>Ga0193753_10000748_pt1 | contig 30354 bp, 29 predicted proteins | sample H1c2metaG_FD_144925 | JGI IMG/M metagenome (GOLD analysis project Ga0193753, IMG submission 144925) | Soil microbial communities from a riparian zone of the East river system, Colorado, United States - H1c2 | ecosystem: Environmental > Terrestrial > Soil > Riparian zone | place: USA: East...
TATGGTGCGTGTAGGACAAAAGTCCGGTTGTTGAGGTTGTCATATTTTTCCTATTTGATTTTATTTTGACAACACAAAGGTCAATCGAAATCGACCCTTGCTCTATAGTCCAATCAAAGGAAAATGTATGATTTTCAAAGAAGCTTATCAGGTGGAGAATGACTTGACCCGATACCACAACTCCTATACTGAATGTTATGATTTAAGAATATGAAAAAGCCTAGAAAAATAAATTCCACTGAAATAGAAGCTTGCTGCCGTTGAAACGGCTAAACCTTCTATTTGAAATTCATATTTTCTCCTTTGATAATGCTATATCCTTACTATTTTATTACGATGACTTTTGTTTTTCTGAAAATACGAAATGGACAATTCAAGAGTTTGGTTAGTGATAGGGGCCAGTGGTGGATTAGGCGCTGCGGCGACTAAATACCTCGTTTCAAAAAAACAGATTGTAATTGCGCTGATAATAGATGATAGTGCATTAGGTCAATTTTATGACCATGAACCGGAAAATCTTCATGCTATTAATGTTGAGGTCTTCAATATTATAACTATAAAGGAAACGTTAGAAAATATCACTGCCAAATATGGATGGATAGATTTTATAATCAATAACTCTAATTATCAATTTTTTATTAGATTAAAATACAAGGAACATTCTCAAATTAAAGAAGATATATTTTTAAGCATTTCAGCAACTATAGAAATGATTAAAACTTTATTCCCCTATCTCAACAAGGAACCGATGGGTCGTATTATCAATATTCCACCAGAATTGTGTCTCGCTACTTTGCCGGATGGGTCTAATGCAGAATTGCTAACTTTATCTATGGATTTGTTTTTGAAAAATTTACATGATGAATTGCTGAATTTGGATTGTAAGCTAAGTTTCCTCAAACCAGGTGAAAGACTGCCGGAAGATCTCGATTGGCGATGATTAGCCTGGTATATCGGTCTTACCAAGACGATTTTAGAAGAACAGGTTATCTAAAAAAATAGCTTTATGGCATATAAACTAGCGGAAAACCGGAGTATAGCCCTTTTACAGGATCTAAAGGATTTACTACCGTTCGAATGGGACGGACCTAAGGAATGGTCTTTCCAGGTTTTAAGACGTACAGCTAATGCTTGCCGTAGTTACATATCACCAAACAGGCGCGAGTTTTACAAGATCTTGTATACTACCAAAGGTGCTGCAGTTTTGTCTATTGGCTTAAAAAGTTACTATATAGATAAGCCCACTATTTTCTTTATCCACCCAAATGAGATCCTTACTTTTAAAAAAATGGACGATGAGTCCGAGGGATTTATTTGCTTTTTTAAGCGAAGACTGGCAGATGCCAATCAAAGCCTTAAAATTATTTTGGATAAATATTCTTTGTTTTCAAATACAGACAAAAGTGCCATCCAACTGACTGATAGCGACGTTTTGGAGTTGGACACGATATTTGAAAAAATGCTTGAAGTCGGCGTTAATAATGGCGGCGCTGTGGAAGAAGACATGTTGCAGATTTACCTTCAGTTATTGATGGTAACCAGCAGCAAACATGCTACGTTCCTCCAGCCCGATACAGTTAGTGATGAATTTCGGCACATCCATGAGTTTTTCCAACTTTTGGAAAATGAGGTATCCCATATTAGTTACACCTCCCCAATCCAATCCAAAACAGCTCAGGAATTTGCGGAAAAACTGTACATACATCCTAATCACTTGAATGCCCTTCTTAAAAAGCACACAGGAAAAAACGTAAGCGCCCATATAAAAAACAAGCTGTTGGAAGAAAGCAAAATATTGTTAGTCCACACGGATTGGAGCATTCAGCAAATTGGCTTTGCTGTAGGTTTTGCAGACCAGCCAAACTTCAGCTATTTCTTTAAAAAGAACGCAGGAGTTACACCGGCGGAGTTTAGAAAGAATTACGTCCGTCTTGGAGCATAGATTATCTTTTCCTCTACTGCGAAGTTTTGTATTTTGACTGGTGCGTGGAGACACGCACCAAGGCGTATGCCGTTCTCTGAAGACTACGAAGAACGTGAGACTGGATCTCATACTGTTGATCAAAGGCTCTATTAAAGACTCCGAGTGGACAGCAAATGCCAGACAAAGGCTCACCAAGGAATGATGATCCCGATAGCTATCGGGACAGGTCGGCTCCCCCTACGCCCTGGTGCGTGTCCCACGCACCAGCAACTATTTTACCTTATCTACTGCGAAGCCTTGTATTTTGACTGGTGCGTGGGGCGACACCAGGGCGTACGGAGTAGTAAAAAAAAAATATTATCGAACGAAGAATTATACTGCTGGTGAAAGGATCCATTAAAGACTCCAGGGGTGGACAGCAAATGCCAGACAAAGGCTCACCAAGGAATGATGATCCCGATAGCTATCGGGACAGGTCGGCTTCCCCGTTGTTTTGCTGTTAGTCCAGGACCTCGCAGTTAAAGCCATACTCCTTTACGAGTATCATTATCCTTGACGCCTCCATATTGTCTCCCTCAACTCTAAGCACCTTATCACAGTCTGAAAGGTCAAAATTAATTTTAAACGATGGGAATGCTTCAGACAAAATACAAAGCAGCATCTTGCTTTGTGCCTTTCTCTGAACATTTGTTTTAAAAACCTCAACCATTTCCTGACATATTGCTATTTAAGTAACCTGCATTTTTCCTACGCCCTGGTGTCGCTCCACGCACCAGCAGCTATTTTACCTTATCTACTGCGAAGCCTTGTATTTTGACTGGTGCGTGAGGCGACACCAGGGCGTAAAGTGATATGAAAGTGTGTTTCCTTATCATTAAGACTTTCTTTCCGTAATGTCTATTTCACTTTATGGTTCTCAATCATTATTTGCCTTGTAGATCAAAACAGTTTTGCCGCCTTTATACAGTTGTGCCTCTACGGGTAAAAGTTTCAGTATCCTGTCAAGTGAATTGAAAATAGGCATCCCATTACCCATAGCAGTTGGGTTTATAATAAGATGATACTCGTCAATAAGGCCTTCTTTTATTAATGATGAAACAAACCCTGCACCGCCAGGAACAAGAATGTCTCTACCGGGTTGTTTTTTTAAGTTGGCGATCTCTTCTGCAAGATCTCCTTTTGCCAAAGTAATGTTGTCCCAGGTTGATTTGTCGAGTGTTTTGGTAAAAACAACTTTTGGAGTTTCAACTATTCTTTTTGCAAATGGGGCATCAGGAGTTTTATCAAATGTACTCTGCCAATGCCTTATAAAGCCGTCCGCTGTTTTTCTGCCAAGTAAAATGGTGTCTGAGGAATCATAATTGGCAGAGAGATACTTTACAAATTCGTCATCGGGATTCCAGGTCATCCAGTCGCTTTCTCCATTGGGTCCGCTAACATATCCGTTGACGGTCATTTGCATCGATAATTTTAGCTTTCTCATTGTATTTTCTTTTTATTGTTTGGAGCCTGTTTTATTTTAGTTCGTGTTTTAATCCTGCGTCTCAATCCTATCTCGTATTGCCGCCTGAAGTATGTCAATGTTTATATCCTTTATAGCTTTAAACCTGATGCAATATCCGGTCACGCTTGCCTTGCCTAGTTTTTTTCCATACGTCTGGGCCAGGTAGGTCTTATCTTTTATACCAAGGATATAAACAGAGATTCCTGTCTTGTTGGCGCTCAAACCAATTTGATAAAACTCTTTGGTTGTTCCATCGGCGTATTTTATGGTGTAAGAACCATATCCTATATTAGGATTCGAGACAGTTTTATTTTCACTGTCCTTACCATCCAGGAACCATAATTTACATGCCGGTATTACCTGCAGAATGGTGCGGTGCAACTCTTGCATGTCACTTCGTTTTGGTTCAGGTTGGCTGGCGATATACTTCTTGATTTCTTCCTTTATGTTCATACAATATAGAATTAGAGATTGCTTGACCTTTTCCAAAATGTTTACTTTAAAAAGCCATCCAGGTAGCCTGATATTGTTTTCGTCTGCATCATCAGGCTGACATGTCCCTGCGAAGGAACAATGGCCAGTTGCGATTTTGGCATCGGTCCCAGATCAGCAGCTACACCACCTCCGAGTAATTGATATGTTTTCATCAACTCAACTTTATCCAGGCCATCATTGTCGCCCGAGATCAGTAATACCGGGAAAGTGATTTTCGCAATATTGGCTTCACCCAAGTCGAATGGCACCCCCGCAAAAGCAATCATCTGTTCCAGGAACTTTGTCCATTTTGTTTTGTCAGGTGCTATTGCATCATATGCAGCTTTCAAAGGACTATTCGTAAATATTTCGGGCTTGAAATTTTTAAACCCATTATTTACTACGGGTAGCCAGCCATTGGTTTTATACGTGGAAGAAATGATCACTAATTTTCTTACCCGTTTAGGATTTTGTATTGCCAACTGGTAAGCCACGGAGCCACCCATGCTAAATCCAGCAACATCAGCACTATCAACTTTTAAATGATTCATTACTCCGACCACATCACTTGCCAGGGTAGCAAAGTCTAATTTTCTGTCTGAAAACGGTGTGTGCCCATGTCCCTGGAATTCAATGGCAATTACCTTTCTTGTTTTTGACAATTCCGGTATTAGTTGCCCCCAGTTCATCTGAATATTCCAAAAAGCGCCATGCAGTAAAACAATAGGCTTGCCCTCGCCATAAACTTCGTAATAAACCTTTATGCCATTGACAGGAGCGTAGCCACTGTCGGTAGGTTTACTCCCTTGCCCGTTGGACTGAAATACTGCTAGAAAAAATATAGCAAGTATCAATACTGGTTTGAGGACATTAGATCCTTTGAACGCTCTTTTCATAAAACGTTATTTAAATTATTTTGATTTTATTGACAGTACAAAGATCGAAGGCAGTTCAGGATCTTACCCTGTGCAAAAGCGACAATATTAGGGTGGATGCTGACAAAATATTGAGAATGCCCGTGATAAACGGTTAGAGTGGTTGCTTTCTTAGAAATTTATCCAGGATCTTTGAAAACGAAAATTATTTGTGCGATAGGGTTGCCAATAATTCTTCCAGACTCTTCAATGTCATAGCAAATCCTTCCTTGAAGCCCATTTCAATCATCTTCTCCATGCGTTCGAGGGATTCATTATAAATGCTAACACGCACTGTTGTCGTTCCGTTTTGTTCGCTGAAGGTCAGATCCCAATCAGAACCCGGCAATTCAGGGTTTTCATCTTTGTCTGCAAAAGCATTCAGGAATTTGAAATTGGTTTTTGGACTAATGGAAGTATACTTCTGAATTGACCAACGCTCCTGTCCTTCCGGGCTAACCATGGCATAGAATCTTCGTCCGCCGACTTCAAAATTCATTGACTTTGTCTTTGAGGACCAGGGTTTAGGCGCCCACCATTGGTCAAGAATTTCCTGCTTGGTAAAGGCATCCCATACCAGCGAAAGCTCCGCATCAAATTCCCTGTTTACTAATGCCGTCCTTGTTGCTTTGTCAACGGTGAAATCAAATAGCAAATCGTTTTTCATTTTTTCTGTTTTTTAAGTGTTAATAATACTTCGTCGAGTTGTTTGAACCTGGTCTCCCATATTTTTCTGAATTGGTCTAACCATTTATCAATCTCTTTCATTTTTTGAATTTCAAGTGAGTAATAAATTTCCCTGCCTTGATGTTCCTGTTTTACCAGTTCGCATTCTGTGAGTATGCGAAGGTGTTTGGAAACAGATTGCCGGGTAGTGTTGAAGTTGTCGGCAATGGCGTTCGGTGTCATTGCCTGCATTGCAATTAAGGTGATAATTGCCCGCCTTGTCGGGTCGGCTATTGCCTGGAAGATGTCTCGTCTCATTTTGTTTCAATTTTTAGCTTGCGCAGCTATTCGGTTGCAAATATAAGTGCAACTAATCGGTTTCGCAAAATATTTTTGAAGATTTTTTTAAAAAAGGGAAAGTGGGGAAGTTTGAACCCGAAAACCTTGTCGAGGTCGCTTTGTTGGAGGCGGGCGCCCGGTAAAGAAAACTGAGTTCAAAAGACAGTTCTTATTTGGGTGACATCTGAATCCATGTCGGCTGTAGCCTTATCATCCCTTAGAGACCATAAAAACTAGTAACTGCTCAGTGATCGAATTTACATTGACCCCATTTTTCTTTGCTGGTATCCAACCAGGAGACAATTTTAAAACTCTTATAACCTCACCCTCGAAGCCATGCCTGTATTTTGTTACAGGTACAAAGTCTTTAAGTACACCGTCTTTGGTCACGGTAAATTTAATCCTTACATTATATGTTCCTGTTCTAGCCCCGTTGTCTACCCCGACGGACGGGTTCAACCTTTTTTCAATGTACCTGAACGATGCGGGTTGGCCCCCAGGAAAACTTGCTGGTGTGTCGACATCAGTATAGATCGTGGTGTCGTTTAGCTCTTTGCTGGAAAAATTAGTTGTCGAGTCAAGTGTTTGGGCAAAAACCGGAGAGAAGCAGGCAAGTACCATCGATATGAATAAGAACTTCTTCATAAATTAAATTGATGGTGATAGAGCTCACGTTGATCAAATAAGGTTATAACCAACTCGCGTATTTGCGCCTCTCAAAACTACTCTATTGCGCAAGGACCTCCAAATGGGCCGAAGGAATGCAAAGCTCCATTTCTGATGGGGTTGAAATTACGACAAAAAATAGCCTGGTGGGCAGGATGCGGTGCAGGACAAGTTTTTCCGTGTAAGCCATTATTTCGTATGATCCGTTTTCTGTGTTGTCTCCCGTCAACCCTTCTTGCCATTAAAGCAGGTGCCTGGTGTTAGCTTGCTGGGCTCATTTATCTATCATGGGCAAAATACCTGCAGTTGTAATTTTTACATTTTTATGGTTCTTGTTCAACCTGTGCCCGACAAGCCTATATTGAATATAAAGAATTGGCCAGGCGAAGAAGCCGAGCAGACATCCCACTTTGTCAGACCAACTCAGGTTCTGGTCAATGGGTATGGTTTGCCAGGAGATCCCATCATAGTAGAATAATTCCGATTTGATCAACTTGTTCTTATGAAAAGTGGCTTGTTCAGTCCATCCGAAATGGAGAGGTATTTCCAGATAGTCATTTATAGTTGTCAAATATTCAGTAGTTAGTTCATAGTCTGTATACATTAAGGCTCTGAGCCTTTCTTTGTCGTTGTCCGCGTTGTGGAGAGGAGAATCCGGGTGATAGAAGCACACCCGGCATAGTCCTGAGGTTGGAAAGTCGAATACTATCCTTGTTTTTGAGGTCGAATCTTTTGTGGTAATAGTTATTAGATCCGCAGAGGAGGTATCCTTACTTTCGGTGATCTCGAATTCGGCATTGGGGAATTTGTCACTGATATAGTCTCTCCATTCTTCATATTCCTTGCCATTCAATTCTGCCATAATAGAGATGACGATGGTTTAACCGCTGGTTCAAAAATAGCGAAGTTATTGCCGGGTTGAGATGGTGCCAAGTTATAGAGGAGTTGTCCAAACTGATACCATCCAATAGACACCAGTGGAAATGGCCATCAGTCCCGCTATTTTATGATACCACGATTTATATAGTATGATCAACGCAAGACCTAAAATAAATAATATTGGACCGCAAAAAAATATTCGATACCACACTAGAAAATTATAGAAGGAGCCAGGATAATGATTATCTCTAGTATCATTTTTTCCCATCTCCCATTGAATGATTGGAGCCAGGTTAAGTATAATCAGGCCATATATGAGATATTTCATGCTGGATAATTGTTTCATTTTCAGTGGAGAGTCTAACTGTTCTGCGGTTAAAACCCACAATGAGCAGGAAAACAATTTAATCATCTCCTAATCCTTAGGCTCCCACAATTGAACCTTATTTCCTTCAATATCTAAAATATGAACAAATTTCCCATAGTCAGACGCTTCAATTTTATCTACGATAGTTACGTTTTCCTTTCTCAATTCTTCAACCAACGCCTCTAAATTCTCGACCCTATAGTTTATCATAAAGTCCTTTGTTGAAGGCTCGAAATATTTTGTGTTTTCTGCGAAAGGAGTCCATTGGGTTAGGCCCTTTTTAGTGCTGTCATCGAGCTGCCGCCATTCAAAGCTTGTTCCATATGGGGTTGTGTCGAATCCAAGATGGGTTTTATACCATTCATTAATTGCCTTTGGATCCTTGCATTTGAAGAAAATGCCTCCTATTCCAGTTACCTTTTTCATTGTTGTATTTTTATTTTTAACAGAAATTATTGTCTTAAATGTAAACCCCAGCAGGAACGAAGCCGCGATCAGCGTTATCGTCAATGGTATTCTCTTCATTGTCTGTAATATTTATTTTTTTGCCACTTTTCTCTTTAAAATTAATGCACTGATAATCGTTACGATCAATCCTACCGGTAATATTTCCACGTAAGTCATCAGTGCATTAAAGAATGGGTTTTTATACATCCTGGCGAAGTCGGCCATTTCCTTTGTTTCCTTTTCTATTTCTATTTGGCTTGCCCCGCTTGCCTTCAGTTTGTCAAGGGTGTGCGCCGCGTATTTTTCTGCAAAATCGGGTATGAAAAAGAAGTAGTCGATTAGCCAGGCGATAACGTAAATAGTGGACGCGATCAGGACGATCAGGATCCCTATCTTAAATGCCTTTCCAAAACTAATGACTCCTCCATTGTATTTGTCCCTGTAGTTGCGAATGCCTACAAAAACCAGTGAAAAGGCGAGAAGCATGGCGGCATACCCGATGAGCATGCTTGTGGCATAGTCAATATTGCCTTCACAATGACTTATGTAGTTGACAGAGAGCAGCATTAGAACTGAGACAACAATGCCTGCTATGAGCCCGTAGATGAGAATATTCTTTTTCATTTTCTTATTTTGGTGGCAAATGTGGGGCTAACGCCGCTATTTCCACTCATACTTTCGGCTATTTTTCTGTTCCTGCCTTGGGCGCCCGGCTTATTTCAGACCAAAGCCTGCAGGTATAAGTTTTCTAGGGGAGGAGACTCAGCCTTCTTGCCTTTTCAACTGCCTGTGTCCGCCTTTTGACCTCCAGCTTTTCAAATAAGTTCTGAATATGGGTTTTGACGGTGCTTAATGAAACGAAGAGTGTTGAGGCAATTTCCTGGTTGCTGTGCCCTTTTGCCAATAATCCCAATATTTCCAACTCCCGCCTGCTTAGTTCGAGTCGGGAGATAAGTGAGGTATCCAGGACAAAACCCGCCCGCATCGCCTGCGCGGAGCCGTCGGGCAGGGTATCATTTCTGTATACATACACCTCTTTTTCTACCACCACGGTCTCGATCTTTGGCTTCGAGAGCTTTAAGGCAAGCCATATGCCTAATGCGGTAAAGATGACGGCTATGCACCCGATGTAGATTTCAAATGAATGGTCGAATATTATGAAACGAAGTTCTAGCCATTTGAGAAGGAATAGCAGAAAGGCCAAACTGATGCTATAAATTATAGTCCCCTTATTCCTTAGCAGTAAATTCTTGTTATACGTCATAGTATAAATGTCCATGTTTTGCAGTTGCTTTCAATTTACCACGGGAAGAGAAGTCCCTCTATCCGGAAAGTTAAGTACAAATGTTCATTGTTATTTTGCGTTTGGAAGTAAATAAGATACGAAAATTTTGAATTCAATTTGCGGTGGACTAAGGCAATAGCTCCTTGCTGTTACCCCGGGGCTTCTGCCACCCGAGAAGGGTAACTGATATTGAATTTATTTACCTGTTACCTACGTTCTAGTTTGGAATAGCCGTTACTGGCGGGTTTTGAAGTACGAGTGCCGTTCCCGGCGGGATTATCGGGTTTGAACAGGGTTATTGAACTTCAGTGATCAGTTTACACCCACTCAAGGCAATTATCGGAAACAGTTGTTCATTGGAATTTTACAGCATCCGGGAAAGTTCATTTCTGATTTTTGATTGCGCTTGTCTTTACTAGCGTCTCATCATCTTAGGGCCTGCGGCTATGATATTATTTTTTTTAAGCAGAAGCGGAATGATTTGTTACCATCCCTTTTCACAGCAGCATTGCAAGCTTATTTAAACTGATCCGGTTTTACTATTGCTGAGCAGGGAAGTCCGGACTCGATTCGGGAGGAGATGCAGAAGTGTAGCTGTTCGTCATTCTCCTCACCCAACCTCGCTATTATTTTACCCGTGTTTACACGAGTCTCGGGGGCACTTCTTACCCGTGTTTACACGGGTCTCCAATATACGACTGATATTCCGGGGCATGCAGCAGAACGTGAGAATGAACCTGTGAGCGATGGCTGTTCAAATGCGTAGCAGCAAGAAAGCGAAGTTGTTGTAGTCTTTTAAAAGTATAGATGCAAGCTCGTAGATGGTTTAATCTGCCTGACTGAATCCCAAATGCCGTTGTATACCCGGATACTTTACCGGGAGACATATTCAATCATTTTTGGTTAAATATCAGGTAATATGCATTATATTTCCCCGGGCAAAAAAAAATTGCTCTTTAGATGCCTTAGTAAGGTGCTACAGTAGATGTTTTTTGATTAGTTAATTCTACGGGGCATACATCGTTTCGTCTGTAAACTTGATGACCCAAAAATGTCATCGACGGATGTTCTACTGGCAGTCTTCGTCAACATGCAGATGACAGCTCTGCAACGGTTATATTTTCCCGCCAGGAAGCACAAAAATATATAACAAGCTCAAAAGAGCAATTTCAAATTCGGTTTTTATCAATCCTGCTGTTGTTTGACTGATTCAATACAGACCCACCGTGCTCCTGTCTAACCTTTGATTCTCCACATGCGTAAACATTTGCTGTTCTATATTGTCTCCTTTGCGTTGTTTGTGATTATACTTTTGTATTTCAACAAGGCATATAGAGAGATCACGGAATATTCTGAATTTTCGGCCAGGAATAGTACCGTTCTCAGCGGTTTTCAAAACCTATCCAAGCTGGTGAATAATGCCGCTGTGCTAAACCCTGAACTTAACAGATCACTCAATGTTGCTAGCGATAAGGTGTTATTCTTTGCGGATAGTACGACGATAATTAAGCAATTGGAATCACTGCTGGCCGCTGTCCGGGACTCGATAAACATTAAGGTGGCTGAAGATCTGAATATAGTTATCAGAACCGAGTTGTCCTGGCTACTCGTCAGCAATGTACCGGATTCTATTATTGGCAATAGAGCCCCTGAGCATATTACTTCCTTTAAAACTATAAACTCACTTATCCTTAAGGGAATTGAGAGAACCGGTCATTTGATTGAATACCGGAAATCTAAGTTTAATAAAGAAATTAACAAGGTGAAGTTATGGATGACCATTTTTATTTTTGCAACAGGATTTTTACTTTTTTATACGTCTATCAATATTTTAAAACAGCGATCCCAGAGAAAAAAGAAGGAAAAAGAGCTGGAAACTGTTCTGAACCGCATTAGCGATGGGGTGGTATCCCTTGATAACGACTGGCGATATACTTTTTTAAATGATGCCGCTGTGGCTACTCATCCAAGCGGTAAAAAGGAAACACTGGGAAAAGTGATATGGGATATTCATCCTGAAATGAAAGGGACTATTTTTTGGGATAAATACCATGAAGCCATGTTGAAAAAGAGCGTGGTTGAGATCGAGAGTTATTATTCTCCTATGGATATCTGGTTTTCTGTAAAAGTATATCCTTCAGATGATGGCCTGACGATTTTTTACAAGAATGTTACTGAAGCGAAAAAAGCGGAGCAGCAACTTTCCCAAACAGTAAAGGAAGTGGAGGACTACAAATTTGCTTTAGATGAGGCAAGTATAGTGGCCACTACTGATCAAAAAGGAATTATTACCCATGCAAATGAAAATTTTTGCAAGATCTCGAAATACAGTTTGGCCGAACTGATAGGCCAGGACCACCGTATGATCAACTCGGGATATCACCCCAGGGAATTCATTAAGAATCTATGGGTGACCATTGCTAACGGACGAATATGGAAGGGAGAATTAAAAAATAAAGCAAAGGATGGGACGATCTACTGGGTGGATACCACGATCGTGCCCTTCCTGGATGACAAGGGAAAGCCATACCAATATATTGCCATTCGGGCAGATATAACAGAACGCAAGCAGGCCGAGGATGATCTGGTCTCCAGCGAAAAACGTTTTCGTTCACTTATAGAGAATAGCGCTGAAGGCATTGCACTAACAGACGAGTCTTCTACTGTTATTTACAGAAGCCCGGCAGCAGAAAAAATAACCGGCGTACTCCCTTTTGGAAAAACGATTGGCCGGACACACCCAGACGATATGGAAGCCATTCAACTTAAACGGGATGAGGTAATGCGGAGGCCAGGAGTTCCGGTTCCCTTCCAGGGCAGATTCCTTCATGCAGCGGGTCATTACTTCTGGCTGGAAGGCACTTTTACTAACCTGCTGCATGTTAAAGAAGTAAAGGCGATCGTGGCCAATTACAGGGATATCACACTACGAAAAGATGCCGAAGATAAACTTATCAAAAGTGAAAAGATCTACAAGGCCATTGCCTCGAACATACCGGATTCAGTTATCTGCCTGCTTGACAGGGACTATCGTTATTTCCTGATAGAGGGAGATATGCTTGAAAAGCTGGGCTATTCAAAAGATAAACTTCTGGGAGAAAAGGCAGCCGACGTTCTGGCCCCGGAAATCTTTGCTTCGGTACAGAAGGAATTCGAAAGTGTCCTTAACGGAGAAACCATTACACGCGAGTCGAGTACATCGGGTTATGATGTTATCTCGAGATTTATTCCACTGAGAGATGAAAATGATTTTGTTTATGCGATCATGACGGTCGCCATCGATGTAACGAAGCTGAAAAGCGCACAACGTGATATCAGCAAACTGAATCGTGACCTGGAAGAGAAGATAAAGAAACGGACGGAGCAATTAAGGAAAAGTAATGAGGAACTGGAAGCATTTTCTTATTCGGTATCACATGACCTTCGGGCGCCTCTGCGTGGGATCATCGCCTTCACCAAAATCCTGGAAGAGGAATATAGTTCTAAACTGGATGATGAGGCGAGGCGAATCACTTCTATCATCCGGGACAGTACTCTTAAAATGGGGAACCTGATTGACGACCTGCTGGCGTTCTCCAGGATGGGAAAACTGGGAATAACAAAAGTGCAGGTCAATACAAATGTCATGGTACGGGAAATTATTAATGAACAGGAACAGGCCAACAAGCAACCGAATGCAGTCAATTGGAGTATTCATGATTTACCATTCGTGCACGCTGATACCAGCACTTTACGCCAGGTTTGGATCAATCTTATTTCCAATGCTATTAAATACTCAGGCAACAGGGAACGGCCTCAAGTGGAAATCGGCTCTTACCCCGACAAAGGGCAGGTTGTTTTCTATATACGGGATAATGGTGCCGGTTTTGATGAAGAATATAAGGATAAGCTTTTTAAAGTATTTCAACGCCTGCATGATGCGGATGAGTTTGAAGGAACCGGCATAGGACTGGCGCTGGTTGAAAAGATAATATCCCGCCATGATGGTAAGGTTTGGGCGGAAGGAAAAGAAGATGAAGGTGCCTGTTTTTATTTCTCCATTCCATAAAATATATGTTATGAACCATAATTCAGTAGAGATATTGCTCGTGGAAGATAATATAATCGATGCGGAGCTTACGACCCGAGAGTTAATGAAACACAATATGGCCAACAACCTGTTTCATGTAAAGAATGGGAAGGAAGCCCTTGAATTTATTTTTGCGACTGGAAAATATGCTGATGTCAGGGATGTGTCGCATCCTCCCAAACTGGTTTTACTCGATATACAGATGCCTAAACTGAATGGGATAGAAGTACTAAAGCAGATCAAAGCTGATCCTAAGACACGAGCCATGCCGGTGGTTATCCTTACATCTTCCAAGGAGAGTCCCGACATACAGAAATGTTATGATCTGGGTGCTAATAGCTACATCGTAAAGCCTGTGAATTTTGAGGGTTTTGCAGAGGCGATAAGAAACCTCGGGTTTTACTGGCTATTACTTAATCAACCACCAGTCTGACGATATGAAAAAACCAATGAAAATATTATTATTGGAAGACAGTCATCTTGATGCCGAGATCATACAACGATTGCTTATAAATGAGGTCAGTCATTGTGAATTCAAACTGGCCATGAATAAAAAGGCGTTTTTAAGTGCATTGGATGAATTCACTCCCGATGTAATACTTTCAGATAATTCGCTTCCGAGATTTAGTGCCACAGAGGCGCTAAAGATAGTACGGGAGCGATCCTTGCAAGTCCCCTTTATCTTGATAACCGGCACTGTTTCGGAAGAGTATGCTGCCGGTATCATTAAACAAGGTGCGGATGATTATATTTTAAAGGATCGGATGGCAAGGTTGCCGGGCGCTATTGACGCCGCAGTTCGTGTCCGAAAAATTGAGAGAGAGAAGCAGGAGGCAGCTGAGGGGCTAAAGTACAGTGAGGAGAATTATCGCGCCATTATGGAAAGATTGTCTGATGCTTTTGTAGCGATGGACAGGAACTGGGTCTATACCTATGTAAATAAAGCTGCAGGTGAGATTATGCACCGTAAGCCCGATGAATTAGTAGGCAAGTGCATATGGACTGAATTTCCAGAGGGCATTGGTCTTCCCTTTCACACAGCTTATTTAAAGGCTATGGAGGATCAACGATACATCTATCTGGAAGAATATTTCCAACCATTGGATGTTTGGTTGGAGAACCATATCTATCCATCGCCCGATGGCCTATCAGTTTTTTTTCGTGATATCACTGAGAAAAAGCTTGCCGAACAACAAGCGGAATTTGATCATAATAATCTCACTGCCCTGATTAATAACACCCGCGATCTGATGTGGAGCGTTGACCGTTCATTTAGGGTAATTACATTTAATCAGGCTTTTGGTGATGTGATTAAACTAATGTCGGGCATTGTCCTTGAAAAGGGCGCTGATATCCTTACGGCAGCTTTTAATAATGAGCAGTTAGAGCGCTATAAAAATTATTATGAACGGGCCTTTGCGGGGGAAATGTTTACGGAGATCGAGTATAATAGCTTGCCCGTCGAGTTTTGGTCTGAAATATCTTTCTATCCAATTTATGAAAAGCGGGTAGTAGTTGGAACGGCCTGCTTTTCGAGGGATATTACCGACCGGAAAAAATCTGAAGAGAAATTGCGCCAACTGGCGCAGGAAAAACTCGAGAATAAGATCCAGGAACAGAAGCGGATTACCCGCGTTATGCTAATCACACAGGAGAAGGAAAGGAATGCTATTGGAACTGAATTACACGATAATGTAAACCAAATACTGGTTGGGACAAATCTGATGCTTTCAATGGTCAAAGGCGATCCTATAAAACATCAGAACTTATTAGCATCCTCTATTGAACAAATCAGAGATGCGATAGAGGAGAACAGGAAAATTGCACATGTTTTTGTTGCTCCGGAGCTGGAAAAAGAAAGCCTTCTGGGTCAATTGGATAAGCTGGCAAGTAATATGCTGGAGACCATCGGAATAGAAGTTATTTTCGATGCTGGAAGATTACGTGAAGACTCATTGGACAATGACAGGAAGTTTAATATTTACCGGATAGCCCAGGAACAATGCACGAACATAGTTAAATATGCGCAGGCAAAAACAGTCAGGATCCTCCTTCTTACAACCGAAGATTCCTTTCAGATGACTATTTCTGACGATGGAACAGGCATGGATGCCAGCAAAAAGAGCAAAGGAATAGGCCTGCGCAATATTAGAAACCGTTTGGACCTCTTTGATGGAACCGTAGCTATTAACACGGGGATATCGAAAGGATTTTCGCTTGAGATATCAATGCCTCTTGCCAATAAATCATAAATTAACAGGAATACTCTCAAACTAAGAAGAAGGCATTGCATATGTTCTCTTCTTTTTTCGATTTTTCTTATTAGTTAATAATTACTTTCAGCCCTGTTTGATAGCCTTGCGGATTGCTTACCCGTAAATAATAACATCCTTTTGGCAGGTTTGTTGGCAACTCGAGGGATCTGGACGTATTATTTCCATCGTGTATGATCTTGTTGATCATCACTAGTTGACCACTCAATGAATACATATTTATAGCATAATTTCCTTTTGGCTGATCATACATTTGAAGCATTATGGTATTGCCGGTCACGGGATTTGGATAAATTGAAATCTCTCTTTCAAGGTTCATACTTATTTTCACGACCATGCTGTATTTAAACTGGCCATCCAGGTCTATCATTTTCAGCCGGTAAAAGCTGGTTCCGGGAAGTGGGGTATTGTCAACCCACCTATACGTTTTTTGAAAAGGCGTATTTGTGGAAGGAACCGAGCCAATCACGTAAAAGCTGCGACCGTCCGCAGACCTTTCAAGATCATACCTGTCAAAAGAGGCCTCATCGGCGACTGTCCAAACCAGGTTAACAGATTGGTCAACTGCAACTGCACTAAAATTGATCAAGTGTACAGGCAGGGCGGCAAACGGCCCGAAACCGAAGGTAAACGACGAGAAAGAGGTTAACAGCTTGCTGACAACCGGTGTTATTCCAGTCCCGGTATTGCCTGCAATTGTACTCCCGTATGCAGGGTCCCATGTGCTTCCATTCAACTGAGCCACAAAAATATTGTCGAGGCTTGTGGGGCTGCCCGGGCTCCAGGTATTGACGGAGGTATAGTTTAGTGTTATCCTTGCAGTAGGTCCACTAAGCCGGCTGATATTCCAGTATTCATTCGTGGTGATGGCCGACAGTCCCAATCCATTGCTGCCGGCAAATGGAGCCGCAGGGAAATATTCAGCGCTATAGACACCTGCGGTGGCGACATCAGGACTAACTGTTACCGGTCGATAACTGCCGCTCTTCCCCACCGGAAATATGTGATCGGCAATTGCACCTGTATTTCTTAACAGAGGACCATTGACAAATGAAAGATCACTTCCTCCTGTAAAAGAGGCCGCCGCCCCCAGCGTCAGGCTATTTGCGGCCGTGGTAGTAACCAGGCCATCCTGTAGATTAAGAGAACCTCCCACAACAAGCGGATTGAGCAGGGTAGTGGTTTGACCTGCGCTATTCATGGAAAGATTATTTAACAGGTTGGTAGTACCATTTGTTGTCTGATCGAAGGACAGGCCCGGGCTTGCGGTTCCGCCACTTACAATAAGGTTGCTGGTGCTGCTTCCCCGCAGGCCGCCGCTTACGGTATTGACTATTGCACCTTCGAGAGTAAGCGTATTTCCATTGATCGCAAGTTTCCCTCCGGTAAATGTCATTGTACCGTCTATTTCAAGGTCGCTTCCTAATAATGGCACTTGTCCACCGGAATTGATGGTTAGGTTATTAAGGGAGTTGGATACGCCGGGAATTGTCTGGTCAAAACTTAGGGTAGGGCTCACTGCTCCATTTATGATAAGATTACTCGCTGCACTTCCTGTAATGCCATTGGGAATAGTATTGATCACATTTCCGGATAGTGTAAGCGTATTGCTGCCAATACCGAGTTTGCCCGCCGATAATGTCAACGTGCCCGCAATACTTACCTGCTGGTTTAGATTTACTGTGCCGGGAGCATTATTGGCCACCAGGTTATTGAGTGTTATCGGAGATGATCCGCTGATGTTTTGTAGGGGATCTTCACCATTCATGGCAATGGTATTGCCGGATGTTGAAATAGCTCCGTTGATGGTAAGATCATTTAAAATAGATACAATGCCTGCTGGCAATACGGTAGTTCCGGTTCCGCTGATGATCAGGCTCTGGTAAGACTGTGTAGTGCCGTTTGGAATAAGGACCGTCTGATTGTTACCATTATATTCTACGGTATTAGGCAATAATCCGGCGCTCCATATTCCGTTATTGGTTATTGTTCCGCCGATCCGCATAATAGTTCCGGTCGACAGTAGCAGCGCGGCGCCGCTGTTGATGATGACATCATTGAAGTTTGTAACGCCATTGATAGTAGCATTTGGATTAGTGAAAATAACAGCACTGCTGCCCGCATTAAAACTGCCATTATTACTCCATGCAAGGCCTGAATTATTCAGCGTAAGCTGCGCTCCCGGATCTGAATTAAGAATGCCCCCACTTTCAATAGTGACCGACCCGTTGCTGGCGGTTGCCGGCAGGTAAGGGTCATTAGGCGTTGTGCTGGCATCCGGTATGATCAGGACCGTGTTCGTTGATGGGCCGCCGTTGGGCGTCCAGTTGGTGGCGGTGATCCAGGAGGTGCTGGTAGAACCGTTCCAGGTCAAAATTGTCAATGCAGATTCATCAAAAGACAGCTCAAGATTACCGAAGCTTGAAGAGAAGAATGCCACGTTCACATTTGACAGCACTATCCAGTTTTGTGTGGTATTGAAGTTTGATTTTCCGTGTTCGGTAAGAATCCCACCTGCAAATCGGTAGGAAAAATCGACCAGCTTATTTTCAATATTACCATTGAGTTCTGCATCGAGATAGTGGGCGCTGATCACCGCCTTCGTGTTGGCGCCGCCTGTTTGAATAAAATCATACGTGCGTTTCACCGCCCCGGCTTGCCATGATGGCGCCACGCCGATACTGATCCGCATGCTCATTTGCGATGGCAATGTACCGGTATTGGGAAAAGTGATCGAGGAAAATTCATTACCCATCGTGTAAGAGATATTGGGAAGGATGGTTGTCCGTTTTACAATTCCTGTTACGTCTCCCTGCCCGATTGTAGTAGCAGAAGCGCCCATGTTCAACGTATACGTACTCATCGAGAAACTGCCAGTTGTGGCCGATGGATTGGCCGCTGAGAGGTTGAGGATACCATTCACCGTGATATTGCCGGCGGCAGTGGTACCGCCAGTGGCACTGATGGTAAGATGCTGGTATATCGGAACCGCAGAGACTGTTTGTGGTACACCCGATGCGTACTCGGCCGTTCCAGAAGTAATATTATTCGTGGTAAAAGCCGGCCATACGGTAGCAACTGAGGCTGAACCTAATTTAAATGTTCCTCCGGTCAGGTTGATCGTGCTGGTGGAAGTAAGTTGGTTGCCCCCGTCTGCCAGGGTGCCTGCTGTCAAATTCAGTGCGGATATGATAGCCAGGCTCGTATTCAATGTAGCGGTTTGGCCACTGCAATTGAGCGTTAAGCTATTCAATGCGTTAGTAGTGCCCGGTGTGGTCTGATCGAAGCTGAGGACCGGGCTCACGATGCCATCAACTATTACATTGCCGGAAGTACTACCTCTCAATCCTCCGGTTACTGTATTGACAATACCGCCTCTCATAGTTAGTGTGGTGTTGCCAATAGCCAATTTACCTGCCGTAAAAGTGGTTGTTCCGGTCCCATAGAGAAGCAGGTTATTCGCCAGCGTTATTATTTGCCCGCTGCTGTTGATCGTAAAATTCTTCAACGCGTTGGAGGTTCCTGGCGTTGTCTGGTCAAAACTGAGGGTTGGACTTGTTGCAGTATTTACAATCAGGCTGCAGTAGGGTCCTCCGTTCAATCCTCCCGCAACCGTATTGGTGACGGTGCCGCCTATGGTAAGCGTGCCGGTGGCCATGGAAAGGTAACCCGTAGTAAAAGCCAGGTTCCCCGATACAGTTATACTGCCATTCAATGTGACACCTGTACCGTTGTTGACGATCATATTTTGAATGGCATTGCCGGCAAATGTATTGGCGACAATACTCTGTGGGGCGGGGCCTATGTATTGTATGGTTCCCGCCGAGGCGGTGCAGGTGCCGAGATTGTTGAGCGTACCCGCTAATTGCAGCGTACCCGTCACAGTAAGGGTAGTCCCTGCCTCTAAAGAAATGCTGTTTGCCTGCGAAGTAGCGCTAACAAGTGGATAGCGGGGTTTGCCGGCAGGAATAACGACAATCGAAGGATTGCTCAATGTAGGAAGTACACCTGTAGACCAGTTCCCAGTATTGTTCCAGTCGGTGGAAACCGCACCCGTCCAATAGGTTGTCGCAATAGAGTAATAAGCTAATTGGTTATTGTTCAGCAATGTAATATCGGCGCTGGTCAGGGCCGAAGAGAAGACGCTCAATTCGGAGACCGAGCCATTGTAATAGGAATTTGTAGGGGTATAGTATCCAATGTTCAACAAGCCTACTGTATTTAGATTAGACGGGGCACCACTGGTTAGAACACCTAACGAAATCCCATTCTTATAGAACTGGCTGGAGGCAGTAGATATCTTTACGGAAGTATGAATCTCGAGCGACGTGCTTGGGGTGGAGTTGAAATTCTGATCATTGCCATATTGTGCCACAGTAAATTGTGATGAACTTCTGTATCCATAGTGGGAGATAGTATTATTAGGGCCGTTGCCTCCTGTTGTGCTGATCGGTAATTGAAGTGCGGGATTGATGGTTGCTTCGGCCGTTACCTTATTCAGCGTGTAAAGGGTATTATTAAGATAGGATGCTACGGTTGATGTTTGCAGGAAGGCAGTCAGGGAGTTTGAAAACTCCATGGATGTTCTGCCGTTTACGAGATAAAGTGTTCCCGCATTGACGATCCTCGCCTGATTTCCGGGTTTTGGTTGTAGCGCGTCCCTGCCATTGCCGCTCTGATCATAAAAGGTATTTACATAGACAGACGCGGATGCATAAAATGTGTTGAAAGGAACAGTGCCGGTTGCCAATTTAAATGCCAGCCCTGAAACTGATGCCCCGGCCTTTGTCGTGAGCGTAAGTGAGGTCGCATTGGCGACGGATGAAATAATGCCAAGCGTGATGTTGTTGCTGATAAGCAGATCGCCCGGTGTCAGGGAGGTGAAACTCGTGCCCGTGCCGGTTACTGTTGCAGAACTCCCTTTAAAGCTGATGGCTGTCGCTGAAACGGCATCTACTGCATTCAGGGTAAGCGAGGTCGCATTTGATATGCTTGTGACCGTACCGAGATACGAATTCGCTGAATTGAATATACGGTCTCCCGGACTCAGTTGGCCGGTAAAGTTTGTTCCTGTTCCAGTAACGGTCGCGTTAGTATTTTTATAACTCACTGCACCTACAGAAACCGTGGAATAATTGGTCAGCAATAAAGAGGTGTTACTGGAGATGGAAGCCACCACTCCCAGGAATATATTATTAGCGCCGTTGAAAAGGCGGTCACCAACAACCAATTCAGACGTAAAACTCGTGCTACTCCCAGTAACGATCAATGAGCCGTTGGAAGTGGTGATAGTACCTGTTTTGTTTGCTTTTATCGTAATGCTTCCGGTTTTACTGACATCACAAACAATGGTCCCTGCCTGTGCTGTTCCGAAAGAAGAACCCACTGCTACTCCGGGCGTGAAGGTGACCAGGCTGGATGCGCTTACACCGCCACTGCCGTCGAAGGCGATATTGGCCTCCGCGTTGTCTGACGATCTCCTTACCTTGATTGCAAAACCGGTGTAGGCACTGCTTAATTTGCGCAGGCTAAAAGCTACCTGGGAAGGCGTAGCACTTGTTAAGCCGGCATTGTCCAAAGTATTCTGGGCAAATAACGGTTGCCCGAATAATGATTACAGAAAGAAAATGCGGAATAAGTTTTTCATAGCTACCGATTGATTTTAGTGTTGCCTCACTCATTAAGTTGAGCGAACAAACGATAGCAAAAAGAGTAAAAAAGGGCACTAAAAGAAATAGACCGGACTATTATTAGGGTGTAGTACTTCTTTAGCGGCGGGATAGAATTTATTCTATAGTTTGTTGCGGTGAGAGGGTTTAGTAAGGGTGTTGGCAAGAGAGAACTTGTATTCAGGCCTTGACTTTCGTCCATTTACATATTCAAAGCAAAAGACTATCTGATAATGCCTTAAGCTCAAGTAGGTTAGCTATATTAAGCTTCTGATAGATATGGTTCTTATGTGTCCCGATTGTAGAATTCTTCAATCCCAGGGCGATAGAAATTTTACTGACCCCATTTCCCGCTAGAAGTAGCCCCACAATTTGCAGTTCCCTAGGCGATAGATTTGAAAAAGGAGTTTCCGATTTTGTCAATGTTTGCTGGCTTATTAGCTCGGCAATATCCTGGCTAAGATAGGTTTTGCCCAGTATGGCCAGATTAATTGCTTTTCTTAGTTCATCCATCGGGGATTCTTTAGATACAAAACCTTTTGCACCCGCTTTTAAACCTCCAATGCCATATATTTTTTCGGATGCCATCGAATATATCAAAACAGGAATCGATGGATAATTGGTACTAATTTGCTTTATCAGCCCTAACGCCTCGTTTTTGGGCATCTGGATATCCATAATAATAAGATCATACGAATTGAGCTTAATTTTTTCGATAACATCACTCCCATCAACAGATTCCTCTACTAATGCATTTGAATAGATGTCTTTTAGTAATGTCTTGAGCGCTGAGCGGACAATTGTGTGATCGTCTACCACGAGAAATCTTTTGCGGATAGGCTTTCTGCCAGGCATAAGAGAAAGGTAGGCAATTTTAAAATATCAGCTCAATGAAATAGATGGTATGTCTGCCGTACTGATTATTTATAAATTGTTTCCGATGATATCTGGATAAGCCGGTTTCTCATCGATAAAACAGGTATTGCCCTGCGTTGCCAAGGCTTTTCTACATTGTCTCCCTACTCTTTGGAGGTAGGCCTCATACCTGTAAAGTGAGAACGTCAGTATAAGAGGGTAGGACTGATAACGAAAAAGACAGCTTTTCCAACACTAGTGTTTAGCTACATACAAGCTAAACATAGCAGCCCTATGGTTGATACCCGTTGCTCTTCTTATTTTTTGGTCAACTTGTATTTCGTATGAGTCGCGAATCCGGAAGGAATGACTTCACTAATTTCAACGGTAAAAATATTCTTATTGATATTGTCGAGCAGCCTGATACCGCTACCCAGGATGATCGGTGCAATGTGAATATAGAATTCGTCAACCAGTCCTGCATTCAGAAATTGCTGAATGGTGTTTGCCCCGCCTTGAATTTGTACATCCATTCCCTTCGCACTTTTCTTTGCTTTTTCCAGAACGCTTTCAATACCCTCATTTATGAAATAGTAAGTTGTACTTCCTTTTTGTCTCCAGGGCTCCCGTGCCTGGTGTGTCAACACACAAACATCTGCCTTGAACAGATCTTCGGGCCAATTGGGCTCGCCTTCGTCAAACATTCTTTTGCCCATGATGTAAGCGCCTGCTCTGTTTAATATCTCTTCAAGCAGCTTGTTGTCGGGTCCGTCCAACCCACCTTCTTTTCCTTCCATCTGCAGGAATGCTTTCTGGGGAACCAGCCACTTGTGAAGTGTTGTTCCATCGTCACCGATTGGGTTTTGAGGACTTCTGTTGTCACCCGCCATATATCCGTCGAGCGAGATGGTAATGGCAAAGAATACTTTGCTCATACTATTTAATTTTTATTGGGAGTATTCAAAAAATGTTTTTGTATGATGTCTTCACCGGGCCTTCCGCATTTGTTCGATGGCGGTCCATCCCTCCGGCGTGATGCCCATGATCTCGGTAGCAACGCCAAGCGTTTGGTAGGTGTCGAAGAAAGCCATTCGTGCAATGGGGTGGTCCACTTCGCTGATCAGCGCATAGCCTTGTTCGCGCAGATCGCTGATGACCCGGTCGAAGCCGCTGACCGGCAAGCGAAACGCTAGATGCTGTGTACCGCCGGCTGGATATTTGGCGAGATAGTCATGAAACATACTCTGGCCGGAAACAGGCTGGATTAGTTCAATAAAGGTGCCCCCATTATAGGTCTGGGTGGTCAGCCATTCGCCAGGCACCAGCTTGCCATGATGGGTCATGCCCAGGTCCTGTGCCCGCATTTGCTCCGATTGCGGGAAGCCAGCGATACCCAGTGCATTCGTAAGGAACTTTACAGCGGCGTGAATGTCCGGGACCACCCAACCGATTTGTGCGAATTCGAGTCCGGCGATGGTCTTGTTGATGCTGTTCATATTTATTACTTTGGGTTAATGATTGAACAAAGTTAAAACGGATGGGTTCCCCGAGGCAGGGGGATCTGCGTCAATAGGAAGGCAGTTCGCGACTATTTGAATGTGTGTAAAGCGAGGATAGGCATTGTGGGACTGGGCTACCTGCAGCGAGTTTTCCCGAAAAGGATCACAACAAGTAACTATCAAGGGGTCGTAAACGTTTAAGGCAAGAACCGGCCTATCATTTTATAGTCAACCTGAAACAATTTTATCATGCCGCCAATTATACGTTTTTTGTCGATCATCACGATCTGCTTTTCAGCAGAAGCATCATTCTCCCAACAACTGGATAATAATCCAAAATTGACCGCTGCAGAAAGTGCCTGGTTAAACAACCATCTCAACCGCGGCGAATTCGATTTTGATGGGAAATACGTTGCTTTTTCGCAATTATTGACCGGAGGCTTTTATGGCATCGGAAAATTTATGTTGAGGCTTCCCAAAAAACATGTGTTTCATGAGAAGATCGGCGAGACATTTTATCAGATCTATGTCTTGAACGAGGAAGAAAAAAGAGCGACCAATGGTTATGATGCGATCATTGTCTTTGGGGATAAGAAGCATAAGGGAAAAATGAAAAGGCTAAAACGCGAGTCGGTCATTGCCGATAACTTTAACCGCTATCCGCAAATCCCTCCGGGTGCGGGTGAAGATAACAACCCCGTTTTGAGTGCGGCCAACGCCGGTTTTTTTAACGAGATATATAGGCAAGATTCAACTATTGCGCAGGGATTTAATTTTTCCGGTAAAAAGATCGCCATCTTTAGCACACAATGCCGGTTCGATAAGATCGAGCAGAAGACAATTGCGGAATACGTCAATAAGGTGAGAGCATCACTGGATGAATGGGGGTATTACCCACCGGAGTTTACTTACGTGTTGAACGAGGCCCAAAAAAAAGAATCTGGCGATTATGACCTGATCATTCAATATCGCTGTAAAATGGATATTCCGCTGGAGGCGCTTATCAAAAAATTAAAGGAAAAGAATTGATAAAACAAGCTCGCTGCCTGACCCGGACGCCTTTGCATATTGAGCCGATCTTCCGCTTTGTCTAAAAAGGCTGTTTTTTTGGCTACAACAAAAGGCGTTTCAGTTACATCCCTTCTTCATTCTTCACTGACCTTTGTGCTACAAAAGGGAGAAAATGAAAATTATAGTTACTGGTTCTTTGGGGCATACTGGTAAACCACTCGCAAATGAGTTGGTAAATAGAGGCCACCTGGTCACGGTGATAAGCAGCAGGCCGGAAAACAGGAAGAGCATAGAGGCGTTAGGTGCAAGCCCTGCCATCGGTTCCGTAGAGGATATCTCCTTTCTGAAAGGAGTCTTTTCTGGCGCGGATGCCGTGTTTTGCATGACCCCACCAAAATTCTCCGAACCTGATCAAATCAGGTACTATGAACGGATTGCAAACTGCTATGCAGGGGCTATTAGCCATTCTCCTATAAAAAGGGTGGTTTACCTAAGCAGTTATGGGGCGCATCTGGAATCAGGCACCGGTTTCATAACCGGTTCTCATAAGGCAGAGAAGATCCTGAACAACCTTGCCAACATTGATCTAACACATATAAGGCCCACCTATTTTTACTACAATCTTTTGGGGTTCATTCAAATGATAAAGTCGGCAGGCTTCATAGGGACGGTGTATGGTGGAGAAGACAGGTTGGCAATGGTTTCGCCCAGCGATATAGCATTCGCGGTGGCTGAAGAGATCACGCAGGTAAACAATACTGCAAAGGTCCGTTATGTAACAAGCGATGACCGCACCTGCAATGAAGTGGCACTTGTTTTGGGGAGGTCTATAGGCATCACCGGCCTGGAATGGCGAATATTACCAGGAAAGAAGGTAATGCAATCGCTGTTAGCGAACGGACTATCTGAAAACGCAGCCATGAACCTGGTAGAATTGGGAAGCGCAACGCATCAAGGCCTCTTACGGGAAGATTTTGACAGGAATAAACCGGAATTCGGAAAGGTGTCGCTGGAGGATTTTGCACAGGAGTTCTCTGCCGTTTATAATCAATAACAATCTGAAACAAAAATAAAAACAATGGAAACAAGAAACAAAATCGCCCTGGTTACCGGCGGCAGTCGCGGCTTAGGAAAGAATATGGCCCTGGCCATCGCGCGAAAAGGCATTGATGTGATCATCACCTATAACTCCAATAAGGAAGCGGCCGAGGCTGTTGTCGGACAGATCCGTTCTATGGGACGAAAGGCCATGGCTTTTCAATTGGACACGAGCGACATCAAGAATTTTGATCCCTTCGTCGGCAATTTAACGGCATATCTAACTGCGGAAACAGGCCATCCGAACCTTGATTTTCTTATCAACAATGCAGGCACGGCATTGTATGCCCCGGTGGCCGAGACTTCCGAGGCACAAATGGATGCGATATTCAATATTCATTACAAGGGAGTGTTTTTCCTGACTCAAAAGCTCTTGCCTTATCTGAATGATGGAGGCGGTATCGTAAATATTTCTACCGGGCTTACGCGTATTATTATGCCGGGATCATCTGTCTATGGTTCTTTGAAAGCTGCGGTGGAGACGCTTTCGCGCTACATGGCAAAGGAGCTGGGCGGCAGAAAAATACGTGTCAACGTGGTGGCGCCTGGTGCTATTGAAACTGATTTTGGCGGCGGTCGTGTAAGAGACAACAAAGACATTAATGAGCATATCACAGGCATGACCGCGTTGGGACGTGTGGGCCTGCCGGATGATATTGGTGGCGTGGTAGCTTTTTTGTGCACCGCGGAGGCGTACTGGATCAATGCACAGCGGATCGAGGTGTCGGGAGGACAAGCTATTTAAGATAAGAAAGACACTAACTTTACAACTATGTGACGACGTGAATCGTGAAACGGTAATCGTGAATTACACACTAATTGGTTGAAAAAAGCATTGCATGCTGAACGTGAATCATGAAGCCTTATAAGATTAAATCTATCAGTGAATTTCACCGTTTGATGGATCTGCCCAAGCCCGAGCATCCGCTGATCAGCGTAGTGGACTATGCAGTGCTGGTGGCAACCAAAAAGAACAGTGAAGTTACCTCCATAGTGACCGACTATTATTCCATTTCGGTTAAACGCGGGTTAAGCGAAAAAATGCGTTACGGCCAACAGGAATATGACTTTGATGAAGGCATTATGTATTTCCTGGCTCCGGGTCAAGTATTGCAGACAACTCCGGCGACTAATACGGAGGCGCAACCTGCCGGGTGGATCTTGCTTATTCACCCGGATTTTCTCTGGAATACGCCCTTGGCTAAACGCATCAGGCAGTATGAATTTTTTGATTATTCCGTAAACGAAGCGCTTTTCCTGTCAGAGAAAGAGGAGGGGGTGATCAACAATATTGTTCAAAACATTCAACAGGAATATCATTCCAATATTGATAAATTCAGCCAAAGCATTATCATATCGCAGATTGAGACCCTTTTAAATTATTCCGAGAGATTTTATCAACGTCAGTTCATCACCCGGCAGATAACCAATCATAGCATTCTGAGTCGTTTGGACGAACTACTTACCGACTATTTCAACAGTCAGGATTTGATAAATAAAGGGTTGCCAACCGTTCAATACATTGTTGAGAAATTAAACACATCGCCTAATTATCTGCGGGGCCTGCTTAAGGTGCTTACAGGGCAAAATACGCAGCAACATATTCATGGCAAACTAATTGAAAAGGCGAAGGAAAAGCTTTCCACGACTGATCTATCGGTAAGTGAAATTGCTTTTGAGCTGGGCTTTGAGCACTCGCAATCATTCAGCAAGTTATTCAAGACAAAAACTAATCTTTCGCCTTCGGAATTCCGGCAGTCGTTTAACTAGGATTGACGGTCTGGAGATATAATAACACTCATTTCCCAACATGCTATTGAATACTTAGCTGGCCCGATCCAAAGTAAGTGAGGATCAAGGCTCCTCCCAGGATGGAGATATTTTTCAAGAAAGTGGCCGTCTCCATTTGCCTTTGCATCGGGTCTTTAACTTTCCAGAACGCGTGGAAAACGAGGGTAGCCGGGATCAAAAACACTACAAGCAGCCATGCTCCAATTCTCGCCTCGTAACCGATGAGGATGCTAATGCCCCCGACCAATTCGATGACGCCTGAGAATGGCACCATGAATGAAGCGAACGGAATGCCTTTGGCTGCAGCATAGGCGATGGTGCTTTGCTTGAAATGTCCAAGGGCGGAAAAGATGAAAAGAACGGAAAATAATATGCGTCCTATGAGTAATGCGAGTTCCATTGTAAATGTATTTAAGTGAATCGATAATCTTTGCATCGCGAATTTACCTATATTTACTATACATTTGTAAGCCCTATACAACAGTATAGCGCTATACTTTAGGATAGTTAATTGTAAATCAATAGAAATGGCCAAAAGAGACTTAAACCACACAGAATGCATGGATATGATCCGGCCCGTTAAAGATGCTTTGGAGGTGCTGAATGGTAAATGGAAACTGCCTATCATCATCTCCCTGTCATTCGGCAATAAGCGGTTCTCAGAAATGTCGAAGGAAATTCCGAAGATCACCGACCGGATGCTTTCCAAAGAATTACGGGACCTCGAGTTGAACCAACTGGTTAAAAGAGCGGTGTATGACACAGTCCCGGTAAGCGTAGAGTATTCCCTGACAGATTATGGCGATTCCCTGGATAAGGTTATTGCTGAATTGCGAAGTTGGGGACTGCAGCACAGGAAACGGATCATGCGAAAGAAGGGATAAGACATTAGGTGGGGAAGAGCGGCATGGGGAGAAATTTGGTAATTTGGCAATTTGGTAATTTGATAATGGGCGTGCTATGATCCGTAAACTCTTCTCGAATGAGGATCATTGTCAAATTATCAAATTATCAAATTGCCAAATTTTCTTCAACATGTTATTTTACAATAGTCGAGTCCTTTGGCAGATTATAACAATTATACTGGTTGTGACCGCCACGGTGCCAACCACCGAAACGCATCAATATGCCATTGGCGGCAATGAACAATACAATGGAGAGTATTGCTGCCACCTTACTGATTGTTGCCAGTGTCTTTGTTTTGGAAAAATTGCCAAATACATATCCAATTACAAATACCATAGAGGCTGCAAACAGGATTCTTATTAAAATGATTGCTGGAAACATAATTTTAGATTTAAGCTGATTAATAAATTATTTTAACTGGTTCAATAGTTCTTCTACTTCCTTCTTTCCCCAATGCGGTTGAACACCTGTAGGAGAGTTCTCATCCAATATTTGCTTTGATTGCTGCAATATCTCCTTTGCCTTCACCTTATCGCCGCCCCATGCTTTTGGCGTCGCAAATTTCTCCCAACCCTCCAGGTATAATGCGCGGGGATTTGCCGGATCTGCCGCCTGCGCCATTTTTACATACTGGCTTGCTTTGGGGCCAAACTCTCTTCCGTAAGTTGCGGGGTTCATAAATACTCTTGCCCTGTTAAGTATGCTAAGCACACAATACACTTCTGACAATTCCTTTTTTTGTGTGGCGGTATCTAGCAATATTCTGGCCTTTTTAATTTCTTCATCGGCCTTATTGGCAAGAGGTTCAATATTATCGGGGTCATCCTCTTTTAGCCAGCCAGCCCTCGCATTGCAAAATGCTGCATAGTACCAGGAGAGCCAGTTTGTTTTCTGTGTGGTGGCAATTTGTAAAAACTCGCCAGCCAGCTGTTCATAGTCTTTTGCTTTAACAGCCTTGTCGAGTTTTGAAACCGCTGATTGCAGTTGCTGATCAGATGCCTGCTGTGCATTTAGAGACGTGCACTGCATGATCATGGCAGCAAAAATTAGGATTGTCGTTTTCATTTTGTTTGTTTTAACGCCCACCCGGATGACCGGACGGACTGGGTTTAATTTTTATAAATTGTCATTGATGAACTTATCTCTCATGTCAATTCCAAACGACATGAACAAACCAATATAATAGCTACGCGTAGCAGTTAGTGTGATGGGCATCTTATTGAGGCCATCATGGCTGAAGTTGTACCCGAATACTTGCCTGGTGCCAAACACATTGTTGATGCCAAAGCCGATTCCCGAAAAGTCGACCTTCTTCCACTTTTTAAACATTGTAAAGAGGTAAGCAAAACTCATGTTCATCTGGTTGTACATATTCGTCTTGCCTGTTGCGAAAACTTTTGTATTTCCGGCACCATCCTCTCTTATGTCATAGAAAGGGCGGCCACCTGCGATGGCATACGAGAGGTTGGCGCTGAATTTGATATCGGGAAAGAATTTCTTGACGGCAACAAAAGCGGTATGTGGGGTGGCAAAGGTCGGCTGTAATAATGATGGATAATTATTGTACTTACGCTTCGTATCAAGGTATGTGTAAGTGATCCAATAGTCGAAGCCTTTAAATGTTTTTTTATCCCGGAAAAATAATTCGACCCCTTTTGCATAACCATCACCGCCATTGGATACACCGGGCTCTGTTGTCAGCAGGTCTTTATATTTTT
>Ga0193753_10000749_pt1 | contig 30325 bp, 25 predicted proteins | sample H1c2metaG_FD_144925 | JGI IMG/M metagenome (GOLD analysis project Ga0193753, IMG submission 144925) | Soil microbial communities from a riparian zone of the East river system, Colorado, United States - H1c2 | ecosystem: Environmental > Terrestrial > Soil > Riparian zone | place: USA: East...
GACGATGTCTTCCTCGACATAACCGCGGTCGGCCTTGAGCATGTCGACCGACGAACGGTACGAGGCGGGCGCAGTGCTGAGCTGTTGATACGCGACGCCCTCCGAAACGAGTTCCTGCGTTGCGATGCTGTCCGCTGTCGAATCGAGCCAGTGTGCCTTCATGGACAGACCCTCCTTCCGAAACAAAATTCTTCGAAACTAACCGCGCGCGAAGCCCAATCGCGTCGGCTGCTCGCGCTCTCCAACCTCGGCGCGCATGCCCAGTTGATGCATGCGAACCGCGGCCTCGAACAAGTAGTGGTAACACTCCGCGTGCGTCTTGGCTTGGACCCAATCCTTGCCCCAGATGTACACGCCATGCCGGCGCACGAGCACGGCGTGCGACGTCGGGTATGCCTCGATCGCGCGCGCCATGCTGTCAGCCAAGTCACGCTCTTGCGCCGTGTTGTCGATGATCGGCACCACGAGCTTGTCGTAGTAGCCATGCCCCGCGATGCCCTTGATCATCTCGAGCTGCGTGCACTCGAACTGCTCGCGGTACAGCAACGTGACGAGTATCGCATCGAGCGCGTGGCTGTGGATCACGGCGCCCGCATCGCGTAGGCGAAAAGCGTTGAAAAATAGCGGCTGACACGCACTCGGCGCCAGGCCGGGGTTGGCTGGCTTGCACAGCACGTTCTCGTCGATGTCGAGCTCGTAGAGGTCTTCCTCGGCGATGCGTTCCTTCTGAACGCCACTCGGCGCAAGGTAAACCACGTTGTCCTTGCGGATGCTGATGCCTCCGCCAGTTCCCGAGACCCAACCCTGTGCGTAGAACTGCTTGCACAGATCGACGACCAGCGCGCGAGGCGACGGTTCCTTTGCCATGCGCGCGTTCTAGCAGGCATCGTGCCAGGCGTCGAGCCAACGGACCTGCAGCCATCAGCCGCTGACGCGATCGTTAAACTCCGAGCCCGGCCGCCGATAGGCTGACGCGCGGGCCTTCACGGCTGGTCGTTCTTGCGGTCTTCGAGCAAGCCGATGCCGATCGCGAGCGCCTTCTGTACGCGCGCGAGCGACTCGTCGTCCCGTGAGATCTTCGCCTTCAGCTTCTCGATCTCACCGTTCAGCAAGGCGAGCCGTGCAATTTGCTGGTCGCGCTCGCTCGTCATCGACCGGAGGTCGCCCTCGATCGCGAGCCGCGCCGCCTCGGTCTCTTCGTGCTTCTCTTCGAGCAGCACCTTCTGCGCTTCGGCCTCGGACAGCGCTCGCCCCAGACGCGCGAGATCCTGCCGGTGCTTGTCGGCCTGCTCGGTCATCTCGGTGCTGTGCTTGCGCGTCAGCCGCTCGCGCTCCGCTTCGTTCGCGCTCACGACCTCACGCTGCTTCGCGTCGTGCGACGCCGTGAGCTCGCTGCGCAGCGTCTCGACCGCAACGCGCCGATCCTGCTCCGCAGCCTCGTGTGCTGCCTTCACCGTGACCGCGTGCTCCTCACGCAGCTCGCGCAGCTCGTCGTCGTGGCTGTGCCGCTGCGTCGCGAGCGTGCCCGAGTGCTCGGACTTCAGGCGCTCGAGCGTATTCGTGTACTCCGCACGCGCCACGTCCTGCGTGCGCTGGTGCTCTTCGTTCAGGCCGGCGACGGTCGCTGCGTGCTCTTGTTTCGCCGTGTCGATCGCACGCTTGTGGCCCGACTCGAGAGTTTCGAGCGTGCTCTTGTGCTCTTGCGATGCGCGCTCGACCAGGTTCGTGTGCTCGTGCGTGAGCTTCGCGACGGTCGCCGCGTGCTCCGACTTGAGCGACTCCTGGGCCTCGGTCGCCTTGAGCCGAAACCCTTCGATCTCGGCCGCGTGCCGCGCTTTGATCTCGTCCAGCTCGGTGCCGAGCTCGCGGACCTTCACTTCGCTGCGGTCGAGCCGGCCCTTCACGTCGTCGAAGCGCTTCTTCGCGTTGTCCTTGTCGACGCTGAGCGCGCTGACGACTTCGTTTTTCTTCTCGAGCTCGCGCTGGATTTCGGAGTTTCGGTCGCGCGAATCTTGGAGCTCACGCTCGATGCCGAGCCCGCGCTCGCTCGCTTCGATCAGCTGCTTGTCGCGCTGGGTGACCTGGTCGCGCAAATCGAGGAGTTCGCGCTCCTTGCGATTGAGTTGCTCGCGCATGTCGAGCAGCTCGCGACTCGAGACGCCGCCCGTTCGCTTCGCCGCGTCGAGCGCCTTGTCGGCGGCGGTCGCACGCTGTTCCGCCGACGCCGCACGCCGCTCGAGCGATTGCAGTTTCTCGTCTGCGGCCGAGAGCTCACGACGCAGGCGATCGAGCTCCGCGGAGTTGGCCGGTGTTTCGCGCGCGTCGCGCGCGACGTTTCCGCCGACGTTCGCAAACCCCATCGTGCTGGAGCTGCTGCTCGCGACTCCGAGCGACCCACCGCCACCGTTCATGCCGTGCGCGCTCGCGCCACCGAAGCTGGCAGCGGCAACCGGAGGGTTCATGACGGGCGGCGAAGCAAACGCGCTCGGGCCCGTATGTTGCGGCGGAGTTGGTGTCGGCGGAGGCGGAGTGACCGATCCGACCGATTCTTCCGAGTCGCCGTCAGTAGACCGCGACTGCGAGTGTGCGTGAATCTCTTCGGGCGGAAGCGCGACGGGTGGCGCGAGCGATTCGGGAACTTCGCTCACGTCGGTATCCGCCGTCGCAGCGTCCGCGTCGGTGCCTTCGCCGTCGTCACCGAGCACGATCAGCTCGTCGTCGTCACCGACTTCGATCGCGTCATCGTGCTCGCCCTCGTCGCCGAACAGGCCCGCGCCATTGCCGTTGAGCGGGACGAGCGGCTTCACGCGTTGCAACAGATCCGCGAACGCGATCGGCTTGCGGATGTAGTCGTCCGCGCGCGTGCGCAGCTTCTTGTGCTGCTCGAACGTCTCTTCGTCGACTTCGCTCGACAAGATGATGAGCGGCACGTTCTCGAGCTCGCTCGTCTTCTTGATCTTCTTGCAAACCAAGAAGCCGTTCATCCCCGGCAACTCGATTGTGAGCAGAATCAGGTCGGGGCGATTGCCAGCAGCGAGCTCGAGTCCAGTCGGTCCGTCCGCCGCGACTTGGACGGAAGCGCCCAGTCGCTCGAAGCTCGTCTTCACCTCGTTGGCAAAGGCGGCGTCATTCTCGAAAACAAGGATCCGCTGACTCATCCCGCTCCTCCGAGAGTGCCAGGATTCGCGGCACGTGGGGCAAAAAGCGAGAATAGTGGCGTGTATTCCGAGGTGTCAACGGCAGCGACTCTCGCGAGTCCTCAAAACCACATAGGAAAACGCGCGCAGCGTGAGAGATGCGTGTGTGTGCTCAGTGCGGAATGCGCGCTGTCGCAACGAGATGCAGCAGGCTCGTTTGATCGAGATCACCGGCGAACGCGTACACGATGCCGTTATCCTGCAGCATCGGTACGGTGTAGCCTTGCAGCGTATGGTACGTGACATCGCGCCCAGACACGCGAACCCGATGTGCGCCGAATCGCTCTAACCCGCGACTGTTACTCAGCGCCTCTGTGAGCGGTGCCGGTGCCTTGAACATCACCAACGTCAATCGACTCTCGTCGACGTCGTAGTACAGCTTGGCAGCCTGCTGAGCCCCAACTTGAGACATCCTGGCGCCGGTGAAGTGCACTTTCGGCTCGGTTGGGAACTCCACGGTGCGGACGCGGAAACCGACCTTGTCGCGAAACCAGCTGGTGGCGCGCTGTGGCTCTTTGGTGGCGATCTCCGCCGGTAACTCGTCCTTGTGGCGATCCACCACGTCTTTGACGATATCGAGCGGTGAAATCATGCCGGCGCTATCGATTCGGCGATCTGTCCCTACGAGGGATCCCGCGACGAGCAACACCGACGCTGCGACCGAAAGCACGACCGACCAGGTGTGGTTCGGGGCCGAGCTGTCGCCGACTTCGATTCCCTTCATCGCGCGCTGAACGCGCAGACGAAGATGAGCCGGCGCAGGCGGCGCAACGAGCCGTGCTCCCACTTCGCGCCGTAACGCGACCAAACACCCTCGTGCGAGCTCGCAGTCACTACACACACCCAGGTGCTGCTCGACTTCCAGCATCCGGCTGGGCTCGAGCTCACCGTCGACGTAAGCAGACAAGTGCTTCTGTACTACACGGCAATCCATCATCCACGACTCCTGTGTCGCCGATAGTTCGCCAAGGAAACCGTCTTCTCACCCGCTGCAGACTCTTCTGCGGCGGCCTCGGTCTTCTTCTCGGCTGCGAGTTTCGCTGCCGAGACCAACCCCAAACTCGCGGCGTGCTCGACGAGCAACACTTGAAGCGCTCGTCGCGCGCGATGCAGCCGCGACATCACCGTGCCGATCGGACATCCGATGACTTCGGCGATCTCTTTGTAACTGAGCTCCTCGACGTCGGCCAAAATGACCACCGCGCGGTGCTCTTCCGGTAACTGCGCGAGCGCAGCTTCAATTTCTTTCGCGACGACCGGCGCTAGCGCGATCGCTTGGGGATCGAGCAGCGAGCGCAACGCCTCGCGACCGAGCGTCGCTTCGCCAGAGGGCTCGTGCGTCAGCGTCTCGCTCGCCTGGTGCTCCTTCACGTGACGGCGGTAGCGGTTCACGAATCCGTTGAACTGGATCCGGAGCAACCAGGCCTTCAGGTTCGAGCCGCGCTCGAAACGATCGTAGAAGCGCAGCGCGCGCACGAACGTGTCCTGCACCAGGTCTTCGGCGTCCGACGGCGAGCGCGTGAGACGCAACGCATGCGCGTACAGAACATCCAGATATTGCAGGGCTTCGGTTTCGAACTCCTGCTGTCGCTGGCTTTTTCTCGGTGCGAACAAACGCATGCTCGGCCTTTCGTCTCTATTCAACTTCGTGACCTGGCCATCTATTTCCTGGACGCTTGGCCGGTTGTCATTCGGATGTAAGATGCATCACACAAGATACACCCGATCAGGGACTTCTGGGGTCGGGCAGCTTTGCCGAGGCTCCAGCAACGTGCACGATGGAATGTATGTCGTCGGCCGAGGAGCAGACCGAGCTCTTGGCTCGGCGCATCCAGGGCATCTTGGATGCGCAGATGCGCACGGCATACCTGCGACACACGCTGCTTTCCATGTCGCCGCACGACGTGGCGGACCTGTTTAGCGTAGCACGCGCCTATGCGGAGGCGCGGCAGCCGAGGCACACGGCGCTCTTCCATTCTCTCACCCTCGCGATCTCGCACGAGACCTGCCGCGAGTTGCGGTCCGCCGTGGCGGCGGTGTTGCGCTCGCGCGATCAGCCGAGCCTCGCGCGGAGCTTGCGGGACGAGGGAGGCACGGACGACGAGGACGCGTTGCGCGTACCGGACTTTGGAATGGGCCGGCCGGTCACGCTCGGCGAGCGAAAGAGTTTGGCGAGGAGACACGATCGCGAGCTGATCGCGAGGGTGATCCGCGATCCCCACCCGGACGTGATGCGCATCTTGTTGAGCAATCCGAGGCTCACCGAAAACGACGTGCTGCGTCTGTGTGCGAGGCGACCGGTTGCGAGTGAGGTTTTGCGCGAAGTTTTCAGGTGTGCGCGATGGATCGTGTGTTACCCGATCAAGGTTGCGCTCGTCATGAATCCGTACGCGCCGATCGATGTGGCGTTGCAGCTGTTGCCGCTGCTGCACGAACAAGATCTGAAGCGGGTCCTCGAGGCAGCGGATCTACCGCGCGAACTGCACGCAGCCTGCCAAGAGCGTCCTACGCGACGAAGCGGCTTTCACTGAAGCGTGTTCGCGTTCGCGGTTCGTCCGGCGTTAAGCCTGTTCGACCCCAGCCCCGCGCCTCACGCGCCGCGCTTCTCGTCGATCACTTCCGCGTCGGTTATCTCGCTCCCAGTCTTCGAATCCTGCAGCCGCTTCCGCTCATCCTCTTTGATCTCACTGACCTGGATGTTCTCGTTCTGCGCGACCGCGCGCTTGAAGTTGCGGATGGCCTTCCCCATGCTCTCGCCTAACTTCGGCAGACGCGATGCGCCGAAGACGAGCATGAGAATCAGCAGGATGACGACGAGCTCGGAAACACCGATATTGGGCATGGAGCGCTCCAACGCGCGATGGGCAAGGTACGCATGAGTCGGCCGAACGGCAAGCAGGCGCTGCCGGCGGCTGCCGAGGTCACTGAAACGTCCCGCCTCCGCCCGATCCGCGAGTTCGATCCAGCAGCGTGTCAGGCGCTGGCCGGCGTGGTGTTCGACGTCGACGACACCGTGACGCGGGGCGGAACACTCGAAGAAGCGGCGTTCAGCGCGATGTTCCGGCTGCGCGAGGCGGGCCTCAAGCTCGTGGCGGTGACGGGGCGGCCGCTCGGCTTTGCGGAGCTGATGGCGCGGATGTGGCCGATCGACCTCGCAGTGGGCGAAAACGGCGCCGGGCACCTGCGGCTGACGGCGGCGGGCGTCCAGGCGGGTTTCTACGCGAGCCCGGAGGTTCGGGCACAACACGCTGTCACACTGGCGCGGCTTCGCGAACGCGTCGCAGCGGAGGCGCCTTGGGCGAAGCTGACCGACGATTCGTGGGCGCGGCGCTGTGACGTGGCATGGGACGTCGGGGAGCGGGTGCAGCTACCAGCGGCGCAAATCGAAGTGCTGCGCGGGTTGATTGAAGCCTCCGGCGCAAGCTGCCTCGTCTCGAGCGTTCACGCGCACGCCCACCTGGGCGGGTACGACAAAGCGACCGGCGTCGTGCGCGCCTGCAAAGCGGAGCTCGGAGCGAACGACTTCGTGCCGGAGCACTGGTTGTTCATCGGTGACAGCGGGAACGACGCCGCTGCGTTTGCGTATTTTCCACTTTCGGCGGGCGTTGCGAACGTGCGCGAGCACTTGGCGCGGCTGCCGGTTCCGCCGCGCTACGTGAGCGAAGCCGATCGCGGCAGCGGCTTCGCCGAGATTGCGAAGACTCTGCTGGAGCATCGCTGAATGCGCCCTCGCCTCGCTTCGAGCGCGGTTCGCGACGCGTTCCTGATTCCGGGCGTGTCGAGCTTGGCAGCCGCAGCGACTCTCAGCTACGCGTTGTTCGCGACGCGGCTCGACGCCGAATACGAACAACCCAGCGTGACGCCCGAGCGCGCAGCGCAGGAGTTCGCAAGCGCGTACCGTTCGCGCGACTACGCGAAGGCGGCAAAGCTCGCGACGGGCGACTTGCGCCGTTCACTCGAGTCGCGCGTCCGCAGTGCGCGGCTGCGAGGTGCGCGCGAGTCGCCCGTGCCGACCGCGCGCAGCTTCGTGATCGACGAGAGCTTCGTGCTCGCGAAGGACGAGCTGCGATTTGCCGGGGTACTCGCCGAGGCAGACACTCCGGACGCAAAAGGCTGGCCGATCTCGATCACAGTCGTGCGAGATGGCGATACGTATCTCGCGGAAGCGTTGAACTGGCCGAAAGGTCCACCTCCCGACGACCGATGACACCGAAAGCTGCACCCGAAGACGAGACGTTGCGCGGTAGCCGCGCGTTGTACGAGCGCCCGCTCTACTACGATCAGGCGTACAAGCGTCACAATCAAGATCTGCAGTATTACGTCGCGCTCGCGCGTGCTGCGCGGGGGCCGGTGCTCGAGCTCGGCGCGGGCACAGGCCGCGTGACCTTGACCCTTGCGCGGGCGGGTATTTCGGTCGTCGGGCTCGACCAGTCGCGCGACATGCTGGCGCAAGCGCGGGCGCGGATCGAGCGGGAGCCGCGCGAGGTTCGCGATCGGATCGAGCTCCACGCCGGCGACTTACGCAGCGCACGGCTGCGGCGGCGATTTGGGCTCGTAATCGCGCCGTTCAACCTCTTCATGCACTTGTACACACGCCAGGATCTCGAACGCGGGCTCGCAACCGTGAAAGTGCACCTGGCACCCCGGGGCAAGTTCGCGTTCGATGTGCTCGTGCCCGATCTGGGTGCGCTGCGGCGCGATCCGGCGCGCGTGTACAAGTGCCGGCCCGTCTTCGATCCCACCGACGGGAAACATCACGCGTACGGCGAGTCGTACGCGTACGACGCGGTGCAGCAGGTCCAGAAGGTGCGCATGATGTTTCAGCGCCTGGATCGCCCTGAAATCGAGCGAACCACGCCGCTCAGCTTGCGCTGCTATTTTCCCGAAGAGCTCAACGCATTGCTGCATTACAACGGCTTTTCCGTGACAGCCCGGTATGGGGACTTCGCACGGGGCCCACTGACCTCGGAGAGCGAGAGCCAAATCATCGTCGCCCGCATCCGGCTATCCCGCAGTAAGCGCTAGTACCTAGAGGTACGAACTCCCGTTAGTTTTTTGAACGCCGCAAAATGCTGGCCAGCCGCCTTCGCTCGCGGCAGGATCCCCTCCCCTACCGAGCCCAACTTCGCTCGGAGGTTCGGTCGACTCTATGCAAGAAAGACTGTTGTTTCTCATCTCGCCGCCGCGTTCGGGTTCGACGTTGCTGCAGCGCATGCTCGGCTCGCACAGCCAGGTGTTCACCTACCCCGAGCCGCATCTGATCACGCCGCTCGCGTTTCTCGGATTTCACGACCTCGTCGATCGCGCGCCGTACGACCACATCAACGCTGCGGAAGCGATCAAGGCGTTCGTGACGGGATTACCGAACGGCGAAGAGGACTATCTCGACGCGCTGCGTGCGTATGCGGACACGATGTACGGGCGGATGCTGTCGAAGAGCGAGAAGCGCTACTTCCTCGACAAGACGCCGGCGTACTCGCTCGTGTTGCCGTTTCTGACCAGGCTGTATCCGAACGCGCATTACGTCGTGCTGACGCGGCATCCGCTCGCGATCATGAGCTCGTACGCGAACAGCTTCTTCGACGGCGATTGGCACGGTGCGAACGAGTTCAATCCGATCGTGAACCGGTACGTGCCGGCGATCGCGAGGCTACTACGCGAGCCGACCGAACACGTCTTGCACGTTCGCTACGAGCAGCTCGTGCGCGAGCCGGAGACCGAGCTCAGCCGAGTCTTTGCGTTTCTCGATCTCGACGACGACCCCGGTGCTGCGAACTACGGCGAGAAGTTCGAGGGTCCGAACGGAATGGGTGATCCGATCACCGTCGGCAAAGAGAAACGCCCGGTCGAGAGCTCGCTGAACAAGTGGGTGTCGGAGTTGATCGACGACTCAGCAAAGTTGACCTTGGCCTCGCAGATCATTCATCGGTTGGACGACGACGACTTGCGTTTGTGGGGTTTCGACAAGGCGCAGCTGTTGGCACCGCTCGAGCAGGCGCGGCGCTGGGGCGACGTGGCGGAGTTCAAGAAGCCTGACGCGAACAACTACGTGTTGCAGCGAAGGCTGATGCTGGCGTTGAAGAAGGACATCCACCGGCGCCCGCACGGCAAGCTGCTCGAGAAGGTCAGGTACTACTGTAACGTCTTGCTGCGCGAGTAAGTCACTCGCGTAGCCGACGCAAAACCGCGCAGTCTCTGTTGCCAGTCAGCAGAGAGACCGCGCGGCGGTTGCGATCGGGTTGCCGGGGCCGCAGCTGGTGGCTGCAGCCCCCCCCGAAGCCTTCAGGCCGATGCGAGTGACGCAACACGTATTGCAGGATGCCACCGTGCAGGTAGTACTCGACCTCCTGCTGCGTATCGAGGCGCGCCACGACCTCGAACTCCTTCGAGTCGGCCTTCACCTTCAAACGCTTCCGCGGCGACAAGCCGTCTTTGATCCCCGTAATCGTGATCGTCTCTTCGCCCGTCAGAGCGAGCGTTTCACGCGACTGACCCGGCGTGAACTCGAGCGGCAGCACACCCATTCCGATCAAGTTCGAACGGTGAATGCGCTCGTAGCTTTCGGTGATGACCGCAAATACGCCGAGCAAGTTCGTGCCCTTCGCCGCCCAGTCACGCGAGCTACCCGTGCCGTACTCCTTGCCCGCGATCACGACCAGCGGGATGCCGTCAGTCTTGTACTTCTGCGCGGCCTCGTAGATCGACAGCTGCTCTCCGTCGGGGAAGTGCTTCGTCACACCGCCCTGCACGCCCGGCACGAGCAAGTTCTGCAAACGGATGTTCGCGAACGTGCCGCGCACCATGACTTCGTGGTTGCCGCGACGCGCACCGTACTGGTTGTAGTCGCGCGCATGCACGCCGTTCTCTTCGAGGTACTTCGCGGCGGGACTACCCTTCGCGATGTTACCGGCCGGAGAGATGTGATCGGTCGTGACCGAATCGCCCAGCAGCGCGAGCACGCGCGCATTCACGATGTCGTTCGGCGCTTCAGGCTTACCGCGCTTCAAACCCTCGAAAAACGTGGGCTTCCGGATGTACGTCGACTTCGGATCCCAGACGAACGTGTCGCCCGTCGGAATCTGAACCTTGCGCCACTCCTCCGTCCCTTCCGAGACGTGCGCGTAACGCGTGACGAACATCTCGCTCTTCAGCGCACCGCCGATCGTCTCGCTGATCTCCTGCTGACTCGGCCAGATGTCCTTCAGGAACACCGGCTTTCCATCTTTGCCCGTGCCGAGCGGTTCCTTCTCCAGATCGATGTTCATCGTTCCAGCGAGCGCGTACGCGACGACGAGTGGCGGCGAAGCGAGGTAGTTCGCCCGCACTTGCGGATGCACGCGACCTTCGAAGTTGCGGTTACCGGAGAGCACCGATACTGCGACGAGATCGGCATCTTTGATCGCCGCTGCGACTTCGTCCGGCAGCGGTCCCGAGTTACCGATGCACGTCGTGCAACCGTAGCCGACCAAGTTGAAGCCGAGCTTCTCGAGCGGCTCGAGCAAACCAGCCGCAGTCAGATAATCGGTCACCACCTGCGAACCCGGGGCGAGGCTCGTCTTCGTCCACGGCTTGCTCGTCAGACCCTTCGCAACCGCACGTTTCGCGACCAAACCTGCCGCGATCAATACCGCAGGGTTGCTCGTATTCGTGCAGCTCGTGATCGCAGTGATGACGACGTCGCCGTGTTTGAGCGTGTACTTGCCGTTTTTGGCGGACACGTCGGCGGTGGCATCGGGCTTACCCTTGTCGCCGAGAAGCACGGGCAATGCCTTCTGCCACTCTTGCTTCGACGTCTTCAACGGCACGCGGTCTTGCGGGCGCTTCGGACCGGCCAGCGATGCTTCGACCTGGTCCAGATCGAGCGAGAGCATGTCCGAGAAGACCGGATCCGCTTGGCCCGTCGACCGGAACAAACCTTGCTCTTTGCTGTACGCCTCGACGAGCGCGACCTGCTCCGGCGCGCGGCCGGTGAACTTGAGGTACGCGAGCACCTCCTTGTCGACCGGGAAGAAGCCCATCGTCGCGCCGTATTCGGGCGCCATGTTCGCAATCGTCGCGCGATCCGGCAGCGGCAGCGAATCCAAGCCGTCGCCGTAGAACTCGACGAACTTGTCGACCACACCCTTCTTACGCAGCATCTGCACGACGGTCAGCACGAGGTCGGTCGCGGTCACGCCTTCCTTCAGCTTGCCGGTCAGTTTGAAACCGATCACTTCCGGCACGAGCATCGCGACGGCTTGGCCGAGCATCGCGGCTTCGGCCTCGATGCCACCGACACCCCAACCGAGCACGCCGAGACCGTTGATCATCGTCGTGTGTGAGTCGGTCCCGACGAGCGTGTCCGGATACGCGAGCTGCGTGCCGTCGCGCTCACCGACGAACACCACCTGCGCCAAGTACTCGAGGTTCACCTGGTGCACGATGCCCATGCCCGGCGGCACGACTCGGAAACCTTTGAACGCGGTCTGGCCCCACTTCAAAAACTGATAGCGCTCTTGGTTGCGCTGAAACTCGAGCTCCATGTTTTCGTGAAGCGAGCGCAGCGTGCCGAACGAGTCGACCTGAACCGAGTGGTCGATCACGAGGTCGGCCGGCTGGAGCGGATTGATCTTCGAAGGGTCTCCGCCGATCGACTTCATCGCTTCGCGCATCGCCGCCAAGTCGACGATGCAGGGCACGCCCGTGAAGTCCTGAAGCAGCACGCGCGCCGGCATGTAGGCAATCTCGTTCGAGGGCTTCGCCTTTGGATCCCACTTCGCCGCGGCGATGATGTCGTCCTTCGTGACGTTCTTGCCGTCCTCGTTGCGCAGCAGGTTCTCGATCAGAACGCGCAGCGACATCGGCAACCGCGTTACGTCTATCCCTGCTTTCTGCAACGCAGACAGCCGGTAGATTTCATACTCCCGCCCACCGACCTTGAGCGTGCCCTTGCTCTGAAAGCTATCGAGATACGTAGTCATGCGCCCTCTGCTGTTACGCCCTCGCGGGCAGTTTCAGTGCGCGCGAAGCGGAAGTCGCATGAGACGACAAGACCTAGCGGCCTGCCCACGCGGCCCGCGTCGCACCCAGTAACGTTTGCGTGTCTTGCGCTGGCCCGAACGGACCACAAGCCCCGATCACTCGGGGATTTGTCGCAGCTTCATCTGTACGTCACTCGACCAGTGATTCTTGAATGCGCGTACGCACGTGTCGAGGTAACGCTCGTAGTCCTGATACACCTGATCGCCCCACTGCTTGCGAATCTGCGCTTCGTGCGAACGCATTCGGCGCAACCATTCGCCCGTAGTTTTGCCGTAGCTCTCGCGCTGCGTGCGCAACTCGAGCACTTCCCAGTACGGGTTCACTGCAGCGATCAACTCCTCGAGGCGGGGATTCAATCCACCCGGGAAGATCACGTCTGCCGTAAACGCCAAATCTTCGAGGTCCTTGCGCGAGCGGGGCACGCGATTGCGCAAGATCGCCTGGAAGCCGAAATGAGCGCCGGGCTTCACCCAGCCGTGTAGTTTTTGGAAGTACGTACGGTAGAGGTCGATCGCCTTACCTTCACGAGCCTGGGCAGGCGAGCACAGGTGGTCGATCATCTCGATCGAGACCAGTGCGTCGTACTTCTCGGTCGGCTCGAACAATTGGTAGTCGATGACCTTCGTCCACACGCCGGGCAACTTGCGCGCGAGGATCTCATCGTGCTGTGCGGTCGACAGCGTGATGCCGTGGACGCGCTTCACGCCCTGTGAGACGAGGAACTCCAGATTCGCTCCCCAACCGCAGCCGATGTCCAGAATCAGCTTCTCCTGATTCATGTCGGCGTAGTCGTAGAGAATCTTGCACTTGTTGATCTGTGCTTCTTCGAGCGTCTCGTTTCCCTTCAGGAAACTGGCGCTCGTGTAGTGCATCCGATCATCGAGCCAGAGCCGGAAGAACTCGTTGGAGACGTCATAAGAAACTTCGATTTCGCGCTGTGTCGAGGTCATGGCTTGGGCGAGAATGACAAGAAAACCGCTGGTCTGGTAGGGGTCAGTAGGGGCAATCTGGACATCCACAAGGGGAAGCGGTACACGTTCCGCCCCCGTGGTGCCGTAGCCAAGCGGTTAGGCAAAGGTTTGCAAAACCTTCACACACCGGTTCGAATCCGGTCGGCACCTCCATCCGCGCTTCAAGCTAGTCGCAGGCTATTTTGAACGAGTTTCGGCAGGGTTTCACTCAGCATAACGCCTGTACCGTTCTCCGCGTTGCTCACGAACACACGCCTAGCCCCGTCGACTCGGACGCTACGCTCGAACACTGATGTTGCGTCGCGTTTCGATAGCCACCTCGGCTGGCATTTGGGTCGGCGCGCTCGCAGGGCTTGCGACAGCGCTCGCAGACTTCGGCGCACACTGGCTGTTCATGGAGTCGACCGGCGATCGCGCCGCGTTGCTCGCGCGCCTACTCTGCCTCCTGCCAGCCCTCGGGGCTGCATTTGGCGCGGCTGCCGGCGCGTGGTTCGGGTTGAGCGTGCCGCTCTCCGCTGCAGTCGGCGCGCGGCTCGGGATCGAACCTGACTCGCGCCGGGCATGGTTGGTCTTCGCAACCCTGTGGACCCTGCCACTCGTGTGGCCGTCAGCTGAAGTCGCGCGCCTCTTGTGGAGCGGCGGTAAGATGTCGCGACTTTCCGTCCGGCCGGTCGGGATCACGGTCACGTTCATTCTGCTCGTGAGTTTGGCCGTGCTCGCGGTGTGGAGCGCGCTTCGTATCTCGCGCTGGCTGCAGACGGCACGGCCCAACGGGCGCAGGCGGACGCTCGCACTCGTCGCGATCGCAGCGTTTTCGACGACGAAGCTGAACCAGCACTTCCTGCCGAACCTCTACAACTACTTGCACGGCCTACTCGCGGTCATCTGCGCAGCGCTGTTCGCGTTCCTGTTCGTCGCGGTCGGCCGGCGATCGCTCCAGCGTTCGAAGGTTCGCCCGCGAGTCGCGATCAGCTCCGGCGCCGTGTTGTTCGTGCTTCTCGCCGTGGCGGGGCAACTCGGGCTCGGCACGCTCGACCGAAATCAGAACGTACGCGTCGCGCTCCTCAACGCGAACATGCCGAACTCGCGCTCGCTCATGCTCGGCATCGGGCCGTATTTGCCCGAGGTGGACCAGCAGAGCGCCACGTTGGCGAAGCGGCGCGCCGAGTCAGCCCGCCAGCGCCGGAGCGCGAGCGCTGCGACTGGCAGCCGTGAGCTGCCGGTCGTCGAAGATGCCCACGTTCTCTTGATCACGGTCGATGCGCTTCGTTCCGATCGACTCGGCATCCACGGCTACGCGCGCAACATCACGCCCGAGCTCGATGCGATCGCGCGGCGCGGCGTGTCCTTCGACCGAGCGTACGCGCAAGCACCACACTCGAGCTACTCGCTATGTTCGCTGATGACGTCCGAGTACTTGCACGAGACACTCGAGCTCGGCCAGCCCGCGCCGACCGAGACGCTCCCGAGCGTACTGACACAAGCCGGCTATCACACGGCGGCGTTCTACACCCAGGGCATCTTTCACACGGCGGGGGAGCAGCTGCAGGGCTTTCACGACGACGCGTTCGGCTTCGCGCTGCACGATCATCAGGATCGGCCGGCCGAAGAGATGACCGACCGCGTGCTGAAAGAAATGGATCGCACGCTCGAGCGCAAGGAGCCGAGCACGCTGTTCTGGGTGCACTACTTCGACGTGCACGAGCCGTACGAAGCGACGACACTCGGCACCTCCGATAGCGATCGCTACGACAGCGAGCTCCTCGCAACCGATCGCGCGATCGGGCGGCTCGTCCGCGAGGCGGAAAAGCGACTTCACAAGCCGCTCGTCGTGCTGATCACGGCCGACCACGGCGAGGAGTTCCACGATCACGGCGGCGTCTACCACGGCTCGTCGCTCTACGACGAGCAGGTGCGCGTCCCGCTGATCCTGCTCGCGCCGCAGCTGCCGGCTGCACGCATCGCAGCGCCGGTCGAGAGCATCGACATCGCGCCGACCCTGCTCGGCTTGCTCGGCGTGAACGTACCCGCGAGCATGCGCGGCTCGGACTTGCGCGCGCTCGCGCTCGGCAGCGCGCCCGATCGCGGGCCGGTTTTTTCCGCGGTCATCCACAAGAAGATGGTGGTGCGCTGGCCGTGGAAGCTGATCGCGGATCTACGTTTCGGGCTATTCGAGCTGTACGACCTCGAGCACGATCCGCGCGAGCGCGACAACCGCGCCGATCGCGATCCGGCCCGGCTCGATAGCTTGCGCGGCGAGGTCTACGCCTGGATCGACTCGCTCACCCCCAAGGCTGCGCAGGCCCCGAATCCCGGGGCACAGGCACTCGAGTGGGGGCGGCTCGGCGACCGGCGCGCAGTGAAGCCGTTGGCTGCATTGATCCTGGACGAAAAAGCTGCCGAAGCCGATCGCAGCGAAGCGGCGCGACTGCTCGGCAAGCTCGCCGATCCGACGTCGATCGACGACTTGCTCCGCGCGACGCGCGTTCCGGCGCGCTGGGTGGCGGCCGAAGCGGCGATCGCGCTCGGTCGCATGTTCGAGCCGCGCGCGGCGCCGGCACTGCGGCAGCTCGTAGCGGCGGAGGATCCGGGGCTGCGAAGTCGCGCGGCGGTGTCCCTCGGGCGGTTGCGTGACAAGGCCGCGGTACCCTCGCTGATCGACGCGTTATGGATGGCGCCGAACACATACGAGCGCGAGGAAGCCGTACGCTGGCTCGGCCGGCTCGGCGACCCGCGCGCCCTCGATCCGCTGATGAATCTTCTGCCCGAGCCGCACGTTCGGCACCTCGTCGTAGTCGCGCTCGGCGAAATCGGCGATGAGCGCGCCTACGCGCCGCTGCTCGACGTGTTGACCTGGGATCGCAACGCGAACGTCCGGGACGGGGTCGTTCGCGGGCTCGCGATGCTCGGGGATGCTCGAGCCATCGACGCCGTTCTGCCGCTCGCGACCGATGAAGCCGGCCTGCAGCACCCGAGCGAAGCACTCGTCCGACTACGCGCACTCGAGACGCAGCGGATCGGCGGCGCGGACCTGCAGCGCACGGCGGCGGGTGCGGGCTTCGGCAAGTGCCAAGCGGGGCCGCTTCACCACGACTGGGACTTCCTGCACCGGACGGTCTGTTTTACCCACGCGGCGCAAGTCTCGCTTCGCTTGAAGCTGCCAGCGGCAGTCGCTCAGGCGCCGGCGGGAAGTGTGGTGCTGCTCAGCTTGCGCCGGACGGACTCGACGCAACCGACCGACCTCGAAGTGTCGATCGGGGACCAGGTATTGCCGCCGGTTCGAGTCGATGGCGCCTGGAGCGAGGAGCGCTGGGCGTTGCCTCCGAACGCGCTGCGTGGCGGAGAGCTGAAAGCGGTCTTGAAACCCGCGGACCCACATGCGCGATTCGAAGTCGATCACCTGCTGATCGTGCCGCGTCCGTTCGACCCCGCGGCCGCGGCGCCGGACAACTCGAGCGAGCACGGCGCGCCACGTACGGGCTGAACCTCAGGGCTCGAGCTCTCGAAACACCGGGGCCTCTTTGCCCACCGCAAACACGAACGCGCGGCGATCGGGAAAGCGCCGGCGCCAGAACTCGAGCATCGGCGGCCGCGGATCGTTCAGAATCGGGAGTCGCACGAACAGCCAGCGGTCGTCGAAGCCCGGCGATGGATTGTCCGGGTAGTTGGCCCAGGTCGCGTAACTCTGCGGATAGACCACCGCGTTCGTGAAGATCAGCGCTTTTTCTGCGCCGCTCTTGTCGAGCTCGTCGTACACGACGTTGCGCGTCGCGGCCCCGACCGCGATCGCCTCCAGCTCGAGAGGCTCGAACATCGTCGCGCCGACCAGAGTTGCTGCAAGCGCAACGACGCTCGGCCGAACTCGCACGCGGGGCAACACTTCACCGATTCGCCTGAGCGCATCCGCAACCGCAAGCGTCAGCAACGGAACCACTTCGGTCAGGTAGATCGGACCAGTCACTGACACGACGGTCTTGGGCGCGACGATGCGGTAGACGATCTGCGCGCCGAGCATGCCCCAGAACAACACGGGCGCGCGCTTCGGCCGACACCACGGCAACAGCGCGAGGGCGAACGGCCACGTCAGCAACCAAAAGTTCTCGCGCATCAGGCTGCCGACGATCGAGTGGACGATCTCGCCGTTGCCGTTCTGCAGAAGCTTGAGGTTCGCGTGAACCTCCTGGTAGCCCGACGTGAACGGGCTTCCGGATTGGGCGTAGTTCACCGCCGCAAATACGCCCAGCCACGGCAACGCAGCCGCGCCAAAGAGTGCGAGCCGCAGCATGACTCGGCTCCAGCCATCGCCACGCTTGCGCGCATCGAGCGCGAGTTGGGCCGCAGCGACGACTGCAAACAATCCACCCGGCAGCGGCCGGACGAGGATGCCAAATCCGAACACGAAGCCCGCGAGCAGTAGGCTGCGCGCCCGGGGTTGGTCGGCGTCGTTCAACACCAGCAACATCCCGAGCAAGAGCGCGAGGCAGAGCGTCGGTTGAGAGAGTAACGTCGCGCACGTCCAAACGAAGTGCGGCGACACGAGCAGAAGCGAAGCCCCCGCGATCGCGACGCGCAGATCGAAGAGCTTGGCTCCCACGCGGTACGTCAGCCAGACGCAAACTGCACCGACAAATGGCAACACCAGGCCGATCGCACCGATCGCTTCACCGAGCGCGAGCACGAGTGGATGACCGATCGGGTACTTCCCGTGCCAGCCGTGCGCGTTGATCACGACGAACTGGTTCTTGAAGAACTCCGCATCCTGCGGGACCGCATTCGTGACGTGGCCCGTGAGCAGCGTGCGCGCGATGAGCCGGTACGTGCTTTCGTCGTCAGTGACCGGCTGCTCGAGCAACACGAGCCAGCGAAACAACGTGCTCGCCGCGAACACGAAGAGCGCAATGCAGGCGATCCACGCGCCAGGCCGAGCGCATGCGCGATCGACGAGTCGAGAAAGGCGCGCCGCGAGGCAGAGCTCGGTGAAGCACTGCGATAAACACACGACCGCGAGCGACCCGCAGATCGCGAACCACAAGTAGAAGACCTGTTCGGACGGTGGGACCGACCAAGGGTGACTCGCCGGAAGCGCGTACCCGGCGTTGAGCTCGCGCGCTTGCCAGAAGCTGAAGATGCACAGCCCGCAGCCGAGCGCCCACGCTGTCGCGCGTAAACCGCGGCCCGAGGCGGACGTCTGCGTAGCGGCATCGGCGCTCATGCCTGGAGATTAGCTTTGAGCGGGACCGGCGACGAAGGCCGGAACGCTCAACCGCGAACGATCCCGCGCGCGACCAGGACTCGATCGGCTTCAGCGCGGCCGAGAGCCAAGAGCTCCCCCGCTGCATCCACGAGTGCGACGGGTTCGACGCCGGCGCCCGGGATCTCGCCGGCCAAGATCCGATCGCGCACGATCGCCCGACCGTGCCGGATGTCCTCGGCACCGTCCTCGGTCACAGCCAGCTGCGGAAAACCGACGAGCGCTGACGTGAGCGACAGCGTTCGCTCCAACACACTGGCGCGCGCCAGCTCATCGCCGCGTGCAGCTGCAGCCAGGGTATCGACTGCGACCGCCTGCGACAGGTCGAACGCCCCACTCGCGATCCGCCGCAGCCCGATCAAGTGACCGCACGTCCCGAGCGCGCGCGCCAGATCGCGCGCAAGCGAGCGAACGTAGAAGCCTTTCGCGCTGTGCACGCGAAATGCGATCGTGTTGCCCTCGACCCGCTCGATGTCGAGTGCGTGCACGAACACCGTGCGCTCCGGCGCAACCACGTCCTCGCCGCGCCGCACGCGTGCGTACAGTGGTTCTCCCGCCTGTTTGATCGCGCTGATCACAGGAGCGCGCTGCACTGTCTCGCCGAGGAACCGCGCCGCAATCGCTTGCACCGCATCGCGATCGATCCCGTCCGGCACGGGCTGCTCTTCGATCACTTTCCCATGCGCGTCGAGCGAGTCGGTCTCGGTGCCGAGCTGCAGCACGGCGGTGTAGACCTTGGCCGCCGCGGTCAGATGCGAGAGCAGCTTCGTGCCCTCGCCGATCCCGAGCACGAGGACGCCGCTCGCCATCGGATCCAACGTCCCGGCGTGACCGACCGCGCGCGTCTTGAACACGCGCCGGGCGATCCGCACGATGTCGTGCGAGCTCGGCCCTTGCGTCTTGTCGACGATCAGGACGCCGCGCGATGACATGAGGGCGTTCCGCCAGCCTCAAACCAGCGAGTCGCGCTGCGAGTCGAGCTCTTGCCCGGCAGCCTCGACGATGCGATCGCGGGCGCTCTTCAAATCGAGCTTCACGGTTGCACCCGCCGCAGCGCGATGCCCGCCTCCGCCCATCGTGACGGCGACCCTCGACACGTCCGCGACGCCCGAGCTCCGCAGCGACATCCGGGTGAACGGACTCCCGTCCATCGTCTCATCGGACCGCGCGCGGCGCTCCCAGAGCATGATGGAGATCTCGACGCCCTTCAGCATACGGCCGTATTCGACTAGCCCTTCAGCCATGTCGTCCGTCGCGCCGACCTGATCGAGCATCTCGAGCGGCATGCTCACGACCGCGACGCGCCCGCCGAATTCGGTTTGAATCGAGTTGATGGCGAGCCCGAGCAAGCGCATGCGCGCCATCGACCAGCCCTCGAACACGTGCGACGCGACCTGCCAAGGATCGATGCCGGTGTCGAGCAAATCCGCCGCAGTCCGCAAGGTCTGCGCAGTCGTGCCGGGATAGCGAAAACCACCCGTATCTGCGACCAAGGCAGTGTAGAGCGGCGCAGCTGCAAGCGGCGGCATCGGATGCACGCCGAGCGCAGCGGCGAGCTCGAGCACCACGATCGCCGTCGCACACGCATTCGGATCCCGCAGCACTACGTCGCCGTAGTCGTCGTGCGCGACGTGGTGGTCGACGATCACGATCGGCCCGGTGATCGTCCGCTCCGGAAAATGCCGCGGCAGCAGAGTTCGCGCGGCCGTGTCGGTTACGAACGTCGCGTCGAAGCGCCCACCGACCGGCAACACCGAGCCGACCGCATCGCTTCCAGGTAGGAACCGCAACTGAGGTGGAACCGGGTCACGATTGTAGAGCACCACCTCTTTGCCGAGCTCACGCAACACCTCGGCGAGCCCGAGCATCGAGCCGAGCGCATCCGCATCCGGCATCACGTGACAGGTCAGCAGAAACTTGTGTCCGTTGCGGACGAGACTGACCGCACTTTCCAGTGCGCCATTCAACGGGCTGTGAACGCCGTTCCCGCGGCTCATTTCGAACCCTCGCCAGAACCACTGCGCGCGCCCGGAGACACGTCGTCTGACCCGTCCTCGCTGTGAAGCTCGTCCAGCACGGCGTTTACGCGTGCTGCGCGGTCAAAACCGTCGTCCCAGAAAAACTTGAAATCCGGCATGTACTTCAATTGCAGGCGAGGCCCTAACTCCCGCCGAAGGTAGCCGCTGGCGCGCTCCAGGGCAGAACACGCGGCGATTCGGTCCTTGGCATCGACTTCGGGTTGCGTCAAGCGGAAGTAGATCCGAGCGTGACGCAGGTCATCCGTGAGCGCCACTCCCGTGACGTACGCCGAGACAAGTGCAGGCTCGCGCAAACCGCCTCGCAGCAGGAATTCCATCAGCTCGCTCTTGAGCCGTTCGCCCACGCGCTGTGCTCGATTTGGCTTTTGTGTACGCACGGCTCAGTCCTCACCCTCACCAAACCCGGCCATGTTCGGGAGAGCTTCAGGCTCTCCCTCAACATGAAGTATCTCGAGCGTACGTTCCACGACCACCGCTTCTGTCAGCCCAGCCATGAAAGTCGTAATACGGTCGATCATCGAGTTCGCGTGCCGGGCGTCGTTGCTGACGACCGAAATGCCGATGACCGCGCGGCGGTGCAGGTCGAGTGCATCGACCTCCGCGACCGCCGCGTTGAACTTCGCCCGCGTGCGGTCGACGATCCGCCGCACCAGGCTCCGCTTGCCTTTGAGGGAATCGATGCCGGGTAACGAGAAAGCGATCTGAGACACGCCGACTACCATTGTGCTCGCCTCGCAGTCCGCTCCCGGCTCGGTTCAGAGCGTCACAGCGACGCCGTCATCTCTTGCATCTCGAAGCACACGATCACGTCGTGCTCCTTGATGTCGTTGTAGTCGATGCCGATACCGCACTCGAGGCCTGCCGCGACGTCGCGGACGTCGTCCTTCAAACGACGCAGTGAGCGCACGGTGCCTTCCCAGACTTGAGCCGAGTCGCGCATGAGCCGCGCCTTGGCGCCGCGGACGATCTTGCCGTCCAAGACGTACGAGCCAGCGATGACGCCCTTCGGCAAGGTAAATACGGCGCGGACTTCGGCGTTGCCGAGCGGCGATTCTTTGTAGACGGGCTTGAGCAACCCGACCATCGCGCTCTTCACGTCATCCACGGCCTCGTAGATGATGTTGTAAGTCCGCACTTCGACGTGCTCTTGCTTCGCGATCTTCGACGCGCCGCCAGTGGCACGCACGTGGAAGCCGATGACGATCGCGCGCGAGGCCGAGGCGAGCATGATGTCGCTCTCGGTGATGCTGCCGGCGCCCGAGTGGATCACCGTGACCTTGACCTTGTCGGTCGAGAGTTCGCCGAGCGCCTTTACGACTGCTTCGGAAGAGCCCTGCACGTCGGCCTTCACCACGAGCTTGAGCTCTTGGAGATCGCCTTCCTGCATCTTCTGGAACAACGCATCGAGGCCGATCTTCGCACCCGGCAGCGAAGTCACACGACCGGTCGACTTGCGGCGACGTTCGCTGAGCTGCTGCGCGATCTTGATGTCGGTCACGACGTTGAAGTGGTCGCCCGCTTCGGGGACCTCGGATAAACCGAGCACTTCGACCGGAGTGGACGGGCCCGCCTTCGAGGTGGGCTTGCCATTGTCGTCGGTCATCGCGCGGATCTTGCCGAACGATGCACCCGCCACGACGAAGCCACCCGTTACGAGTGTGCCGTCCTGAATGAGCAGGTTTGCGACCGGACCGCGGCCCTTGTCGAGGTAAGCCTCGAGCACGACGCCTTCAGCCGGCACGTTCGGGTTTGCCTTGAGCTCGAGCACTTCGGCTTGGAGCACGACTGCATCGAGCAGTGCGTCGATACCGTCGCCGGTCTGCGCGGAGACTTTGACGAAGATCGTCTCGCCGCCCCACTCTTCCGACTGCAGGCCATCGCTCGCGAGATCGCGCATGACTGCATCCGGGCGCGCATCCGGCTTGTCCATCTTGTTGACCGCGACGACGATCGGCACTTTCGCCGCCTTCGCGTGGCTGATGGCTTCCTTGGTCTGCGGCATGACGCCGTCGTCGGCCGCGACCACGAGGATCACGATGTCGGTCGCGTTGGCACCGCGCGAACGCATGGACGTAAACGCGGCGTGACCTGGCGTGTCGATGAAGACCACCGGGCCGCGCCTGGTGTCGACGCGGTACGCGCCGATGTGCTGGGTGATGCCGCCGGACTCCTGCGCCGCGACGTTCGTGCGGCGGATCCGATCGAGCAGCGACGTCTTACCGTGGTCGACGTGGCCCATGACCGTGACGACCGGCGCACGCATGACGCGTTCGCTCGCTTCGTCCGTGTACGTACCGCGCGCTTCCGAGACGAGATCGTCTTCGGTGACCGCGACGTTCTCGACCTCGAACCCGAACTCGGCCGCGAGGATGTTCGCAGTCTCGGCGTCGAGCGTGGAGTTGATCATGACGCCCGTCATGCCGAGCTCCATGAGCTTCGCGAGCACGTCGGTCGCCTTGAGCGACATGCGTGCTGCGAGGACCTGCAACCCGATCTCATCCTCGATCCGGATGACGCGCTTGGCTGCGCTCGGCGTCGTGATCTCGGTCTTCGCGCCTTTCTTGCCCGGGGCGAGCTTGCGCGCGCGACCGGGTCGGCCGCGTTGTTGCTGCTGTTGGCGGCCGGTCGGACCGAGCGCCGAACGCACGAGCTCGCGCCGGCGTGGAGGCGTGGCCGTGCCGGGGGCACCACCAGGGCCGCCGCCTTGCAGCTGAGCGGTCTTCGCGGCGTGCTCGGCGATGATGCGTGAACGCGCTGCCGCGGAGAGGGGCGCGGCCGAGTTACCGACCATGCTGCCGCGCGCGACGACGCCCGGCGGCAAGTCGCTCATTCCGAGGCGCTGCTCGACCGAGAGCGCTCCAGCGCGACGCGGTGCCATGCTCTGCACCGTCTGTTCGGATTTGCGCGGGGGATGGTGGGGGGCATGCGGCGCGCGAGGAGGAGGCGCGTGCGGCGCGTGCGGCGCGGATTCGGCCTGCCGAGGCTGCTCAGGAGCCTCGCGCGGTTCGCGCATGACCTGCTCACCGCCGGCCGGCCGAGCTTCGGGCTCGGGGCGCGGTGGCGGCGCCTTCACGACTGGCTGAGGCTGGGGCTGCGGCGCCGGGGAGGCGGCTTCGACCGCGCGCGGCTCAGGCCGTGTGACCGGCTGAGGCGACGCGGGCTGGGCCTGTGGAGCGCGCGCGACGGCTGCTGCCGCCGAGCCGCCACGTGCAGCCGGTGCGCCTGCCGAAGCCGGGCTGGCTTCGATGCGATCGCGCTCGCGCTGCTGGGACGGCATGCTCGCGATGCGGGGAGACGCAGCGACTTGCGACGCTGGCGCCGAAACCCGCTCCCGTTCGCGCTCGACCGGAGCTTCGCGCTCGCCGCGATCGCGTGTCGCGGGCGCAACCTGAGACGGCCGTGCTTCGACCTCCTCGGGTTCACCCTCTCGCTTGACCGCACGTCGCCGCACGACCGTCGGGCGGATGCGCTCCTCGACGACGTTGTGCTGCTTCTCTTTGTCTAGAGCGCGTTTGACGCGCTCGATGTCTACCGGTTCCAGCGAGCTCATGTGATTTCGTACCTGAATCCCAAGCGTGGCGAGCTTGGCCATGAGATCTCGGTGTTCGAGTCCCATTTCCCGTGCCACTTCATACACGCGGGTCTTGATCATGCGTCCTCCGCAAGCTCGGCGGCCGCACGAACCACGCTGAGCAACTCATCCGCGATCCCGATATCGAGGACCGCCAGGATGGACAGCGTGGGCCGGCTGAACAATCGCCCGAGCCCCTGTTTAGTGTTCCAGACGAGGCACGCTCGACCCAGCCGTTCGATGGCCCGTTCGAGTTCCTCGCGACTACCTTCTGCATCGGCTGCTACGAGCAGCAGCCGTGCGCGACGTTCCGTGATCGCATCGCGCACCGCTTCGGTACCGACGGCGAGTTTTCGCGCGCGCCGAGCTGCGATGATCAGCCCTTGCGCCCGACGATCGTAACCATTGCGAGCGCTCGTCGCTAGCTCGCGCGCAGAGGATGCGACCGGGCTGCTGAACGCGCGCTTGAACGCGCCGCTCGTGACAGCCCCTTCCAGGCAGCGATATCGAGCGTGTACCGACACGCCGCGTCCGGGTTCGCGCTTGCGAATGTCCGGGACGAGCGTGACGGGCTCGCCGTGCTCCGCCGGCATGGCGACGAGGCGCAAGAGCGCGCCGCGTTCAGCCTGCTGCCGGCAACCCACGCAGGTGCGCGTGGTATCTGGGGTCGCTTCGATCATGCGTTAGTTCCGAACCTCGCCCTCGCCGCCGCCAACGGCGTCGGTTTCAGTCGGTGCAGTTGGTGCCGGGGCAGCCGCCGCCGCAACACGAGCATCGTGCGCGGCCTGTTGTTCTGCGTCGTGACGCTCCCGTGCCTGGCGCTGCCCATCGGCGATGCGCTCGGCGTCGTTCACTGCGTAGTGCTCTACGCCCTCGCGGATCATCTGCGCGCGCTTGCTACCGAGTCCGGTGCGAATCGCAAGACGATCGACGTCTTCTTCTGCAGTGAGGTCGCGCAAATTCCGGTAACCGGCGTGCAACAAAAGATCGGCGATGCGGGGGGTGACGCCCTGGATGAGCAGCAACTCGTCGCGCTCGCCCAGCAAATCTTCGCCACTCGCGAAGCGCTTGATGCGACCGAGGCGCAACTTCTCCATGGCATTTTCGGCGCGGCGCTTGAGCGACGCGGCGTTCGCCGGGCCGCCCAGGCCTTCGATCGCGCCGAGCTCTTCCTCGGCGGCCTCAGCCACCTCGTCCAAGCTGCGGAAGCCCTGCTTGTAGAGCGTGAGCGCCAGGTTGCGGTCGAGGTTCTCGATCGACGCGAGCGCTGCGATCGCTTGCTCCTCGAGGACCTTGAACTTCGACTCGCCGATGACGTCCAAGCGCCAGCCGGTGAGTTGCGATGCCAAGCGGACGTTCTGACCGCGGCGGCCGATCGCAAGCGAGAGCTTGTCGTCCGGAACCACGAGCTCCATCGCGCTGTTTGCCTCGTCGATGATCACGCGGGCCACGTCGGCCGGCGCGATCGCATTGCACACGAAGCGCGCGGGGTCGCGATCGTACGGGACGATGTCGATCTTCTCGCCACGCAGCTCTTGCACGACGGCTTGGACGCGCGATCCCTTCATGCCGACGCACGCGCCCACCGGATCGACATCCGGGTCGCGGCTGCTGACGGCGATCTTCGAGCGGGCACCCGGCTCGCGCGCGGCGGCGACGATCCGGACGATGCCTTCGTAAATCTCGGGCACCTCCATCTCGAACAGCTTCACGAGCAAACCGACGTCGGTCCGCGAGAGGATGATCTGCGGGCCGCGGGCTTCGCGATCGATGTCGGCGAGGAACGCCACGATCCGGTCGCCGGGGCGATAGGTCTCGCGCGGGGTCTGGAACTTCTGCGGCAAGATGCCTTCAGTGCGGCCGAGGTCGACGATGATGTTGCTGCCGCGCTCGAACCGGCGGACGACGCCGGTGATGATCTCACCGCGGCGGTCCTTGTACTCGTTGAAGATGTTCTCGCGCTCGGCATCGCGAACGCGCTGAATGATCACCTGCTTGGCGGTCTGTGCGGCGATGCGCCCGAAGCCGTGACGCGCTTGCGTGATCTTGAGCAGGTCGCCGAACTCTTTGTCCTGCAGCCGAGCTTTCTCCGTATCTTCCTTCAAGTAGAAGATTTGGAAGCCCAGCTCTTCGCCGAGATCGGCTTCGAGGCCGTAGCGCTTCGCGTCGGTCGCGGAGATCTCGCGCTCGGCGTCGCTGACGTCGTCCACGACGGTCATGTACTGGAACAGATCGACCTGGCCGATCTCTTCGTTGTACCGAGCCTCGAGCTCGCGGTTGGGACCGAAGGTGCGCTTGGCGGCGGTCAGGATCGCCTGCTCCATAGTCTCGACCAGGATCTTCGCGTCGATGCCTTTCTCGCGACTGACCTGATCGATGATGTGCTGAAGCGATAACGTGCCGTCTTGCATGGCCACCTCACCGCGCCCTTTGCGCCCACTCGTTGTCGTTTGTGTTGGCATCTGTCCCATCAAAATCGGTAAACGAGATTCGCTTTGGCGATCTCCGTGTGCTGCACAGTGAGGACCTGACCATCCTGGTCGAGTTTGACGTCGTCTCCGTCTACGCCGAGCAGCGTGCCGGAAAAGCGTCGACGCCCAGCTACGGGATGGTGCGTCTGAAGCCGCACCTTTTCCCCTGCGAAGCGTGCGAAATCCGAAAGCGAAAACAGTGGGCGATCTAGGCCGGGTGAGCCTACTTCGAGCCGATAAGCACCTTCTGGGGTAATGTCCTCCGCTACGTCAAGCGCAGTCGAGAGATCGCGGCTCACGCCTTGGCAGTGCTCGAGAGTCACGCCGGCGCCGGTTTTCGGATCGGAACCTGGGACCTCGATGAGGACCTTGAGCACGAAGCCGTGCTCGGTCGTGAAGCGGGCGTCGACGAGGGAGACGCCATGCGCAGCGCATACGGGTTCGGCCACTCGACGGAGATCCGCCAAGTGTTCGGAGCTGTTCAATTTTAGATGAAGCGCCGCTGCCATTCGTAGCACGCTGAGACGAGCCAAACCGACCGGCCAATACCGGTAAAACCGCACCCAAAAGAGACAAAAAAAGGCGGGACCCAAACGGGAGGCCCACCGAGGCACAATCCCAAAACTTCGGCCGCCCATGTACCACAACCGCAACCCCCCAGCAATCTAAGGGCGATTTCCTTCGGCTTTTCCCCTGAGAGCGGCTTTCGTCCTCGGGCCTTCGCTGCGCCGTACAGGAAGTACGGCTCGCTCGGCCCTCCGGGCGCGCACGCTCTCGGGGCAAAATCCTCGGAAATCCGGCATGCATTAGCGCCGCATGCACTTTTCGAAGATCTTTTTATTGGGCGCCGTAGGTTCAGCAGCCGCGCCGATTACTCGGCCGCTGGGATCGCTGGCAGATCTACCGCTGTGATTCGGAACGGCATTGGACGCAACGCTGAACCGTAGCTGCTCAACAGGGCTACCGCGTGCGCCCTCGCCAACGGCGTGTCGACGTCCACCCAGGCCGCGTCTTCCACGTCGACCACTCGCATCTTGCCCACGCTCGCAAGCTCACCCATGCCCTGCGAGAGCGAGCAACCGTTCGGGCCATCGACCCGCTCCAACGCTTCGATCACCGCCGGGGTAATACAGAACACGCCGGTGTCGAGGCAGTCGTAACGCGGCAACTCCTTGCCGATGCTCACCACGCGGTCGCCTGAGATCTCGACCTTCGTCGCGTCATCCAAGTCGACGCAATCACCGATCTTGAAGTCGACGCCGAGCACGACCTCGTCCGACGCAAGCGGGTACGACGCGACTCGGTGAATCAAGTCCGGCGACCAGATGTGATCGCTCATCATCAGAAACGTCGGTCCGGTCACGAACGACTTCGCCTTCAGCAGCGACGTGCCGTTCGGCTTGTTGAACTCCGTGTTCCAGAAGAACTTGAGCGTTAGGTCGAAATCGTACCGTTGTAGGCCTTTGATCAGAACGTCGCCCATGTAACCGACGACGATCGCGACCTCGTCGACACCCGCGCGCTCGAGGTTGCGCAACACTCGAACAATGAGTGGCACGCCGTTCACGGGTTCGAGCGGCTTCGGATAGGGTTTTCCATTCACCAACCGCTCGCCACGGCCAGCCGCCAAGATAATCGCTCGTTCCATCGTCATGCCCTCGACCGTGGCATTTGCGTCACGGCACCGTTGCGAATCGACCACACCGTGATTGCACGGCACACCGTTTCGCTTGGCAAAGAATCTCCATCGCTGCGATGGAGGGCGTGCAGCCGTCGCCGGCCATACGCCTGCTAGGTTGAGCAAGTAGCGGGCCACAGGTGCACGACTTTCGGACAACGCGCGCTACGACAAAGCTCTGAAATTTGATCGGCGATCGTTTACATCCGCGCGCGGGCTGCGCGGGTTCACTGATGGCGCGATGCTTGCGCTTACGCCGGCTCCAACCACCGAGGCGAGTTCGATGAAGAAGCCAACGCAAATTGCTCCAGCTCAAGGAAAGCTGGGCGTGTTGATCCCCGGCATGGGCGCAGTCGCGACCACGTTCATCGCGGGCACGATGCTCGCGCGACGCGGCCTTGCTCAACCTTTCGGATCGCTCACGCAGCTCGGGCATATCCGACTCGGCAAGCGAACCGACGCGCGTCAGCCGCTGATTCGCGACTTTGTTCCGCTCGCAGGACTCGACGATATCGTGTTCGGCGGGTGGGACTTGTTCCACGACGACGCGTTCGCGGCGGCGAGCAACGCCGAAGTCTTGACTCCGGCGCATCTCGATCTCGTCAAGCCAGAGCTGTCTGCCGTCAAGCCTATGCCTGCGGTGTTTTTTCCAGAGTTCGTGAAGCGGCTGCGCGGCGAGAACGTCAAGCGCGAGACTAACAAGTTCGAGCTGGCGGAAGCGGTGCGCGAAGACATCCGTCGCTTCAAGAAAGACAACGGCTGTGATCGCTGTGTTGCTGTCTGGTGCGGTTCGACTGAAGTGCATCACGAGCCGGCCGAAGTGCACAGCACGGTGAAGAAGTTCGAAGAGGGCTTGCGAAAGAACGATCCGGCGATCAGCCCGTCGATGGTCTACGCGTACGCCTTGCTCAAAGAACACGTCGGTTATGCGAACGGTGCGCCGAACCTGACGACTGACATTCCGGCGTTGATCGAGCTGTCGAAAGAGTGCGGCGTTCCGATCAGCGGCAAAGACTTCAAGACGGGCCAGACGTTGATGAAGACGATCCTCGCGCCCGGTTTGAAGTCGCGGATGATCGGCATTCGCGGTTGGTTCTCGACGAACATCCTCGGCAACCGCGACGGCGAAGTGCTCGACGATCCCGACAGCTTCAGGACGAAAGAAGTGTCGAAGCTCGGAGTGCTCGAGACGGTGTTACAGCCCGAGCTCTATCCGCACTTGTACGGGCAGATGTACCACAAGGTTCGCATCGAATATTACCCGCCGCGCGGCGATCAGAAGGAAGGCTGGGACAACATCGATATCTTCGGATGGCTCGGCTATCCGATGCAGATCAAGATCGATTTCTTGTGCCGCGATTCGATCCTGGCTGCGCCGCTCGTGCTGGACTTGGCGCTCCTGATGGATCTCGCGCAGCGCGCCGGTTGGAGCGGCATCCAGGAGTGGTTGTCGTTCTATTACAAGAGCCCGATGACTGCGCCGGGGCTCTATCCCGAAAACGATCTGTTCATTCAGCTGATGAAGTTGAAGAACATGTTGCGCTGGATGAAAAACGAAGACCTGATCACGCACGTCGGTCACGAGTACTACGATTGACGGCGACCGCTGGCGTCGAAGCAGTTCCTCGCGATCTCGGGCGACCGCGACATCGGCAACCCGACGGTTGCGAGCTACATGTCCGGCACCAACGGATCGTCGCTCGGGTCCGCGTACTCGTTCTACCACATGGTGCCCGGCACCGGTTCCGCGAGCGTCCACCTCACCCTGATGACGCAACCGGAACGAGTGACCGAACCGTCCGCAGCGTGGTTCAAGTACACGTTGAACGCCGACGCGGACGCGAAGACGTACCTCGTCGGCACCGACTGCAAGCTGTGCAACATGGCACCGCAGTTCGACTTCGGACAAAAGGGCCTGATGTAGAGCAGGTCGTCAGGGGGGAACGATTCCGTTCCCCCCGCCCTCGCCCCAGCCGCGCTACGGTGCCTCCATGCAGGCAGCCGTTTACGATCGATATGGAGCCGCTGACGTCGTTAGCTTCCGCGACATCCCGACGCCGCGACTTCGCGGTGGGGAAGTGCTCGTTCGCGTAGAAGCGGCTGCACTGAACCCGAAAGACGAAGTC
>Ga0193753_10000750_pt1 | contig 30305 bp, 29 predicted proteins | sample H1c2metaG_FD_144925 | JGI IMG/M metagenome (GOLD analysis project Ga0193753, IMG submission 144925) | Soil microbial communities from a riparian zone of the East river system, Colorado, United States - H1c2 | ecosystem: Environmental > Terrestrial > Soil > Riparian zone | place: USA: East...
GGTGACGAGGCACTACAAGGAATATGTAATTTATTCGGATCACTCACATTGCTACTATCGCTCAGTCGATGGGACCACGACATCACCCAAGGAGCCCACTTATGAGGTCTGTATCCCCGGCTGAGAAAGAAACTGAAGCTTCGGACCGTTTAACCGACACTATCGTCAACAAATTAAACAATCCCTCCACCTCTTCAGACTTCGATTTCCATGAAGGAGTGAATCTAGTCTTGGCAGACGTCGGAATGTCATCCGCGGACAGCGGTGGACAACTGAGTTTCTATGGCCTGGATCCCATTGTTCCGAGCCGGCTCCGGTTCGCAACGATGGCGGGCCTAGGCCTTGCGGCCAAAACCATTGCGGCCGCGGCGGTGTGGAGGGACCGAACTGGACAGGGCCAGGACATTCATGTCGACATTCGCAAAGCCTTTCGACGCTTCGCTGGCTTCTTCGAGGGGATCTGGGAGACCGTGAACGGGCGTTCTCCCGCGATGGGCTTCTTCGACAATAATCCCTTCTTTAAATTTCCACTCTTCCGTGAAACACGCGATGGCCGGCATGTCGTGACTCTCAACTTCTACCCTAAGCTGCATCAACATGCACTCAACTTCTTTCGATGCAGCGACAGCATTGAATCGCTCGAGAATTCGATCCTGCAGTGGCGTGCAGATGAACTGGAGGCGGCTGCTGCCGAAGAGGGATTAGTCCTTGCCAAAGTTCGTACTTTTGATGAGTTGCGCGAGGAGTTGCAGTACACCGAAGTGCTCGCGAGCATGCCCCTGATTTCCGTTGAGAAGATCGGTGATAGTGAGCCCATTCCTTTCAAGCCAGATGCCAAATCTCCGCTCGACGGAATTCGTGCCCTCGGAATGGGTCATGTGATCGCCGGCGCAGCAATTGGGCGAGACCTGGCTTTCTATGGTGCCGACGTCCTGAATATCTGGCGGCCCAACGACACCGAAGTAGAGGCCTTCTTCTGGGACGTTCAGGTTGGCATGCGCTCCACCATTCTGGATTCCTCTAAAGAAGATCTTGCCAAGTTCGATGCCTTACTCAGGGATGCCGACATCTTCTTCGCGAACAAGCGCCCTGGCTTTTTGAAATCCCACGGACTGGATGCAGAAGAGTTATGTGCTAAAAAGCCCGGACTGATCCACGCCACTGTCGTTCTTCACGGAGAAACGGGGCCGTGGTCGAACCGGCCTGGCTTTGATGAGATTGGTGCAACGGTGTCGGGCGTCTTCGCCCTTGAAGGGTCTCTCAGCAGTCCGAAGCAACCGCCTATTGTACCCATCTGCGACAACGTTGTGGGTTGGCTCGGCACTGTGGGCGTTCTCGCAGCGTTGCGCAGGCGTGCCGTGGAGGGAGGGAGCTACAAAGTCGTTGTCTCGCTCACTCGTACTGTGCTCTGGCAGCTCTCGCTCGGCATCTTCGACAAGACCTATGCCCAAACGACGGCCGGCTCCACGGAAGAACGCAGGAATGTCGCTCCGGATGTCTTCACCGCAGAGACGCCGCTTGGCACGTATCAAGGACTCGACGAACAGGTCTACCTGTCCAAGTCTCCTGGATCGTATCGGACCGTGATCGTTCCGCGAGGATCGAACAAACCTGAGTGGCTGAGTTGATTGAGATATTTGTGTGCCATTTCGGACTGCCGGTAGTTCGGATTTAGCAAAAGCCCGCTTAGGCGATGGTCGGTGATTAAGGGAACGAAAACTTTGGGTTCTTGCCAACCGGCCTGACTCAATTGAACGGGCATTGACTTTCACTCTTAAAGACGAGAGGACAACATGAATTCCGGAAAACTCTACATACTCCAGTACCGACCAGGCGGTGAAATTATCGAGATGGATCCGGATGGTGGCAATCGTCGCACTCTGCTTGGGAATCTGCTCGACAACGTAGACGGAGTCGTTATCGACAAGATGACCAAGATGTTGTATTGGACAAATATGGGGCCGGCGATCGGCCCAAGTGCGGGCGAATTTTTTCAGGCTGACGGTTCGATCGAGTGCATTGGGCTAAACGGTGCCAATCGTCGCATGTTGGTCGGTCATGGTCTCACCGTGACGCCAAAGCAGGTAGCCGCCGACTTCGACGCGGGATTTCTGTATTGGTGTGATCGCGAGGGCATGCGTGTGATGCGCTCAAACCTCGATGGTTTGAACGTGACTGTTCTCGTTCGCAACGGTGTGTTCCCCGCCGATTCGCACGACGTTATGCGGCACTGCGTCGGGATTGCCGTTGATCCGGTCAACCGCTATATCTACTGGACGCAGAAGGGGCCGCCGGATGGTGGCAAGGGGCGTATCTTCCGAACCGGGCTTGAAATTCCGGCGGATCAGCAGCCAGAGAACCGCTCGGATATCGAACTACTGATCGATCACTTGCCTGAGCCGATCGATCTCGAACTCGATACCAAGAAGAACCTTCTCTACTGGACTGACCGAGGCAACCTCGATGGAGGCAACTCGTTAAACCGTGCCCGGATCGGTAACAAGCAACTAGAAAACCACGAGGTACTCGCAACTGGACTGCAGGAAGGCATTGGGCTCGCAATAGATCACGCCAATCAGCGTGCATTTACGACAGAGCTCGGTGGAGAAGTGCGCGTCGCCCCGCTCGAAGCCAACGCGCACTTCACCACGATTGCAAAGTTAGGAGTACTAACGGGAATTGCCTACGTTGCGTAGCGTCGAGGCTCGTCGTCGTGATCTTGTTAGCCGCTACTTCGAGCCGGGATGGAAATCATGCTGAAGCACGCGGAGTAAACGCAATCGGGGGAAAAGAAGATGAAAAATGATCTCAATGTAAGAACAGTCGTTATTGCGGGCTCCGGGCCGATCGTGATTAGTCGGGCGGCTTACCATCTCGCGAAAGGATTTGCGGTGCGCGCCCGCAACCGCTCCCGTGGCCACCGCGATCGTATAGGTCCAGCCCATTGTTGCGAAGTGAAAGAGAAGGCGGTAGTTGTCCGAATGGTCTCTTTGGGAAAGGGCAGGAATGCAATCTGCAAACACTCAACTTCACTGCCAAGCGCAACGGAAGAAATTGCTATGAACACACAAACGCAAACGAATGATGCGGAATCAGGTATATCCGCGGACTCCGATGAGGGAGCGAGCCGACACGCCTAGCCCGTATAAGTCCCAAGCAACTGAAAAACCACGAGGTACTCGCAACTGGATTACTTCTGGGATGGAACCCACTGAAGCACGAGGAATAAATGCAATCGAGGAAAATATGAAAAATGATCTCAACGTAAGAACAGTCGGTATCGTGGGCTGCGGGCTGATCGGAATGAGCTGGGCGGCTTACTATCTGGCGAAAGGATTTGCTGTGCGCGCAACCGATCCCGTGGCAGCCGCCGAGGAAAAGTTGCGCACGTATATCGATAGCGCATGGACGCTGTTGGAGGAAATGGGTCTTGAACCAGGCGCCGATAAGAACAACCTGACGTTTTCTACGAATCTGGAGGAATCTCTGAGAGGCGTCGACTTTGTCCAAGAAAACGGTCCAGAGCGCTTAGATCTCAAGCTCAAGCTTTTCAAAGACATTTCTGACGCTGTTGGCCCTGATGTCATCATTGCGAGTAGTTCTTCAGGTATTCCTGTTTCGAATTTCCAAACAGAGGCGATCAATCCGGCGCGTATCGTGCTCGGGCATCCTTTCAACCCACCACATGTCGTCCCGCTGGTCGAAGTAGTCGGAGGCAAGCTAACCTCCGCTGAGAACGTTACACGTGCTGTCAAATTCTATGCACAGATCGGCAAGAAGCCGATTCGCATGAAGAAAGAAATGAAAGGTCATATCGCGAACCGCATTCAGGCTGCGGTGTTCCGTGAGGTCCTGTACTTACTGGATCAAGATGCGGCCAGTTTGGCCGACATCGACATCGCTATGGCACATGGCCCGGGTTGCGATGGGCAATACTCGGCCAGTTCATGAACGCTAATCTGGGCGGTGGGGACGCGGGAATCAAACATCTCCTTGAGCATCTCGGTCCAGCGATGGAAGTTTGGTGGGCAGATCTCGGTCGCATCGAGCATGTAACTCCACAAATGGCTGAGAAGGCCGAAGCAGGAATAAATGAGATTCTCAAAGTACACACGGCCAACGACATTGCAGCGGCGCGTGACAATGTCTTGTTGCAGACCCTCAAGGCAAAGGCAGGAGACAAAAGGCTTCCGTACTGAGTACTCATCTCATTCCACAAGTGAGAAGATTTTGAGCTAAGTACAGCCATTGCAGCTCGAACCTGGACTGCGATGGCAGGACCTTTCTCCAACTAATATGGCCGCAGTAGTTCTGTCACCTCAAGTAAATTCGACCGACGCACCCAGGGGGATGCAATTCAAGCGGTATCAATCGGCCAGTCGCCCTCCCCCTCGAGCAGGTTCGCCTGTACGATCGTGCTATGCCTCGCATTAGCAGCGATCATCGCTGATCCGGATTGCGCGTTTCCGCCAAATCGATCAACTCGCCAAGTGAATAGCTGGATCCGGTGTTGACTGTAAACTTCTCAGACACAACCCGGTGAGCTTCGTCGCGTATTAGAACTCTCCTGCGACGAGTGCCAGGGGTGGTTCGCTGATATCCTGGTTCGCGGGCCTTTGACGTTGCATCTTCATAGATCCCTAAAACTTATAGCCGGCCCAGAGGGCCCAATAGTTCAGGTTGCGGCCAGGTTGCGTCTCTTTCAAGAACCTGCCAGCGTAGAAAATTCCATAGTCAGCCTGAAACCAGAGATGTCGGTCGACCTGCCATCGCAGCTCCGCGCCCGGCCTGTGTCCGACAAATCGCGCTTGGCTATTGCCTGCGGGCCGGATCAGAAATCCCGGGACCGAGTAGACTCCGTCCCGGACATTTTCTCGCCAGTGAAAAATCCAGTCGGCGGATACGGTCACGTTGTGCGGAAATGTTGTTTCGACATGTGGATGGACATCGATGAAGTTAATCGGACCGGGTCCTGTTGTGGCCAGGACCCCAAAGTAGTTTCCCTTCGGAAAGAGAGGATTGAAGGTCGCCAAGGTTCTTGAACTTGGATTATCTCCGCTCGAGATGTCTGCCTTTGCGCTGAACCGTGGTTTCAGCCGAACCGTTGGAAATCGATAGCCCGTTTCGGACGCAGCCGTCCATGCCCGGATGTTCCCGGAGCCGAACGTGCCGAACTGCCAGACACCTTCGTAATCAAAATCAAGTCCGGACCTTTCCGTTGCAACGGGACGCGAAAACCTCGCACCCAAGCTGTGGCGCACCTCCTGAGCCGTGCCACGTTGGAAAGTCGCCTGGCTGCGGTCCAGGCCCAAGTAATAGATATCCAGGGACATTTTGCCGAGCGAGGGTTGGGTGGCGTACACGCCCCAGAAGCCAACGGCGTGATCCGGTGCGTTGTCAAAGAACCCGGGATTGTCCAGGTCGGGACGAACCGCGAATCCGTCTATTTGCCAAGAGTCTATCTTGCTTTTGACCATGAAGCCGTCGAAGCTCAGCCGAACATTCGGACCTTCCCGCACATCAATCAAGCGCCCGGAGCCGTACTCGAGTTCCTGCCGGCCAACACGGAGTGCGACGGAGTTAGCACCTTCGGAATTGCCAAGTTCGAGAAATCCGGCCTGAAAGTCGAGCTTCTTTTCGTCGATGGGTCGCGGACCCCCTATCCGGTATGAATTCAATCCACTCTTTAACTCAACGAACGTGCGCACATGTTTTCCATAGTGAGCGTCAAATGACAACATGTATCGTTGGTTCAGATACCCATTCATGTAGGGTTGCTGTCCCCAATTGTCGTTGCCGATCTGCTCCCAGACGAATCGAGTCTCGCCTCCGATGGTGAGATACCAATCGGCTGCGTATTTTCGCAAAGGGATGTACTTGATCGGATCCCAGAAGTCTTGCCGGAGAGCCCGATCGCGCAGGAAGGTCCAGTCCTCGTCTTCACTCAGCAGCTTGTAACTGCGATCCGGGATTGCTGGGTCCCCGGCATCGTCTGACTGGGCGTGTGCGGTCAACCTGGTAAGGAAGAACGCGGCTGCCAAAATCAGAAGGATTCGCATTGATTTCATTTCTTCAATTCCTAATTTCTTCGACCTAGCTGAAGACTCGGTCAATTTCTCAGGAGCGCCGCGCTGTCGGTTGTCGAGTTCGGCCGGACATTTAATTGCTTACGGCGGAGTGGATCTCGGCAATATAACCACCAGGAAATTGAACGAAGGTCGCATTTCTTTGATCCGCAGTGTAGGGAGGGACCAGAATCTCTACGCCGGCTGCTTTGGCCTTGGCGAGGGTCTCCGTGAGGTTTGCGACTTCATAGCCGGTCATCTCGCGTCCGTAGGGATAGGGAAGGTGACCATCCGTTACGAGCACGGTCAGTTTGCCGAAGGTCGATTCGATCCGGATTCTGCGATAGATGTCCTTCGACCGTCCGATCTCGACGCCGGGCGCACGCGGGTCATCCGAGACCACTTTGCCGTGAGAGAAGGCGAGGAAGCCCCGAAGAAACGCCTCTACCGTGTGGTTGGACATATAGACCCGGTTTTCCGGAATCGTCTGGAGCGCCTTGTAGGAGGGAGCGGTGGTATGCCAGTACAGTTGCGTATTCACGCCGCCCGGCCATTGGATGACGACATCGCGTCCGATCGGATCGTTAAATGGGCTGACGAGCACATCTGCTCCATCTTCAACCGCAGTTCGGGTCGCTTCATCCAGGTCTGTTACCAAATAGCCCGTCCGTTCCGCACCGAATGGATAGGGAACTGGCGTCTTGAAACCGAACACCGACACGCTTCCCACCGGTGTCAAGACCAGTTGCGACATCGTGCTGCTGGGAGTTGGCGTCACGGTAAAGACGCCTTGCTTCGTGGCTGTGCCTCCAAAGGTTGCAAGAAGACTGGCCACGAAACGATCGAAATCTTCTGGTGAGACATAAACGTGAGTTGTATCGTATTGCGGTGCCACTCCCGGGTTCGGCGTTGACGTAGAAGCGTGGACGAGCGGCGGCGTAGTTCCTGAAAACCATGACAGATTTGTGCCTCCATAGATCAGGAGGGCGGCGACGGTGATCACGGTAAGGTATCTGGTAGTACGCATTGAAAATCTCCTTTACTGCGGACCGGCTTTTTAGATCTGATTTCCTGCCGGATGCTCGATGGTGCCGCATAGCCTATGGGTCAATACCTTTCGGCGACACTGAAGTATCGATCTCTCAGGCCACGCCTCGAGTGCCGCTCCCACCAATGGGGCTACCAAATACACCCACAAGAAATGCGTTTGCCCCGAAATGACAGCGGGCCCAAACTGGCGGGCGGGGTTCAGACTGCCTCCGGTCGTTGTTCCTAGGACCGCGATTCCGATCCCTACGAGCGCCCCAACGATCCAAGGCACGAATGGCGTCAGTCGTTGTACAGCGAGGCAGAACCCGACAAGAGACACGATGACCGCCATGCCGAAGACCTCGATTGCGAATAGTTCCCAGGTCGACCAGCCCGGTCCTGGCTGGAGCGCGCCATATACTACCGGCGGTTCCACCACAACATCGCCCCACACCTTGCGGGCGACGACGACCCCAAGTACGGAACCGAGTAATTGTGCGATGGTGTAGGGGACGACCCCTGCTCCGGGGAAGACTCCGAAGCGCCACATGGCCAGCGAGATTGCCGGATTCATGTGCCCCCCAGAGGCCCTTCCCGGAGGACTGAGAATCAGCCCGGTAAGCAAAAAGGCGACAGCAGCACCCACGATCCAGAGTTCCGCATGTATCCCCGGAATCTTCTGTGAGATGGGCGACGGTCCAATCACCCACCTCACGAAACTGACTACGCCGAATAGCAGAACAGAGGTGAGAATCAGCTCAAACACGCTGTCTCGCGCCAGTCGACCAAAGCTTGGGCACTCCGCATTGTTGGGCAGTTCTGGAGATTGATCCAATTGCTTATCCTTTCAATTTGGAAGTTAGAAAGCGAAGCAATCGCAGCCGAGACTCCAAAGTCCCTTGTCGCCCAAGATCCATCGGTGCGTCGTATGAGTGGGGGAATGCTTGGCATCGTGCAACGACATCGCGTGGCTCGTTGCAGCCCCGACGGTCAATGGTTCTTCGCTCTGCGCATATCCACCGTATTCCTTGACAGGTGACCAGCCCGGACTCACGGGCAGTTCCGGAGGCGCCATCCTTGAGAATTCGTCTGCCGCGTAAACTACCTTACCCCCGACAATAGTGAGCACTGACTCCAGATTCTTGATCTCCTCATCAGGGATTGAGAAGTAGTCTGAGGAGAGGACCGCCAAGTCGGCGAGCTGCCCTTGAGTTAGCGATCCTTTCTTGTCGTCTTCCGTAGAAAACCAGCTGCTCCCAACGGTATAAAGCTCGAGCGCCTTCGCGCGATCGAGCCGGTTTTTCTCCGGATATAAGCTCAACCCACCGATGGTCTTTTGGTCTTTCCGGTCACCAGCCAGTAGAGAGAAAGGAAGGGGTTATAGCTCGAGACCCGCGTGGCGTCTGTGCCCGCTCCAACCGGAACTCCCATCTCCAACATTCTTTGAATTGGAGGCGTGCGCTTCGCCTGCTGCGCGCCAAAACGCTCGACAAAATATTCGCCCTGAAAAGCCATCCTGTTCTGAATAGCAATACCGCCGCCAAGTGATTTGATCCGCTCAATATTCCGGTCGGAGATCGTCTCGCAGTGATCAAAAAACCAGTGCAGTCCGTCAAACGGAATCTCTCGGTTAACTTCCTCGTAGACATTCAAGGCCCGAGAGATTGTTTCGTCGTATGTGGCATGCATGCGGAATGGCCATCGGTTTTCCGCTAGGTGATGAATCACCGCCTTTAACTCGCTCTCCATAACAGGCGCCATGTCGGGCCGAGGTTGAAGGAAGTCTTCGAAGTCGGCGGCAGAGAAAACCAGCATCTCACCTGCACCGTTCACGCGATAGAAGTCATCCCCTTCGCCGGGCTTGGTGATCTTTGTCCAATTCTGGAAGTCGGCAAGTTCCTGCTTTGGTTTTTGTGTGAAAAGGTTGTAGGCCAGGCGGATCGAGAGTTCACCCTTCTTGTGGCGTTCGTGAGTTCGTTCACTACTCCATAATCGTCAGGGTAGTTCTGGAAGCCACCGCCCGCATCGATTGCACTGGTGATTCCGAAACGATTCAATTCTCTGAAGAAGAGGCGCGACGAGTTGAGCTGGTCTTCCCTTGATAGCTTGGGCCCTTTCGCCAAGGTCGAGTACAGAATGTTTGCGTTTGGTTTGGCCAACAGAAGACCCGTGGGATTACCCTGCTTGTCGCGTTGAATCTCGCCGCCGGGAGGATTCAGGGTATCTTTTGTGTAGCCCACTGCGCGTAGCGCCGCCCGGTTGAGCCATACCCGGTCATACAAGTGCATGACGAAAACAGGGGTGTCTGGGGACACCGAGTTGATTTCATCCAACGTCGGCATCCGACGCTCGGCAAACTGAAACTCCGTCCATCCGCCGACAACACGCACCCACTGAGGAGCAGGCGTCCGAGCCGCTTGCTCCTTGAGCATTCGCAGCGCATCGGCAAGCGATGGCACCCCATCCCAACGCAACTCCAGGTTGAAATTGAGCCCACCGCGGATCGGATGCATATGGGAGTCGTTGAGACCGGGGATGGCCGTTCTCCGATTTCCATCAATGACCGTTGTCATTGGGCCGCGCAGTCGAAGGATCTCCTCGTCTGTACCGGTGGCGCTGATTGTTCCGGCGGTAATGGCAACCGCTTCGACAAAGGCTGGCACGCGGTTTGTCGCGATCTTCGCGTTGTGAAGTATTGTGTCAACTGCCATAAAGTTCTCCTTGTAGCAAAGCGCAGATGTTCAGAGGGCAGGGGATCGCCTGCCCTCCACAAGCACTATTTGTGTGCGAGTTCTGCTGTGGGGATCACGTATTCTGGAAACTTCGTAGCGGGAGCGCCGTGAACCATCGTGTAGGCATATTCGACGCCGATGCCATAAGCGCCATAGTGCGTTCTCGCGAGGTCCATTACGGCGTCGTACGTATCCCGATTTGCCCAGTCGCGCTGCCATTCCAGGGTCACAGAGAGGGCCGTGACCGGTTTTGCTCCCGCCTGGAAAACACGACGCATCGCATTGTCGTGTGCGAGTTGGCTAACGTCGCCGCAACAGTCTTCGACCACGTAAACCTCGTAGCCATCGTGAATCGCCTGCACTGTCGGAAGAGCCACACAGGTCTCCGTCCATAGCCCGGCCAGCACAATCTTCTTGCGCCCTGTCCTCTCGATTGCCGCAACGAAGTTCTTGTCGTCCCAGGAATTCATGGACGAACGCTCGATCGGTTCCTGACCCGGGAACACGGATCGGATCTGCGGCCAGAGGTTCCCGCTGAAGCTCTTCGTCTCGACTGTCGTCAGCACCACCGGTACGTCAAATACCCGCGCCGCTTTTCCTAGCGCGACAGTACTGTTTATGATCCCCTCGCGATCAAAGTTGCTCGTTCCGAACAGCATTTGCGGTTGGTGATCGATCAGCGCCACGACGCAGTTGTCTGGCGTGAGAAGCCCTTTTTCGCTGCGCTTCGATATTCCGTTATTTTGACCCATATTCATTTCTCCGTTGGTTTCGTATAGTTGCACTTTCAAAATCGTTCCTCGTGGTCGCTAGTAATGACCATGGTCTTCGCAACGATTGCACCCCGAGCAAAACTGCAGCGACGCGGCGATACTAGCAACGCTACGGAACGAGATAAATTACATGTTCCTGTTAAGGCGTCCTGGGGATTCATCACCCGCAGACGCAGGTCCATTGCTGACTGCGCATTCCTGCAGGATGCAGCTCAGAGTGCGCTGAACCACAACTGCACTCCTCCATTTAGGTCGGAGTGTGGCGTTCGGAGAATGTGTAGATGAATTTGAGTGAAGCCAAATGCAACGGAAGAAGACCGTCGTTAGCCCACGTGCATGCAGCTCACGACTACAAGGAAGATGTAATTGTTAGCCGCATTGGTAATTGCTAGCATCCCGCTATTGGATGGCTAGATGGATCGAGCCTCCATCGAACTCTCAAATCGACACCGAGTTCAAGCGATGAGATTACCGAGGAGATCCGTAGCGAATGAGATGCGGCGTGAATCCCAAGGATGACCAGTTTGTTTTCAATTTGTTGCAAATGGCAGGCTGTCTGCATAAATAGCTGCCAGAGCATGCACGAGGAGGACAAACACATGACACGCGCTGACCTTGCAATCAATCAGGAAGACATGTGGAGAACATTGGTCTTCGAACAGCAAACCGCCCTCACACTCGCGGTTGAAATGCTTTTGCGTTGCCATCTATCTCCCGAACAGATCCTGACCAAGACCGCGATAGCACTGGAAGGCTCGAACCACGATTCGTGAGGTTTGCGAGGCATAAAACCTTGATGAACGAAATTCGTTTCCAGCAAGGGCGGGAGAGGTGTTTATATGCGCAAAAAATCCTCACGCCGGTCCAAGCGCAAAAAGGAAATCCGCATGAAGCACAAACTTGCAGCTACGGCAGTCGCTATCGGGTTGCTTACAGCGTGTGTCTCTGCTCAGAGCGCTGGCAAGGCAACCGGCATCGTTGACGGTGTGGCGTTTACGGTGGACGCAAGTGGGAGTCGCGCTGTCGTACCGGCCTCAAGGATTTCGCTGGACGGTCCAACACACATCGAGGCTGAGAGTGATGGTGCCGGCAAGTTCGCGTTCAAAGCAGTTCCTCCTGGGGCATACACGATCAATGCACAAGCACCCGGTTTGGCTGCAAATCGGACCATCGAGGTTACGGCGGGCTCTGTTTCAGAAATAGCCTTGGAAATGAAAGTCCAAGCCGTTGCGGAGTCGACCACGGTTACGGCTAGTACAGATCAGGTCGACACCAAAGTGTTTCCAGGAACCAGCACGATCGGCGAATCAGCAGTCAGAAATCTGCCAAATGTGGATGAACGCATCCAGAGCTTGCTGCCTTTGATTCCGGGTGTAGTTCGTGGCCCGACCGGCCTGATCAATATGAAAGGCGCTCGGGCATCACAGAACGGCTCACTTCTTAACAGCGCCGACGTGACCGATCCAGCCACGGGTACATCCGCGCTCAGTATCCCCATTGATGTGGTTTCGTCAGTGCATGTACTCTCCACGCCCTACGGCCCCGAGTACGGGAAATTCATCGGAGCGGTCTCGAATGTCGAGACGCGGCCCGGAAGCTTCAATAAATTTCGGCTCTCCGTTCAGAATCTACTTCCACGTTTGCGGAGAGTTGATGGATCAATCATGGGCATCGCCGCAGTGACCCCTCGCGTCACGGTATCTGCTCCGATTGTGAAGGACCGTATTGCCTTCACGCAGTCGTTTGAATATCGCTATGAACGCGATCAGGTATATAGTTTGCCGCCGCTCGAAGCGTGGACCCGTTCTGAAAACGTCAACTCTTATACACAAATCGATGCCAACATCACTAATAGGCAAACGGCGACCGCATCGTTTGCAATCTTTCCGCAAAAACTTGACTACTACGGGCTGAACACCTTTACACCGCAGGAGAGCACGCCCAACCTGCATCAACGTGGATATCAGACATATCTGCAGCACCGATACGTTACCGACTCGGGCAATCTGCTGACATCACAGGTGAGCTTCAGAAGACTTGATGCCGATCTGTTGCCGAACAGCGATGCGCCCTATGAACTTCTCGTTGAAACCACCAAGGGCGGTTTCTTCAACCGCCAGGACCGCAATACAACCCGCACAGAATGGGGAGAAATCTTCCGCTCCCGCCCGCGTCATTACTTGGGATCGCACGAGCTCGGTGCTGGCTCAAACTTCGCGCACAATTCTTATGATGGCCGTCAGGAATTTCACCCGGTACAGATTGTCGGGGTCGCCGGCTATGCTCTAGAGCGAATCGAGTTTGGGACAACTTCGACCTTCTCCATTCATCAAAATGAGACAGCCTGGTTCATTGCCGACAAGTGGACTGTTTCTAATCGCCTGACGTTTGATTTGGGCCTTCGCTTCGATCGGGACTCGATTACAGATTCTGTGAACATGGCTCCCCGCGCTGGGTTCGTCCTTTCGCTGACAGGTGACGGCAAAACAGTGCTCAAGGGAGGAGCGGGGTTTTTCTACGACCGTGTGCCGCTCAACGTTCCAGCGTTTCGTTATCTACCCGACCGTACGGTGACTGAACTCAATCCAGCCGGTGAGGTCGTCAGTTCCACAAAATATTCGAACGTTATCTCAAACGGTTTACAAAATCCTCGCAGCGAAGTCTGGAACGTCGAACTGAATCGTGAGATTAAGAATGATTTGTTGCTCCGAGTGGGGTACCAGCAACGCAATACAGTTCACGGATACTTCGTCAATCCCATTACATCGGGATCAACCGGCAAACTTTCGTTATCGGACCGCGGAAGTGACATCTATAAGGAATTTCAGGTTACTGCTCTTTACCGAATTCACGGTAGCACGCTGAACGGTTCATACGTCCACTCGCGAGCTTACGGCGACCTGAACGACTTCAACCAGTTTTTCGGAAATAACCCTTTAGCCGTAATTCAACCCAATGAACGAGGCCGTCTGAGCTTTGATGCCCCGAACCGAGTCCTGGCGTGGGGAGAAATCGCCGCACCATGGAAATTGACCGTCGCCCCCGTGCTCGACATCCGCAGTGGCTTCCTGTACTCACCGATCAACCAATACCGCGAGTTCGTGGGACCGAGAAATGAATCGCGGTTCCCGCGTTTCGTTTCGACCGACTTACAGGTCTGGCGCCGGGTACGGCTTCCCATAAAGGAAACCCATGCGCGAATCGGATTTGGTGTCTATAACGTCTTCAATCGCGACAACTACCGCGATGTTCAGAATGATCTCGACAGCCCTCGGTCCGGCCAGTTCTTCAACGGACCTAGCCGCACCTACCGCGGCAAATTCGTACTGGAGTTTTAACTATGAACCTGACCATCAAGATCGCCTTTTCCACTTTGGCAATCATGCTTTCCTCAGTGACGAGTGCCTCATCCCAAACTAACGATTCGCTTCCATCTGCGGATGACGTGGTCGCGAAGATGTTGCGGGCTGATGTCGAGCGCAGATCTGAATTGACGGGCTACACGGCCATGCGCCGCTATGTCGCGGTCAACAACGATCACCGCGCCGAGATGGTGGCACGCCTCGACTGCTCCCCAGATGGCACGAAGCAGTTCACGATTATCTCTGAAGAGGGATCGAGTGCAATTCGTAAGCACGTGTTTTACAAGATGCTGGACGAAGAGAGTGTGGCATCGCATCGCGAGACCCGCGAAGGCAGCCGTATTACAACGGCAAACTACAAATTCAACATCGTTGGGCGAGACACTCTCGACACCGGCCCCGCATACGTGCTGGCGATCATCCCAAAAACAGAGGATAGACACCTCATTGACGGAAGAATCTGGGTTAATGCGAAGGACTACTCTATCGTTCGCATCGAAGGCCAGCCTGCACGAAGCCCGTCCTTCTGGGTGCATAACGTGCATTTCGTACACACGTATCAGAGAGTTGGTCAGTTCTGGTTCGCTTCTTCAACTCACAGCACGAGCGAGGTCCGAATCTTTGGGAGCTCGGAACTAACGATCGAAAACACTGATTACGCGCTGAATCTGCCGAAGAAACACACGGCGGAGGCAGATTCGATGGCGAGCCTGGTCCGATGAGAACACATCAACTATTTCAACTACGCGCCGAATCCAGTGCAAATGCACCAGCGGGACAGTGCGGGGAGACCTTACACAATGAGAACGATCGAAACCCTGTCGTCCTTACCTAGGCGGCATACACCCAGAGTCCATCAATGTCTTATTCTAGCTGCCGGAAACGGTAGGCGACTCATCGCATCGTCCGGTGGCTCCCCTAAACCCCTTGTGCAGCTTCGTGGCGTGTCACTGCTGGAGCATGTAATCCTGGGTGCTCATGAAGCCGGTATCGACAGGTTCGTGATTGTTGTCGGTTACGGCGCCGACGCTATGCGCCGGTGGTTTGCCGGCCACGCATTTGACGGTGTCTCTATACGCCTGGTAGACAACCTCGAATATCACAAGGACAATGGCGTTTCCGTATTGAAGGCCAGGGACCAACTCCGTGAATCGTTTCTGCTGGTCATGGCCGACCACATCTTTGAGTCCAGGACCGCCAAGGCCCTCCTCGAAGAGCCACTACTACAAGGCGAAGTGATCCTCGCCGTTGATCCCAAAATCGATCGCGTTTTTGACCTCGACGACGCAACCAAGGTCAGACGCGAAGGCGATCATATCGTCGACATTGGCAAGGAAATTGCTACGTACGATGCTTTCGATACTGGCATGTTCTTATGCAGTCCAGCGCTGTTCGACGTTCTCGAATCAGCAAAGAAAGAGGACAACTGCTCGTTGTCGGACGGCATGCGCATACTTGGGCGCGATGGTAAGCTTCGAGCCTTCGATATTGGTGATGCGTGCTGGCAAGACGTCGACACGCCGGAGGCACTGGCTTATGCAGAAGCTATTTTTGACCAGCAGTTCTGCCGAACGCCTTCTGAGGAGAGGCTGACCAATGTATAGGCTCACGAGGAGATTGCAATGGGCGCTTCGAACGCTTGCAGCCATCTTCGGCGCAGGGCTGTTAACTTATTTAGTCCGGCGAGTTGGTCTCGAAAAAGTCGGGGAAGACGTTTTGAGGTTAGGCTGGGGACTCGCTCTGGTCATAGCTCTGGGTGGCGCATCTCATCTTGTGAGAGCCTGGGCCTGGCGGCTGGCTCTCACAGACTGGAGTAACGAGGTGCCATTTTCACGCATTCTCCAGCTTCGATTGGCGTCGGAAGCAGCCGGTCAGGCTGGAGCCTTTGGGCAGCTATTCGGAGAAGGTCTGCGAATCTCAGCCTTGAGTCCAAAGATACCTATTGACTGTTGCATATCGTCCGTGGCGCTGGATCGCGCACTATTTATTGCTACGGGAGCGATGGTGAGCATCGCCGGAATTGTGGCCGCACTGCTTATCGTATCGCTGACCCACGCAATGCGGTTGTATGCAATGCTGTTCGCGGTCATACTGATCAGCCTGCTCTTTGGAGTTGCCCTGGCAATACTGAAACGCTGGCCCATCTTGTCACGATCCGCGCGAACCCTTTGCCGATGGCGATGGATGAATGACAGAGTGGGAAACGCGCTGCCGCTCATCAAGTCGGTCGAAAACAAGCTCTTTGATTTTCATCGCAATACACCAGGAGCATTTTGGACCAGTTTCATCCTTAATCTGGTAAGCCAAGGCCTGGCAGTTCTGGAGGTATATCTCATTTTATGGCTGCTGGGAGCCAAGGTCGGGCCTTTGGACGCATTCGTGTTGGAAGCTCTGACCAAGATGGTAAATGTTGTCGGCACGTTCAATCCGGGCAACATTGGAACCTACGAGGGCGGAAACATGCTAATCGCTAAGATCTTCGGCCTCAGTGGAGGCATCGGATTGGCGGTAGCAGTGACCAGGCGGTTGCGGGCCGTCTTCTGGGCCGCAGTTGGAGGGCTTTGCCTGGTTCTGTTATCAAAATCCAGAGTGCATACGGATTCGGACAACAGGACCCCAGTAGACAGTGTGAGGAGTCGGGGATCTGGAGAATCCGGTCAAGCAAGCCAGTCGTTCACGGCCGTCATCTTCGCTAACCGCTTTCAAGAAGTTGGCGGAGCTGGATCCCCACGACTTCGGGTCGGTACTCTTCCCATCTTGTTGCGGGACATCCTCGCAGTGCAAAGGGCAGGTGCAAGACGAATCATCGTGTGTGCAGATTCCGTCACAGGGTTTGGCTTACAACGCGACCTATTGGAAACAGGCCGGCTTCCACACTGTGTGGAATGGATCGAGACATACTCGAAAACGGAACTGCCTCACCTATTGAGACAAATTGCATCCGAATGGGGCGTAGGCCGCTTGATGCTGATAGCAGGGAACAGCACCTATCACTCATCGGTTATTCGGCGAGCGAGTGAATGGAATGGACGTGGCGCACTGGCTCTGACTTCAGGCGATCAACTCGCCGGCATTTATGTACTATCCGCCGACGTCGTTCTCAGTCTTGCGGAGCGCCGTCCCTGCATGCTCCGTAGCCTCGAGCAGGTCCATGTTTGGCTGATCTTGAATGATTTGGTCCACTGCGAACCGATACCGGAGGAGATGTGGCAGAGAGTTCTCACCCAGGAAGATCGTATCTCTGCTGAGCGGAAACTGGACCAGTGGCTAGTGAAGCCAACAGACGGTATTTTTGCACGTATGAATCGCAGGATCTCGGTGCCCATCAGCCGTCAAATCATAAAACTGCCGCTCACTCCCAATGTAGTGAGTCTTTTTACACTTGGGGTGGGCTTCGCCGCTGGTCTACTCTTTGCACGCGGTGGCTATTGGAATATGTTGATTGCTGCGGTGTTATCCGTCTCGGCGAGCATTCTCGATGGCTGCGATGGAGAAGTCGCTCGATTGAAGCTCATGGAGTCCGATTTCGGCTGCTGGCTGGAGACTGTTTGCGATTATCTTTACTACTTATTTATCTTCGCCGGGATAACGATAGGACTGTGGAGGAACTCGGAGACGAAGACCTATCTTGTGTGGGGTGGTCTACTCCTCCTAGGAGCTATTACAAGCTTCCTTGTCACCGGATTTGGGAGGTATCGGCTCGCCAACGGACGTCCTGAACAGTACCTCAGAATCTGGCAGGCGAAGGCAGAGAGCCGGCGATCAAACCCGATTCTGTACATCGGTCGACATACGGAGTTCCTCATTCGACGCTGCTTCTTGCCGTATGCTCTACTGTTTTTCGCCGTTCTTAATATCACAAGAGTGGCGCTTGTTTTGTCAGCGGTAGGTGCAAATCTGGTTTGGTTGATATCTCTTTATTCCTATCGCACCTTCGTTGGATCTCGGAGGTCTCCGGTAGAAGGTTGCGCCGCTTCCATTTGAAACCGGCGGGCATCTGCTTCAAGGGCTTCTCGAAACAGGTAGGTTCTCCAATGTTGCTTTTCACCCAGCCAGGCACGGCGCAGCAGACGACCAGGTCCACCTCGGCGACGATGAAGAGTATTGGACGGGAGCCAGCGGAACCCTTCGATACCTCAACCCAAATCAGCGTAAAAATCTCCTGTATCTATCGAGGGCCTGCACTCAGCAAGGAGGTGCATCTGTTTGCTCCTTCGGCGGCCGATCAGCATGCCCATAGTAACGGGAGACCTTGAATACAAAAGAAAGAAGGGAATGGACATGAGTACTGGGACCACCCGCTCGACCGGTTCTCTTCTTCTGATACTCTTCGGCATCTCCTGCCACGTTGCCGCCTCGTCGATCCCTGGATCGTTCGCTTTGCAGGGAGGGGTGCCAAGTACTCAGGCGCGCCTGGAGATAACGACGGCAGGCAAGGAACACTTGACGAGGCATCTCGATTTCGCCATGACCAGGGCGGCAGACGGTCTAGCGGTGCGCGACTATCAGGTGGAACTCACAAAGAAACTGCACGTCATTATCGTGAGCGATGACCTGTCCGTCTTCCTGCACGTACACCCGCGACTGCTCCAGAACGGGCACTTTGTCCTCGATCAGCACTTTCCTGCAGAAGGGAAGTACCACATCTTCGCAGACGCTACTCCGGCAGGACTCGAGCAGCAGGTCTTCCGCTTCGACGTCGTCATCGGGGCGGTTTCTGCGGGACATACCGGCGCGCGGATTCCCACCGGAAATCTTGCGACGGCAGGACCCTATACAGTCACGCTGAGTACCGCAACCCTGACCGTCGGAAGACCGGAGATGATCCGGATCCACATCGCAAAGCACGGCGCTCCGGCGAGAGACTTGCATCCATATCTGGGAGTTGCCGCTCATGCTGTCCTGGTCCAATCCACCGATCAGAGCTACGTCCACGCACATTCCATGTTGGGAGACTCTATGGGGCACGGGGATATTGTAGGGCGGTATTCGAAGTCTCTGGCCGATTCCGACACTGCTCTCATCGGATGTGACTCCATGCTGCACGTGAGGCTGCGGGAGCCCGGAGAGTACAAGCTGTGGCTCCAGTTCCGCGGCGGGGATGCACTCTATGTAGCACCCTTCATCGTCATAGGCCGAAAATAATTGCAACACCACCGACCTTGCAGTGATTCTGATAGCTGCAACTGTTTTGAACTCAAGAGTTGGAGCATGAATGTGAAATCCGACAAGGAGATCGAAGTTGGGAACTTTGCCCCTACGGGCTGGATGCTTTGGCCGCACAACTCGATCCGTGTGATCGACTGGAACATTGACCGTGGCTTGCAGCTTCGGGCGATCATCAATTTCCTGGGCGATGTGAAGGCGGATATTTTCATTCTTCAGGAAGTCGACATGAATGCTCGGCGAACTCAGCGTCTGAACATCGCGCAGGAGATCGCCCAAAAGTTGCGCCTGAATTATGTCTTCGGCCGGGAGTTTGTGGAACTGACGCAAGGTTCCGACGTCAGCCCTGCCTACCACGGACAAGCCACACTGTCGCGATGGAAGATTTCAAACTCGCGAATAATCCGTTTCCAACAGCAGTCCAATTTCTGGAAACCACGTTGGTACCTACCAAAGGTGGAACCGTTCCAGGAGCGGCTCGGGGGAAGAATTGCACTAGTTTCAGAGATCAACATCTCCGGTGTTTCAATTGTGTCTTACAACCTGCACTTGGAGAGCCGCGCCAATGATGAATTACGCCTGGCTCAGTTGGATGAGGTGCTAAAAGATGCGAGGGCATACAAGCCTGCACACCTGATGGTCATCGCGGGCGACCTGAACCTAAATGCATCAGATCCCGCGCCAGTCGCAGCGATAGCCCGGGCTGGATTCACTCAAGCTGTACCAACCAGTCGCTTGACAACCACTCCTGCACACCATCTCCTAGAGCCCGGCCGCCATATCGACTGGGCATTCGTGCGCGGCCCTGTACAGATCGATAAGGGACGCGTCCATAATTCAATCAAAGCTTCTGACCACTATCCAATCTCATTCGAGATCGGTCTTTCCGGTGGACGCTGAAATGAACGTGCTCCCTTTCCCTTTTTTGGTCTGCGTCGGCCAGTGAGTACCGGGATATCTTTAACGTCTTCGACCGGTGACATAGTTACAAGTCCCTTGCGGTGAGAGTGGCTCTGATTGCCGGTTTTCGGGTTTCTTCCGGTCTTCAGAAGATGATCGTCGCGATAGCAGTGGAAATGTGGGAATCCTGAAGGGATTTCCAAAGAGTGTGGAAAGGTGGAAAGCCTGCTTTAGGGCTTTCCATGCTCTGTCATTTTCATGGCCTGCCTTGGGGGCGGGGTCAGAATGTGAAGTTGCCGAATTCTTCTTTTTCAGGGAAGGACGGTTGGAGTCTGTCAGTATGACTACCGAGAGACCGATCGATATCAATCAGTGATCGCTATCCCTTCCAAAGTGTCATGATCAGGCCGCCAACCACCACGAAGGCTCCGCCAAGATATATCGGTTTGCTGAGCGATTGATGAAAACGGCAACTTAGCCACCATCTGGGCAACGAGGAAGAAGAGCACGACGTAGATGCCCAGAAGCTTGCCGGAGTCAATCTTGGAGGAGTTTAGAAACAAGCTGTAACAGACGAGGACGATCGCTCCCGAAACTAACCAGCCGATCTGCTTCGCTCCGGACGAGTGATAGAGGCCCGTTTGAAAGCAGGCATCTCCCTGAACTTCAAGGTAAGCGGCAAGAGCGAGAACGAGAAGCCCTCCCAACGGTGTAGAGATGATCTGACTAAACTGCGCAATCATCAAAGCCCCCGCTTTCGATCTATAAACCGTTCGGGGGTGGCGCATTACTTCACAACTGCTTGGTCGTTCAGCCCCCCCAATCTGGTGAAAGATCCCAAGTAACCAGCAACGTCGATAGTCTTTCGGCTCCATTGGCCGGCCGCCGTTCGAGGCGGATCACAGATACCACGGAATGTTCACCACGACGATTCGCTGATTGCCCTTGAGCAGCAGCAGCAGCTTCAACAGCTGCACGCGCTGATTGTGCAGAGCATTCTCCCACCAGTGCCTCACTACAAGCTCCGGCAGCAAAACCGCCACCTGCCTGCCTGGGTTGTTTCGCTCAAGTTCCAGGATGTAGTCCATCAGCGGGTTGATGATGAAGCGATAGTTGGAGGGAATCGCTACCAGCTCCGGCTCTTGTAACCCTTCGGCTCTGATTGGAGCCATGATCTTGTTATTCCACTCTATTTCCAACCTTGCCGGATCTTCATCGGAGCGGACGTGCACCACCCTGAGATCCTTCGAGAGCAGCAGCCCGAACCGCAGAGCCTTCTCGGCGATCCGGTCCCACCGCGCCATCAGAATGACCACCAGCGGCTGTTCCATGTTCGTCAGGTTTCAGCGGGGCCATGTCCTTCATCTTCCGCGTCACGCGCGCATAGTGACGTTTGGTGATCATCATCAGGCCGATCAACACCGGCACCAGCAGCGCCGTCACCCATGCACCGGCCATAAACTTCGCCACCAGCAGCGCCGTCACCCATGCACCGGCCATAAACTTCGCCACCAGCACCACGATCAGCGTGATCCCCGTCGCCACCGCGCCAAAACCGTTCACAAACATATGCGACAACCGACCCAGATGCCTCTCCATCTTCATCCAGTGGACCACCATGCCCGCCTGCGAAAGCGTAAACGCAAGAAAAGCGCCGATGGCGTACAGCGGGATCAAGCGATCAGTCACACCACCAAAAGCAATCAGGATGATCGCTGTAAAGGCCGACAGCGCATACACGCCATGCGAGTACAGCAGCCTTCTCCCGCGCACCGTGAAGACGTGCGGCAGATAATCGTGTATGGAAATCGCCCGCGCCAGCCGCGGAAAGCCCGCAAAAGCAGTATTCGCGCTCAGAGACGTCGCCAGCAACACGCTTCCCATCGTCGTGTAATAAAACCAACCACGCCCGAAGACGGCCGTCGTCAGAATGCTCAGTACACTCTGGTAGTTGTGAATCTCCGGATCCATCGCCGTAATCCCGTAGGCCTTCGACAGCCACGCGGTTCCCAATAGCAGAACAATCAACGTCGCCACGATGATCGTCAGCGTGCGCTACGCGTTCTTGGCCCGCGGCTCTTTGAAGGCCATCACACCGTTCGAAACCGCTTCGACTCCCGTCATCGCCGCGCAGCCACTAGCAAACGTCTTTAGCAGCAGCCATATCCCGAGGTACTTCACCGTCGCCACCGCAGGGGGCGGCGGAATAACCACCGGCGTAGGATGCCCGCCGCTGCTCCACGCGCGAAACGCACCCACACCGATCACCGCCAGCAGCGTTGCCCCAAAAAGAAACGTCGGAATGATAAACGCCGCGCCCGTATCTTTTACTCCGCGTAGGTTGATCACAGCGAGGATCGCCAGGATCGCCAGGCAGATCGCCAGCGTATAGTGATGCAGGCTCGGCACCGCCGACGTCAGCGCCGTCACACCAGCCGAGATACCCACCGCGGCCGTCAGGATGTAGTCGATCATCAGCGCCGCTGCCGCCAGCAGCCCCGCACCCTCACCCAGATTCTCCGTCGCCACTGTGTAGCTGCCGCCGCCGTGGGGATAGGCCTCAATAGTCTGCCGGTAGCTGAAGTACAGGATCACGAGCAGAACCAGAATGGCTGTGATCACCGGCAGGATGTGGTTCAGCCCTTCAATCCCCATCGGGATCAGTAGTGTCATCGCCAACTCAGGCCCGTACGCCGCGCTGCTCAGCGCATCTAGTCCGAAGATCGGTACTCCAGCAGCTACGCCGATGTGCTCGGCACGTTCTTCACTGCTCGCTAAAGGTCGTCCAAAGAGTACATCGGTAAAAGACATAGCCGTAGTTGCTCCTACCTCGTTCGAGTCTCAGGCAGCTCCGCCGAATCGAATCGTATCCGCTTCCGCATAGAAGATTCGTGACGATACGCTGAAACTATGGCGAATATCTACGACATCCCCGTCCAGCGCACCACCGGCGAACCCGCCACGCTCGGCGACTACTTGGGAAAACTGGAGAAGGCCTGGGTAGAACATGCACCGAAATGCTAGCGTCGTGCTCCCGAAACGATGGCTCATATACAGAACGGATGCTATAGCTTCTTTTGTCTGAAGAACACTATATGTTCTTGCTAGCGTCCAAACTGCAAGAGAGCATCGCATGCGGATGAGTTGCATTTCGCTGGACTTGTGATAGGCGCTCGGGCACGATCTAACCGGACCGCATGTTTACCAATGCCGGGTGTGTTTGCCCAAACAACGATGGACACGCGACAAACGTAATCATCATTAAGACAACAAGCCATCATAGCTGTGAGGCTGACACAAGGATTGAGTGTGCTGAGCGGTCACCGACAGCGTATCGGTGACGATCGGTGACGACTCTTCGGATAACTCCCTCCGGTTGACAACCCCGGGCCTATGAGGTCAAGTTGTTGGCGCGCGTGTATAGTCTCCCTCGGGAGATAGTTCCAACGGCCAGTAATCCTGGACGAAACAGGCAAAGAGAAAGGTCAGCTTCGGCTGACCTTTCTCTTTGCCTGGGGAGAGTCGATGCGCAAAGGTCCGTTTGTCCCAAAGCAGTTCACCGCAACACAATGGTCTAAACAAGACGCCAACGCCGAGTTTGGTAGCAGGCTTCTGCACTTTATTGATTCAGGGTTCAAGCAGATGTTTGGTCACGAAGAAGCTGTACTCGCGGTTGTCGAATACGTTTGGACACATTGCCCACTACAACCAGGGGACTTTCTGGGGGGAGTGTTTCGTCGAAGCCTCCGATCTGGTTCGTTTCATCGAACATCTGCTTCGTTGGCCCTGCTATGCCGATCCAGAGTTTACCTTCAGTGACGTCGAGCGCGCACTTCCGTAGCGCACGCAGCGACCTTTCCAGGTATCGAGTGATTATGGAGCAGCTCTTCGAGCGCGGGCGTGGTAGTGCTCGAAAAGTTCGAAGCGAAGTACCGCGGTTCTCTCTTTAAGCAACGACGCCGAAGAGCGCGCTCACCGAACCTACACACGAAATGAGCAGCCCGATGTTCGTTCCTACTGCGCCAGTTCTCGCAAGGACTCCTTGATCGAGCACGACCTCGGGATGCGTTCTTTTTCGCTACAGATGTATTAAGCGGACGAGATACAGCTAATGCAAAGCTGGCCTCCTATCGACTACTAGGAATATGCAATATCTTTCGCGCTGCGGTCTTGGATAGGATGACCTCGTGCTTTGGAAGATGGCCTTGTCAGATTGTGACAAGTTTGTAGGTTCCCATCAGCCCGGCCGGCAACAGACTTTACGTTCCACGCGGGGCGTCTTTAGACGTCATCGCTGAGATGTGTCCTGAGATAAGGAGAAAACACCGATGTCTGCTGACAAACCCATCCGCCGTATCGCAATCGTTGGAACCGGAGTTATCGGTGCCAGTTGGGCCGCACTGTTCCTCGCACATGGTCTCGAAGTAATCGCCACGGACCCAGCTCCCAACGCCGAGGAGAACCTGCGCGAGTATATCGATAATGCCTGGCCCACCCTTGAGAAGTTGGGGCTGTCTTCCGGCGCCTCAAAGAAACGCCTCTCGTTCACGACCAAGTTGAGCGATGCGCTTGAGGGTGTCGATCTGGTCCAGGAGAACGGGCCAGAAAGGCCTGACTTCAAGATCAAGTTGTTCGCCGACATGGACGCGCTGACACCGGAGACCACTATTCTTGCCTCCAGTTCGTCTGGCATTCCGATTGGCGTCAGCCAGTCGCAGTGCAAACATCCCGAACGCTGTGTGATCGGACACCCCTTCAATCCTCCGCACCTTATCCCGCTGGTTGAGATAGTCGGCGGTGAAAAGACATCTGCTGCCACAATCGAGCGTTCGATTGCCTTCTATGCTTCGATCGGAAAACGGCCGATTCATGTTAAGAAAGAGGTGGTTGGCCATGTCGCGAACCGTCTTCAAGCCGCTCTCTATCGCGAGGTTGTCTACCTGATTGGGCAAGACGTGCTCAGCGTCACGGACGCGGACGCCGCGGTGAGTTGGGGACCGGGACTGCGTTGGGGTGTTATGGGACCGAACCTGCTTTTCCATCTGGCCGGTGGCCAAGGCGGTATCCAGCACTTCATGGAACACCTTGCAGGTCCAATGACCACATGGTGGAAAGACCTCGGCAATCCTGAGTTCACCCCCGAACTGAAAGAGAAGATCGTCAAGGGTGTCCTGGCGGAGGCTGGCAATGAATCGATTGACGAACTCGACGAGGAGCGCGACAGGCAATTGCTCGGACTGCTCGCCCTGAGAGGCACAGCGAAGTAACAACCTTTGCACGCGCGGGGAGTCAACCTACGCAATTGCATGAATGCAAACTGAGAGGAAATATTTTTATGACGTCGAAACAAAAACATACTAAGGCGCCTGGAAATAAGAGCGGTCGCGTGTACTTCATCGATGCGAGTGGCGGCCGCCTACTCTCCGTTAATCCTGACGGAAGCGACCTGAAGGTACTTGTCACCGACCGTCATCGAATCCCCGACGGAATCGTTGTTGATGTAGAGAAGGGGCACATCTACTGGACAGAGATGGGTATCCCGAACAAGGAAGATGGCTCGATTGAACGGGCTGACATCGACGGCGGCAATCACATCACAATCGTGCCGAATGGGAAGACATTCACACCGAAACAATTGCAGCTTGATAAACGCAACGGCAGACTCTACTGGTGCGATCGCGAAGGAATGCGTGTGATGCGCTCTAACCTCGACGGCACGAGTCTTGAAACTCTGATTCAAACGGGTAAGGGTGAGACAGACAGAGCAGACCTCACTCGCTGGTGCGTTGGAATCGCCATCGATGTGCACGGCGGCAAGCTCTATTGGACTCAGAAAGGCCTCGACAATGCAGGTGTCGGAAGGATTTTCCGCGCCGGGCTAGATATTCCCAAGGGAGAAAGTTGCACCTTACGCAGCGATATCGAACTGTTGTTCGATCAGTTGCCGGAGCCAATTGATCTCGATCTGGATCTCGAGCGCCGTGTCCTCTACTGGACCGATCGTGGCGATCCACCGCGGGGCAATACCGTTAGTCGAGCTCCGATGGACGCTGCTCCTCGTTCGGTTGAACCCGAGATCGTGTTCACCCATTTGATGGAAGGAATTGGGCTCGCGCTCGATATTCCCGGTGATCGGATGTTCATGACCGATCTGGGAGGCTCGCTGTACACCGCGAGTCTGGATGGCGCGACGCACAGGACGCTGCTCGGTGTTCAGGGAAATTTGACCGGCGTAGCTTACGTCGACTGATCCCGCAGCAGTAAGCCATTTCGCGTTAGCGTTTCTGGTTGGCAGAACGAAAAAGAAGGAATCTGGAGGAATTTATGCCCGAAGTGCAAAGTCAGGAAACAAAGAAGCCCAAAGTACTCCCGAAGCCGAACAGCGATTTTTACGAGACCTTTCAGATGCTGTCTGAAGCCGAACAACAAACGGTCTCGAAGGTTCGGGCATTCATGGAAAAATCTGTTGCACCGGTCATCAATGATTTCTGGGAGAAGGACTCCTTCCCGTTTGACGTCTTACCCGGGTTCCGGGATCTACAGGTTATGGGAGCAGGATACGAAGGTTATGGATGTGCCGGCGGCAGCAATCTTCTGGGCTGCTATATCGCCATGGAGATAGCTCGGATCGACTGCTCCTTCGCCACCTTCTTCGGTGTGCATAGCGGCCTTGCGATGGGATCGATTTTCCTTTGCGGATCGGAAGAGCAGAAGAAGAAGTGGTTGCCGCCGATGGCACGGATGGAGAAGATCGGATCCTTCGGCTTGACCGAGCCTCTGGTTGGTTCTGGTGCCTCACGTGGTCTCGGGACCACTGCACGGCGCGAGGGAGACACGTGGATTCTCAATGGCCAGAAGAAGTGGATCGGTAACTCTACATTTGGAGACCTAACCATCATCTGGGCGAGGGATGTTGCCGACAGCCAGGTGAAGGGCTTCATCGTAGAAAACAAGAGCTCCGGTTTCAAGGTTGAAAAGATCGAGCACAAGATGGCGCTGCGGGTAGTGCAGAACGGCTTGATCACCCTCGAGGACTGCAAGGTACCTGAAGAGAACCGCCTGCAGAACGACACTTCCTTCAAGGATACGGCGCGCGTGCTTCGCATGACCCGCGGCTTCGTTGCATGGGAGGCTGTCGGGTGCCAGATGGGCGCTTATGAAAATGCATTGTTGTACGCACAGACTCGCGAACAGTTTGGAAAACCAATCGCTTCGTTCCAACTGGTTCAAGACCTCCTGGTGAAGATGATCGGCAACATCACTGCGTGCCAGTGCATGGTCATCAGGCTCTCGCAACGGCAACATCACTGCGTGCCAGTGCATGGTCATCAGGCTCTCGCAACTGCAGGACCAAGGCAAGCTTGCTGACGAACATGCATCTCTTGCCAAGGCGTTCTGCACTGTCAAGATGCGCGAGACTGTCGGTTATGCGCGAGAGCTCCTTGGAGCGAACGGAATCCTTCTTGACTACAACGTAGGCCGCTTTGTTGCGGACTCTGAGGCGATCTATTCCTACGAGGGAACGCGCGAGATGAATACCCTGATCGTTGGTCGCGCCGTCTCGGGCTTCAGCGCATTCATTTAGTTATAACCGCATCTGTCGTCAGCGAGTGAGAGGCATCGATGATTTATACCCATTCCGTTGGTCGCGCCTTGCAATACTTCCCGGAACACGCGGCTCTGCTGCGGGATGACCGGGCCGTGACCTTTCTGGAACTGGACGTCCGAGTGAGAAGGATCGCCGCGGCGCTTCGGCGCCGCGGCTTCCTGAATGGAGATCGACTGGCTCTGCTGATGCCAAATGGGTCGGACTACGTCGAGCTGGTTTATGCCTGCAGCCTGCTTGGCGTCATTGTAGTTCCCATCAACACGCGTTATGCAGGTGCCGAGATTGACCGGCTCCTCGAGGATGCTCGACCGAGCGGTCTGATCCGGCATTCCAAGTTTCCGGCACCTACGGTGAGCCTGCATTGGGAACACTTGATCGACCTCGCTCCTCTCGAGGAGGCTGAAGAAGAACTTTACGGCGGAGAATTTTACGATCCTAACGCGATTCTCGTGCTCCTATATACGAGCGGCACGACCGGAAATCCCAAAGGAGCCGCACTTACACACGCGAACATTTTTTCTAACGTCCACGACCTCAACTACTGGCTGGCGTACCGAGAGAAGGCCGTCTTTCTTCATGCGTCACCGATGTTCCACATCGCCGATTTTCCGGCGATGTTCGCGGCTCCGGTCTTCGGCGCAACACAGATGACACTGGAACACTTTGACCCGCTATCGTTCTGCGCCTCCGTTCAGAAAAGCGGAGTGACACACACGGTCCTCGTTCCGTCGATGATCAATACGCTCTGCCAGTCCCCGAAGCTTGCTGCATTCAATCTGGAGTCTCTGGAGGTGCTGGCGTACGGAGGCTCGCCAATCGCTCCCGCACTTGTACGGGAAGTCCGCAAAGCCTTGCCGAAAGCGAAGTTGCTGCAGGTTTACGGCTTGAGCGAAGCCGGTTTCCTGACTGGTTTGAAAGACGCCGAACACACTGACGACAGGCTTCAGTCGTGCGGGCGCCCGTGCCCCGGTATCGATCTCCGAGTTGTCGATGCAACCGGCAAATCTGTGACTTCAGGCGAACTCGGAAACCTGGTCGCTCGGGGTCCGGGAATCATGCGGGGCTACTGGCACGATATCGAAGAAGACCTGCCAATGGATGAGTCCTCGGTAGACGAAACCGAAGAAGCATTGCGTGGCGGGTTCTTTCACACCGGGGACATTGGACGCCAGGACAAGGACGGCTACTTCTACATCGTCGATCGAGCAAAAGAGATGATCGTCAGTGGCGGGGAGAATGTCTACTCCGGCGAAGTCGAGGCCGCGATTTATGAGATCCCCGAAGTGAAAGAAGCCGCAGTATTTGGCATCCCGGATGAGAAATGGGGAGAACTGGTGGCCGCAGCCGTCGTTCTACGGGCGGGAGCCAATTTGTCCGCAGAAGAAGTCAAGCAGTACTGCAAAACGCGGATCGCCTCATACAAGGTCCCCCGCCATATCGAGTTCATGACAGAGGAACTCCCCAAGTCGGGGTCGGGGAAGATTCTAAAGCGAGTTTTACGGGAGAAGTACTGGGCCGGGCAATCCAGGCGAGTGTGATGCGCTGGGGTTACTCAAGAGAATTCGAAAACCGAAGCAGATCCAGAACATTGTGACGAGCTTAGCTACACAGGCTGACGAGCAGGAGTAATTGGAGATCATATGGGTACAGACCAAATTTTTTTAGGACTGAAGGTAGTCGACCTTGCGAGCTTTATCGCGGGTCCCGCAGCAGCGACAATCCTGTCCGACTTCGGTGCAGATGTGATCAAGGTCGAGCCGCCCGAGGGAGAGGTGTGGAGAATCGGGCATAAGATCCCTCCGCAGCCGCATTCGGAAGAGCCTTATCCCTTCGAATTGGCTAATCGAAACAAACGGGGCGTTGCGCTCAATCTGAAAGCTGAGAGCGCGCAACAGGTTCTCGAGCGGTTAGCCAAGTGGGCCGACGTGTTCATCGTCAACACGCCGCACCCCGCGCGCAAAAAATTGAAGCTCGAATATGACGATGTCGCGCAGTGGAATCCGCGTCTGATCTATGCGGATCTCACCGGCTTCGGGGAGAAGGGTCCGGACGCCGCTCTTCCGGGGTTCGATCTCACGGCCTTCTGGGCGCGAAGCGGTTTGTTATTTATGACGCGCGATGCTGGTTCGCCACCGACATGGCCCGTGGCCGGTAGCGGCGATAATGCGACTGCGGTCGCCATGTATGGCGCAATCGTGACCGCTCTTTATCGGCGCGAGCGCACCGGCAAAGGATCCTACGTCACGACTTCGCTTCTCGCTGCAGGGGTCTGGTCGGCCAGTGTTTTCATTCAGGCCGCTTTATGTGGTGCGAGTTTCTATGGGCTGCACGATCGAGCACATCCCGCAAATGCAGGTTTGAACACGTATCGTTCTTCCGATGGCACATGGTTCGTTCTGGTAGCTACTCCGGATAAGGTACCCGCAGTTCTAAAAGCACTAGGTCGTGAGGATATCCTGACGGATCCGCGATTCTCGGATCCCGCCAAGCTGGCGCAGAACCGGCCGCAACTGACGGCAATGCTTGATGAGATCTTTGGTTCACAGCCAATGTCGCATTGGTATGAGGTCTTCAACGGCGTTCACGTCCCCTTCGGCGCCGTGCGTGAGCCGCTGGAAGTCGTTAATGATCCGCAACTGCGAGCGAATGACATCGTCGTTCCGTTCGAA
>Ga0193753_10000751_pt1 | contig 30299 bp, 62 predicted proteins | sample H1c2metaG_FD_144925 | JGI IMG/M metagenome (GOLD analysis project Ga0193753, IMG submission 144925) | Soil microbial communities from a riparian zone of the East river system, Colorado, United States - H1c2 | ecosystem: Environmental > Terrestrial > Soil > Riparian zone | place: USA: East...
ATCTAGATGTCAAGTACATGAATACGATCCTGTCATCCCGTGTACCTCGTAACATTGGGTTTGATAACCCTTGGATCGATAGCATGACCCCTGAGAGGTTCAAGGGTAAGGCTAGGGGTACAGCATGGATGTATGTTGCTGATGAACGATCGGTTAGTTATGATCTTCATGGAGATATATGTCCTACTGAGATTGATCTGACATTGGTTCAATCTGAAGTCGAGAGGTATTATTACATATGGTAATGATTCTTGGGAATAAGAAGGTCGAAGAGAATGGAGACATTAAGGATGCTAAACCTTGTGGCTCCATGAAGGATCGGAACCCGAAGAGAGATTTTGAATCTCTTATGAAAGAACTTGAGATTGCTAAGCAATTCTCTGTGTCGAAGAAGAGTAAGAAGTGGGAAGACGAATATGGTGGCTGGTCTGATCAGGAATGGGGATATTACTAATGGAAGACTTTAATGTCATATATTGTATATATTCTTTCAACATCTCTTCGGGTAAAATGAAAGTCTATTGCACTGTTAAGGACGAAGAAAAAGCCAAAGAAGCTATGATGCATTTAGCAGAAACGTTTGAAGAAGAGCAATTTTTCTGTGAATCAGTGCTATTTTACCCTTGACAACTCTTTTTTCGTATGTTATAGTAGTATATACCTTAAGAGACTAAAAGAGTATCTATAAGATAAAAGCTTATAGAATTTAAAGGTTATGTACTTATGTTAGTCCTATAGGTTGTACCTTAAGAATGGTACCTTAAGTAAGGAGACTAAAATGGATATTACTGGTAGACTAGAGAATTGGGTACTAGATGCATCCTTCAATATGATGTGGGGTGAAATCTATGATGATGTTCACAATAGGTGGTGGAATGGAGCACATATCCATACGTCCACCCTTAAGCATCCAGTGAAGACTGAGCATAAAGAGGGAGATATCATCCAGACTCGTAACTCTACATATTTGCTAGGTAAAGCTCTACGATGAGATCATCACAATGTTCAATTTGCAATGCTGTAAGCTCTCCTGAACTAGCTTTGGTTCCTTCGGAGAGCAAGAGGCAGAGATTCCACACAGATCCTCATAATGATATTGGTATGCTATGCCATGATTGTTTTGCTGGGGTTCTAGATATCAACGAAGAGTGGGCATCTGAAGATGTCTTTAGGGATGAAGATAATGGCTAAACTATTTTATACACTATTGACGATAGCGACTGGTTGGATTCCTTTAGGGATGACATTTATAAGTCCTGCTACTAATCCACATGCTGTGGTAATTGTCTTTTCTCCTTTCATTGTAGCAATAGTCATTGCAGTAATTGCTGGTATCTGGGGTTATCTTGGTGACTGATCTCCTAGCACTCCGTAAGTTTCAGATCACTGAACGTAAGAGACTGATCAAGATGTATAAGAAAGAGATCAGAGAGCTCAAGAAATTGGTGAAGGAATCAAAATGAAACACTATATCGAATTCTGTTGGGGTGCTCTCTTAGCTGTATTGGCTATAACCGCAGTGGTAGTTGTCCTGTCATCATGTGCTACTCGATATGAACGTACTGGTGAGTGCTCAGTGAATGAGTTCTACTCAGGACAGTGTCCGGGTAAAAAAGATCCTTTTCAATTATGATGTATGCAGTTTGGATACAGTTAGCTAATCGGAAGAGGCCAAAGAAATGTCGATATTGAAAACGACTAGGTATGAATTAGAATTTCATGCAGGTAATAAATGGTTCGCTTCCGGAGAAGAAGTACCACCCTATGTTGATAAGGCCAAAGCACTCCTCTTTGAATTAAGGAAGAATGTGTTCCCAGAGTATCGTCTTGTTCGTGTAACAGAATCACGAGAGGTAATAGGATGACTATTTTTCTTCTTATGGAGTCTCATTGTTACGATTCTCCACAGGTTGTTGGTGGATATCGTCGTGAAGAAGATGCTAAAGCTGCTGCAAAACACAGAACATCTGAGCACTATATGTACTGGGTAGAAGAGGTAGAAGTAGATGACTGAAGAACTCCTCGCAATGATCAAAGACGTGAAGCCAGCCAGCGATGAAGAGATAGAGCGTTGGTTAGATGAGTTGCCGGAAGTCAGCGGCCTTTGCTATCCCGAACGGATACGATCTCTCATCGCCCGCATCATGGCTGAGAGGAAGGTGGTTATCACTGAGTGCAAGGCCGCTGTTGAATTGTACGCGAGTAGCTACAGCATCATGGCGAAAATAGGAGATGGCATGGTTAGTGCGTCAGATGTTGCCTACGATATGCGGGCAAACATCATCCGCAAGAACCTCTCAGCATTGGAGGAACGGGGATCATGAGCGAAGAAGAGAAAGTTGCTTGCTGGGAACTAGGCAAGCTCGTCTTTGATAAAACTGGCAAGAAATTCTCGCTGCCAGTTGTCAAGTTTCAAGTCTACCTACAAGCGGGCGTTGATATGGAATATTTTTCAATCGCAGAGTTGGAACCCAAGCCATGACTAGCACCATTGCGTTGATCGATCGGTTGAACAAGGCAGACGAGACGTGGCAAACCTATTGCGATGGCTGCGTTGAAACCTTGAAGAGCCAAGGCAATCACACGCCAAAGATTGAGGCGATACTGCGTCATTCCATCAACCGTGAAGCCGCCACCGAACTCACTACCCTTCTAGAGCGAGAAACCCTTCTCATTGATCTCTTAAAGGACGCTGAAATAAGTCGAGACGAGGCACTGAGGGAAGTCGAAACACTAAAGGTAATAGTTCTAGAAGAAGGAACTTGGTAATGACTCACTCAGTCTTCACTGAAGTCATTCTACCCAATCTAATTATCGTTGGAAGCCTTAATTTTATGATGTTTGGCACAATGATCTTCGCTGATCGAGGTAAAGGTTTTCACTTTCTCAATATGGCTAAAGGAGGCCCTGATGATGACGACTGAACTCAAAGAGGACGAACAATTCGTCTATCGATATAATCCTGTTATTGTCGATGTCAATATGATGTATGAAGATCCTGAGGGTGAGTACATCAAGTACGAATACCATAAGGATGTAGTAGTCGCTGGCATGTGGGAGAGTATCGACAAGCTCAAGGAAGTAAATAACTTTCAGGCTCAGATCATTGGTGATCAAGAAGCACGGATCAAAGAGCTTGAAAAAGAGGTCAAGGCTTGGGCCAAAGAGTGGCAGGGTTTGTTATGAAGTATGGTATCCTAGTTCGTGGAGGATCAGCTTGGATTGGTGTACACTATTCGCCTTACAACAAACGAGCATGTATCAATCTGATACCATTCGTAACATTCTGGATCGTATGGCCCGGAGGTAATGTACCTTGAACAAACTTAAGCTTCTTGAATTGATTCATTGGGTGAGTCAAATATGTCCTCATTATGAGAAGCCTGAACATACTCCTGTCATCATGGTTACACAGAATATACAGACTCGTGGACAATTCTCCCAAGGAGAGTATTTTGATATTATCCACATAAAAGATCCTGATGATCTGGGTGTTCTTGTGCACGAACTAGTCCATTTCTTTCAAGCTAATAATGGAATCAAGATGGAAAACAAAGAAGATCTTGCTGAACTAGAGGCTAGATCTATAGAGAAAAGATGGAGACGATTAAATGAGATATGAAATTCATAAATTCTTTCCGAACAAAGATCACCAAGAGAAGAGTGCTTGGGCTACCCAAGAGTTCTTTCAGAATACTCATTCTGGGTATGTAAGTGCTAAAGAGCGGATTGCTGAACTTAGAACTTTAGATAAAGCCCATAAGTTTCGTTTGGTCTTCGTAGACTTCACGGTACTAGATGTCTGAGATCTGGGTAACATCTGATTCTCACTTCAATCATGAGAATATCATCAAGTATTGTGGTAGGCCATTTGACAATGCCCTTCAGATGAATGAATGTATGGTGGAGAAGTGGAATGCTACAGTTAAGCCACAGGATAAAGTATATCATCTCGGTGATGTTTATATGGGTGGGGGCTTCGATCGTGATTATACCTCTTCTCTTCTTCGTTCGCTCACTGGTAAAAAACGGCTTATACTAGGGAATCATGACAATGGTAAAGACCAACTCCTACAGAACAATTTTCAAAAGATTTCAATTTGGAGAATGTTTCCTGAATTTGGACTACTCCTCACGCATGTCCCAGTGCACGAAAACTCGTTGCTTCGGGGTCCAAGTGGGAATGAACAAAATCCTCCGAAACTTCGCAATATCCATGGACACATCCACGAAAAAGTTGTAGAACATATTGAGTCCCGAGATGGATTTACACACAAGTACGTCAATAAAGATTATCGTTGCGTATGTGTTGAACACTTGGATTATGGTCTGATCAATATCGAGGAGTTACGTAAGTGGTAGTTCATAAAGAGAAACGAGGAGATGAGATCTTTATCTATATGAATGGCTCTCTCCTTTATAAGATTTGGGATAGAGTAATTCGCTCTTCAATTCTCTTTGAACTCTATGGTCCTCATACCACAAACAAGGATAGAGATAATGATTGAATATATTATTGAATCAGCTTATAATTATCTAGAACCTAATGGCTTAGACTGGGAAGAAGATTATGGGTATGATAAACTTTCTGAAGCTCTTAAAAAGTACCATGAACTTGTGTGTGTAACTGGTAAAGGGTTGAAATGGCGTATCAGGAAGGTGACTAGTGAAACGATTTGCGAATCATAATATTATTTATTCTAGCTATGTGGATTCTTGAGATTTTTATTGAATACATAGCTTGACTTTTCTCAAATTACATGGTATAGTAGTATATAGATGATAAAGAAATTAGAGAAATATAAACCTAAAAAGAGTCACCCTTGGCGTAAGGGATTTATGAAGAAAAGGCAAGCTTCTGTATTATGGAAAGATGGTTTTGTATCTGTCCCCATAGATAAGCAGACTAACCTTCCCGGACCCTTGGATACAGATAAGGAGACTTAGGTGTTTGTTATTCAAAGATATAACGGAAATAATTGGGATGATGGATACTCAGATAAGTATGGATCATACTCAGAGTATTCTAAAGCCTTTGGACATTATTTAGATTGGCAATATGAACAACCAACCTCTGCATGGCGTCTTATAGTACGTCAAACAATAGAGACAATGATTGACCAGTCCGAACCCGAATGAGTTCATGGGTATTTGATGTTGAAGCAAATGGATTAGATCCAAGTAAAATATATTGCTTATGTGCTAGGCATGTCGATGGTGGTGAAATCTTTGCTACTACAGATTATGACAAAATGCGCAAGATGCTCCTCAGTGCTACTGTCCTCATTGGACATAACATACAACGTTGGGACATTGTAGTCCTTGAGCGTCTATTAGATATAAAAATTACAGCAACATTAATTGATACTCTTGCCCTGTCATGGGTATTGCGCCCTGAGCGCCTAGTTCACGGACTAGAGAGTTACGGTGAAGATTTTGGAATTCCTAAACCAGTAGTCACCGACTGGATCAATCTGACAATAGAAGAATATATACATCGTTGCACAGAAGATGTGAAAATCAACTGGCAGCTATGGAAGGAACAATTAGCATACCTCACTGAGCTCTATGGATCTCAGGAAGCTCTCTGGCCCTATCTCAAGTACATTGAATTCAAAATGGATTGTGCTAGGGAACAAGAACGATCACGTTGGAAGCTCGATGTTGACTACGTTAAAGAATCGCTTGATGCGATGCTCGTAGACAAAGAACAAAGAGTTAAAGATCTGATTGAAGTTATGCCCCGTATGCCAGTTTATGCTGTACGGTCTTACCCAAAGGTGTTTTATACTAAAGATGGAAAAATCAGTGCTAACGGACAAAAATGGCTCGACCTCTGCAATTACATGGGCCTACTTCCAGATCACACCGAAGACATTAGGGTTGTTACGAAGACAGTACCCGGGAATCCTAATTCCTCAAGCCAAAAGAAGCAATGGCTCTTTGACCTTGGTTGGGTTCCCCAACATATAAAGCATGACAAAGATAAGCAGGGTAATCCTAAGGAGATCCCCCAAATTGCGTCGGATAAGAAAGACGGATCAATCTGTCCCTCGGTCGAGATGCTCTATGACAAAGAACCTCAACTTGAGCTTCTTGCGGGTTATACGGTACTCTCCCACCGAATCGGAGTCCTCGAAGGCTTTCTTGAGAACGTATCTCCGGACGGCTATGTCAGAGCAAGAATACAAGGCATTACGAATACCCTCAGGTTCCAACACGGTGAGGTCGTCAACCTTCCAAAAGTTGAAAGACTCTACGGAGAACAAGTAAGAGGTGCGCTAACAGTACCTTCTGGATACCTTTTGATTGGTGCAGATATGTCTTCCCTCGAAGACCGCTTGAAGCATCACTTCCTGTTCCCACATGACCCTGCATACGTTATACGAATGTCAGTGCCAACTTATGATCCCCATATTGCACTAGCAGAGATGGGGAGGATGATCACTCAAGCTCAAGGTGAGTTCTATGTCAAAATCGACAGACTCCTCGAAGCTAAGCAACCTGTATTACCGGTGGATATTGCAGAATATAAGCAGATTAAGTCCATTAGATCCATCGCTAAGAACGGAAACTATGCATGCCAGTACGGAGCGGGAGCATCTCGTATCGCTCTTACAGCAGGAATTAGCAAAGCTCAAGCAGAAATAGTTTGGAAAGCTTATTGGGACCTCAATTGGGCTATCCGAAAAGTAGCAGGAGAACAGATTGTCAAAGAAGTTAATAAACAGAAGTGGTTGTTTAACCCTATCTCAGGATTTTGGTATTCACTTAGGTATGAAAAGGACCGCTTCTCAACTCTTATACAAGGGTCAGCCTCTTTTGTTTTCGACAAATGGGTCTATAATTTTCGACAACACAGAAGTCAACTTACTGGACAGTTTCATGATGAAGTGGTCCTTTGTGCTTTGCTTGAAGAAGAAGAACAAGTAACTCAACTTCTGAGAGATTCAATCGACTTAACTAATAGTCAACTTAAACTTAATAGAGAGCTAGGGATTGGTATTCAATCTGGTCTTCGCTACTCAGAAATTCACTAAAGGATTTAAATGTCAAATACAAAATATTTTAAGGTCCCCGGTATTGCATCGTGGAATCATTCTTATAAGCCTGATGACTTTATGAATCAGGTAAACTATACATTCGCACTTGTAGTTAATGAATCCTCACAGGCAATCATCGAAAAGTATGGTCTGCAGGGTCAGTTCAAAGACCATGAGAGTGGTGATAAAGTCTATAACTTCAAGCGTCCTGCTGAGAAGATGATCCTTAAGAAGTGGGTTTCCTTCGCCCCTCCTACCATTTACGGTAAAGATGGTAAGGTACTCTGTGAGTACAAGTACAAGGGTGAAGTCACTCAGTCAGTTAATGATTTGATTGATTATACTGAGTTTGAGCCTACAGGCGAACAGCCAATCATTGGTCATGGTAGTTCAGTTATCCTTGATATCTGTGTCTATAGTACTATGAAGGGCAATGGAGCACGTCTCCAGAGCATTAAGCTTGTAGACCTTATCGAGTATGTACCTGAAGCTCGTGATGATGAACAGCAGACTCCTGCAGCACCTGAACCTAAGGTTAATGCTGAAGGTGTTAAATCACCATGGTAGAATTTCTTTGGTATCTCCTAGGGTTTTTCGTAGGACTTGCAATACCTGTTGGTCTTTTCCTTTGGGTAATGTCTAATGGATCATGGGGGCCACGAGGTCTATGGTAAAGAAATTCTTCACTGAAGATATTACAATTAAAGTCTGGGTATATGCAGCACTAGTTGGTTTTATACTAGTCCATGCTGTTGTGGGAATTTTCCATAATCCAGTATAAAGAATTGGAGCAAGCCGAACAAGGTGGACGGGGCGCACTGTTAATGCGTTTATGGTAGGTTCGATTCCTACTGCTTCAGCCAATTAAGGAAATATATGAAGAATATAGACACACTAGTATCTGACATTGAAACCCTCTTGCTTGAGGGTATATCTGAACCAGACACTGAGTTGTGCGACAAGTATGGTGCAATGTTCTCTCTTCTCTTTCAGGATCGCCTGAAGCGTGAGAAGAGGGAAGGCACTCTCCGTATGAGTAATGCGGGGAAGCCTTGTGAGCGCCAGTTGTACTACGATGTGAATAACCCTGATGAAGGGGAACCTCTCCGAGCAGATACCTATGCTAAATTTCTCTTCGGAGATATGATCGAGCTCTTGTTGCTGTTCCTGTCAGAGGCGAGTGGACACAAGGTTGAAGGTACTCAAGATACTCAAGAAATTGAGGGAATTCTAGGACATAGAGATGCTGTTATTGATGGCATGGTTGTTGATGCAAAGTCTGCATCTTCCTACGCGTTTAAGAAGTTCGCATCTGGCGGTCTTGCTGCTGATGATGCTTTTGGATATATCGACCAGCTTGGTGGGTATGTATACGCTGGTAATGATGATCCTCTAGTCACTGTTAAGAACGAGGGTGCTTTCCTCGTAATGGATAAGGTGCTTGGTAAGATTTGCCTAGACAAACATCGTTATGATGGCAAAGACTACTCAGCATTTATGAACTATAAGAAAGGTGTAGTCAATGGGAATGTTATCCCTGAAAGAGGCTTTGAGCCAGTACCTGACGGAGCTTCAGGAAACAAAAAGCTTGGCGTCAACTGCTCGTATTGTAGCTACAAAGCGAAGTGCCACCCGGGACTTCGAACCTTCCTCTACAGCTACGGACCCGTCTATCTTTCAACTGTCGCAAGAGAACCTAAAGTACCTGAAGTAAAAGCTCTAGAAGGATTACCTGATGAAGTATTTACGGACTGAGTATCATATAGAACCTATTGCTTTCGCTGGGATTATTAAATTTCAAGTAATGGAAGTGATGATTGAACAGACTTTCTTCCTTAAACAAGAAAAGAAAACTAAACATAAGTTTCTAGATTTCTTTAATACTCGTGAGGAAGCTAGGGACTTTGTTACCGATCGTAAAAAAGCAAAAGAAGAGTCTTATCAGAAAGAGTGGGAGTTACGTAATAAACTCCTTCAGGAATGGCCAGAGGTGATTCGATGACACAGAATGATAAAGATCATAATGTACGGATCAGTCATGCTGAACGTAGGATCATAGAACTAGAAGAAGAGATTAACACACTCAAAGCTGATAAGGCTCGAATGGCCTTCCAGTTAGCTCAATGTGAAGCAGCCTTGATTAGGTTGGATTCAAACGTAGTAAGAGGACCTTATGATGTCGATTACTTCTCTTTATTCAGGTAGAACTACAAATCAGCTATATGAAGACCTAAACTTCAATATTTGGCTAGTAACTGAAGATAAAAATAACGACTACGCTAGGAGGCAGATTGGCCTATTGGAAAAAGAAATCAAAAGCAGGACCGGCTACTCCCCTACCTAAATTGGATGGTCGTAAAGCTAAGAATATCTTCGAAGTTCAGACTTATAACTACTGTAAGGAAAAATTCGAAGGAGAGGTAGTTTATGAGCCTCAGAAGTTCAGGTATATCCAAGAGAAAGATTATACTCCTGATATCCGACTAACCTTCCCTTCGGGCAAGGTGAGATTCATTGAGACTAAGGGTAATGGATTTGCCTTTGATGCAGGTGAACAGCGTAAGCTAATAGATATTAAAGAGCAGTGGCCTGATGTGGATATCCGAATTTGTTTCTATAAGGATGGAAAAGTGGGTAACAAACGAAAAGATGGATCATTCAAGACTCAATCACAGTGGGCAGAAGATCACGGGTTCCTATGGTCGATCGGCGTGGTCCCGAAAGAGTGGTTCGATGAATGACTCTCCTAGAGATGGAACGATTATTCAAGTCTTAGTCGATGGTCAGTGGATTAGTGATGTATTTTGGCATTACCCCGAAGGCTGGTGGTGTTATGCCAATCAGTATCAACGTGGGTATTTTATGCCACTATCAGCTTATCCAGGACCTACAGAATGGAAGTATAATGATCAATGAGTAAACGAATAGTAGTAGTACCTGATCCCCACTCACATTGGGAATTTTCTAACGATCGCTTCTCATGGCTCGGTGAGTTCATGGTTGATATTAAGCCTGACATTGTTGTCAATATTGGTGATCACTTTGATATGCCCTCTCTGTCTGAATTTGACAAGGGTAAGCGCTCATTCGTGAGCAAGAACTATAAGAAAGATATCGCAGCTGGACTAGACGCACATGATCGTATGTGGGGTCCAGTTCGTCGACAGAAAAAGAAACGACCCGAAGCATGGGTCTTTGAAGGTAATCATGAGCACAGAATCGAACGAGCTCTCGATAGTACTCCTCAGCTTGAAGGAACTATCGGATTCGGTGACTACGAGTTTGAAAGATATTACGACCATGTGGTCCGATATACAGGCAGTACTCCGGGAATTAGAGAAATCCAAGGGATTCAGTTCGCTCACTACTTCGTTACAGGCGTTTCTGGACGACCCGTATCTGGGGAACGTCCCGGACACATGCTTATCAACAAGTACGGCACTAGCTGTATACAAGGACATACACACGTCCTTGACTATGCAACTAGAAAATCTCCGTTTGGCAAAGTTATGCACGGAGCAGTACTTGGCTGCTATCAGGACTATATCAACGACTGGGCAGGCAACATAGGCAATATGTGGAGGGGCGGTATAGCTGTCCTTGATAACGCAGAAGATGGCAACTTCGATTTCCGATGGATCTCGATTGAAAGCCTCAAGAAGGAATACGCATGACCGAAATTGAAAAACAGATCGAGGATGTACTAAATTATCACCTCGAAGACTACAGCTTTGAGGAATTCCTTGAGGAGCTCGATTTGACTCCATATGAGGTGTTCCTTAATGCTTTTAATAATGGACTAGTAGACGAAGAATTGTTCTTCGAAGCACTGAGCAATATTGATGGTTGAACCCATACATAGAGATGATGTGATTGAACTCACCGTCCCTATCTATGATTTCGAGGATTTCATTAATAGTAAGTTCAGAGATGGACAGTTCCTAGCTGAGTATCAATCCTTGGAGATCAAGGAATTTGCATACAATGAGGCTGAAGGAACTTTCCAGTTTACTCTCCTAGTCAAAACTAAGGAGATCAATTAATTGGTAAAAGATAAAAAGCGCAATTACGCTAAAGAGAATGCATGGGAGGATCAGCCTGAACAGGTTGCTCGTCGTATGGCAAGGAATCGGGCCCGAGCTGCAGCAATGCGCAAGGGACTCGTGAAGAAGGGTGACTCTAAAGAAGTTGACCATCTGGGGTTTAACCGGAAGGGCGACTTGAATAACAAGAAAGTTAAAGTAGTTACTCGTAAAGCGAACCGTTCCCGACAACCAAAGAGGGACGGAAGTAATGACTGAAGATAATAAGCATGAAGTTAATAAAAAGCAGTGGAAGAAGTGGAACGAAACAAGTAAAGACGTTTTCAACGGTTTGTATGAGTACATGGGCGAAAACCAACACTTGTTTCTCCATCCACAGACAATTATAATTCCACATGAATACTGGAACGTAACAGCTTGGAATGCAGCTTGGATTGCTGCAGAGATGGTACGACAGTCTGAAAAGAAACAAAAGGAAATAACTGAATGATTTATACAATTGGACTACTCGCAGTCGCAGCCGTAGGTGCTGGCCTGTACTTTAAGAAGGACGAAACTGTTGCCCTTCTCAAGAACGCAGTAGCTTGGGTTGTTGCCGTTGGCACAGCTGCTATCGCTTACTTTGGCTTCGACGTTTCGAGCCTGTTCTAATAACTACAAAATTATAAAATGTTTCCAACTCAGTTGTTGGCGCTCCCGTGTAATGGTGTAGTTAAATGAGTATTAACTCAGCTATAAACGAAACATTTTATATTAAGGGGAGGCTTCTTAACCGGAGCTTCCCCATTTTTGTCTCCGGCCCAGAGGGCTTGGATAACAGTTTGAAGAACTGTAAAAAGGAATCTTAATGCTTAAGAATCTTCTCATTTATCGTATGACTCTTCTCAATATCATCTTCTTCACACTACTTGGAGTAGGATATACACTTGGCTACACTCAATTGGTATTTACTTCTGATCATACTTATATCACTTCCGTCATTAGTGGTTTGTTCCTTGTTGGCCTCGTGGGCTGCTATAGCCGAGCGTCCAAGGTGGCTGTGGCACTTAATAATCTCAAGTCGGGAGAAGAAGTAAATCGTGCTGACATATCTAAAATGCCAATCAAAAATGCCTACCTATCTACTATTCTTAATTCTCTTACAGGCTTGGGGATTTTGGGTACTGTTGCTGGTATGTATATTATGTCTCATGAAGTAGATCTCACTGCTTCCAATGCAGCACAGATCCTTCTAGGTAACCTTGGTATTGCATTCATGTGTACCTTTGCTGGTATCTTCACTACAATCTGGTTGGAGTTCAACGTATGTATGTTGAATACAGCTACAGCACTCTTGGTGAAAGATAGTGAATAATGACTCATATCTTAAAGGCATATATCGACGCCCTCCTAGTAATGGTATTGGGGCTGTTCCTTGTGATCACAACGATGAGCATCGAGGCGAAGAAAGCTCAGGAGGATCACAAACAGATAGCAATGATCGAAGCGAGCATAGCTTGGCCACAGGGAGATATCGACGTAGACCTCTGGTTGAATGGCCCCGGGCAGGATCGGGCTACAGGGTATTCGAACAAATCTGGGATTACTTGGGACCTACTAAGGGATGATCTTGGTACTGTAGCTGATAACTTTCCAATGAACTATGAGAATGGTTTCGTAAGAAACTTTGCTCCCGGAGAGTACACAGTGAATGTTCACTACTATCGTGATCGTGCTAATCATGGTCCTGTCATTGTGGCGATCGAAGTCCAGATTGAAGTCAATAACCGAAAGCAAGTTATCTCTCGTAAGGTGGTCTTGAACCACATAGACGAAGAGGTCACAGCAATTAACTTCACAGTAGATGAAGAAGGGAATGTCTCAAATGTCAATGAAGTCTATACGCCCCTCAGAACTGCACAAGCCCGTGAAGGAGGTCCGGAATGAATACTCTAATCTTTTCATCTGCGTTGATCACTACAATTCTCGCGGTGAGTACCTATATAGCAATCTGGAGCAGAAAGCCAACAAATGCTAGGCTCCTCGCTCTTGTTCTTCTTATTCCGTTGGGTCTGCTTGGTGCTGGGAGTGCTGGGATTAATCTCGGTCATCCTTCTATTTGCTTCGCTGGGTACAATATTCCAACTGGTAAACTAGATATTCTAGGATTTAAGGTAATCAAAGATGACATCATATACCTTACGCTTGACACCGGAGGAAGAGAACCTTTTACTTGCTCCACTCCTTACAGCAACCAAAAAGCTGAACGACTGGAAGGGGATAAACGATCAGGTAAGAAGTCTCAGTTTAAGGGTAAAGGAACTGGAGGAAAGAGTCAAGGACTCGGAGAACCAGACGATATCATCCTCCCTGCCCCCGTTGAAGCTCTCCCCGACAAAAGTGTGGAAGAGCCAGTGCAGTTGTGATCTTTGTAAGAATGATTTTTATTAAGTAAAGGATATAATGGAAACCAAATTCGCACAAACAGGATTGGAATGCCCCTGCAAACGCAGCCGTGACGCTTATTGTATTAACGAAGATGGTTCCGGTAAATGCTTTCGTGGGGATTGTGAGGAAGGGCCTATGAAGAATGGGTTCTTCCCTAATAAACCTTTTGATGAAGATAAAGTGTTTGACTACGATCTAGCTCCTAATGAATCGTTTGAGTACCTTCCCTATCGAGGGATCAGTGCTAAAACATATGAATTTTACAAAGTACAATCAAAGGTAGTAGATGGAATACCAACAGAAGTCGGCTTCATCTTCCCAAATGGCGCAGTTCAGGTTCGATCTCTTATCTATCCTAAATCGGACAAGAGACACTTCAGGACTGTTGGTCCTATGGGAGCCTCAGGATGCTTCGGAACTGATCGATTCGATCGAGGGAGCAGAGAATCTATCATCATATCAGAGGGAGCATACGATGCGTTGGCTTGCCTTGACATGCTTCGAAATAAATTTGCTTCTATCTCCGTCAAAAGTGTTTCCTCTTGTCTCACAGAAGTAGAACGAGACTATGATTACATTAACTCTTTTGATAAGATATATCTATGCCTGGACAATGACGAAGTAGGACAAGCTAAGATTGCTAAGATTGCAGCTATGTTTGACTTTAACAAAGTCTATCATGTCAAACTATCGAAGTGGAAAGATCCAAATGAGTACCTACTTAATGGGGATGGTTTTGATTTTGTTAGGGTTGTCGATAACGCCCGTCGCTTTAGTCCTAAGTCTATTATCTCCGGATTTGGAGAGATTAAAGAAGCACTTAAGCTTAAGCAAGCTGAAGCAGTGGCTGAGTACCCATTTGAACAACTAAACACAGCACTGAAAGGACTTCACAAAGGTGAGTTTATTTGTATCAAAGGCAAGCAGGGAATTGGCAAGACAGAAATCTGCCGAGCAATTGCTGATACTACACTCCGCAATAGAGAAACTAAAATCGCAACCGTCTTCTTGGAGGAATCTCAGGACACGACTATTAAAGGAGTCGCAACGTATCAGCTCCGACAACCGGCTATGGACGAAGAGGCAGGACTCTCAGATGAAGACATTCTTAATGCGTATATGGAAGCCGTTAATGGGGATGATTCTCGTCTTTATATCCACTCCCACTTTAGTGGAGACTCTGAGACAGAGATCGTTGATAACCTCCGATTCCTCGTTACTGTTGCTGGTGTTGATCTTGTTTTCCTCGATAATCTCACTATGCTCGTATCTGGACGTGAGGGAGAAGATGAACGAATGCGAATTGACCGTATCATTCGTCGTCTTCGGGGTCTTGTTAATGAGCTTAAGTTCTGCCTTGTCCTCATTGCCCATACTAACGATGATGGGACTACTCGTGGCTCTCGTCTTCCAGATATATTGTGCAATACGGTCATCTCGATGAAAAGAGAAATCCCTAGTACTACTCTCAATCTTACAGTAGAAAAGCTACGTACTCAGGGTGGTAAGGCTGGACCTGCAGGGTTTGCTGTATACGATACAAATCAATACGTATTGCTTGATCCAACTAAAACTTCTAAGGAGAATGTGCCATCCCTATAAAAGATCCCGAGCAAGCTAAAGAAGCTAAAAGATTGTGGAGAGAAAATAATAGAGACTACTATATGAAAAATAAAGAACATCTCCGTGAACTCAACAATGCAAATTATAAAAAGAAACGAGAACAGAGAGCAGCTGTAGCTAAAGCTTGGAGAAGTGCTAATCCTGATAAGGTCAGACGAACTATTATTAAACAAAAGTATGGCCTTACTCAAGAAATGCACGATCAGATGCTGTCTGACCAAGAAAATAGGTGTCCTATAACTCTGGAAGAATTTACCTCAACTCCTCATATTGATCATTGTCATACAACTGGTAAGGTCAGAGGACTTTTAAGTCAACGAGCAAATCAAGCACTCGGCCTTCTTCGAGATAATCCTGATGAACTCCGTAGAGCTATAGAGTATCTTGAAAAGTATGTTCTCAAAGACCCAGTGAAGTCAATATCAATAGAGGTGCCTAAACTATGATGCTTTATGTATTGATATTTATCTTGATAATGAATAAGAGGAAACGATGATTAATCCTGTATCACTGTTAGTAGCTTCTGCATTTGAAAATGCTAAAGAAAATGGATATGATTTTGATGATTGGACAGATGAAGAGATTGCATGCGATGTGATGACTTATGATGCTTATCTTGAAGATGCTCCATTCGACACTATCCTCTATTATGTAAAGATCCAAAGACGATGAATTACAAACTGATATTAGATACTCTCGATCGACTAGCTAATAAACTTGTAGACTCAGGTTATGAATGGTCGAAGAAAGATACACAGATGTATGAACAAGCTGTGAGGGAAATTAAACGAGAATTCTATAAGGATCTCTGATGATTAGAATCTATGGACGAGATAATTGTTCTTTCTGTGAGAAGGCTAAGGCCTTTGCTAAGATGAAACATCTGGAGTTCGAATATGATGACTCGTCTGAACAACTTAAATATGCTCTCTCTAATTCAGGTATGAGAACTGTTCCTGTCATCTATTTCGATTACGAAGAATGGGATCGTGGGATGAGCCTTATTGGTGGGTTCGATGATTTCGTAGAATGGTACAAAGATCGTCAGGAGAAATTTGCATGAGAATTCTCGTATGTGGTGGACGTGACTATCGGGACTACGAACGAGCTTGTGCGGTCCTTTGGGGGATTCACGATAAAACTCCAATTTCAATGATTATTGAAGGAGGAGCTAGAGGTGCTGATTATCATGCGTTCATGTGGGCTATAGAGGCTGGAGTTCCTTACGAAGAATATAAAGCTGATTGGAATGTCTGGGGGAAAAAGGCTGGTCATCTTCGTAATCAACGTATGATTGATGAAGGTAGACCTGACCTAGTGATTGCTTTCCCCGGTGGTTCAGGTACAGCTGATATGGTTAAAAGAGCTAAAAATGCAATGATCGAGGTCATAGAATATGAATGATAAAGTCTTCGTATTCGGAAGTAACCTTGCTGGACGACATGGCAAGGGTGCTGCTCTATTTGCGTTAAAAGAAAGAGGTGCTATCTATGGACAAGGAATTGGACTCCAAGGAGACTCTTACGCCATCCCAACAAAGGACAGAGGATTTAAAACACTTCCTCTTTATCACATCGATGGATTTTGGAAAGATTTCTGTAAACATGCCTTATGTTCAAACAGAGCTTTCGAGATTACGCCCTTCGGGACCGGGCTGGCGGGACTTCCAAAAGATGATATCTGGAAAATGATCCGAGAGGATTTTAAACAGATAAACTATCTCAAAGATAATCTACATATATCTGACTCTTGGTTCGAAAATGGATGGATACCTTATGAATGATGTAATACTTAAACTAATTGCTATTATCAATGAGCTCACAGGTAGTGGGTACTCACGAGATTTTCATTATCAAATTGTATTGGATTATAATGGTGGGAAACCTTGGTGGACTCTCGAGCATGATGGACATCTTTGGTCGATGGAACAGTATGTACCACCTTCACGTAATGGCTTTAAAACATTTAAACAAGCAGAGTCAGTCCTCATCGAAACCTTGCTCAAAGTAGCTAAGGATATGATTGAGACTGAGAAGGGTTTGGAAGAACCTCATCCTAAGCTTACAGAACTAGAAATTGAATATCTTGTATTGGAGATAGCCTCTTGACAGATGATGTATTTTCCCCAGCTATTGCTAAATTAAAGCTAGCAAAGAAAGATCAGCAGATTGATCTGTTACAGATGGAGATACGTATCCTCAAGGAGACAATCCAGCTGATGGCAGGTACACGAAAGGTTACAATTGATTAATCCATTCCCAACCGACTATGAACAATTCATTTATAAATCACGCTATGCCCGATGGGTAGAAGAAGAGAAACGACGTGAGTCATGGGACGAGACAGTTACTCGCTACCTCAGTTTCCTTCGTGACCATGTAGCTGAGAAACATGATTACATTCTAGATGACTCCACTTATAGAGAGCTATGGGATGCAATCTATAACTTTGAAATCATGGGCTCTATGAGAGCTCTAATGACTGCGGGGCCAGCACTTGCACGAGACAATACAGCAGGATACAATTGTGCCTACGTCGCTATCGATGATCCTAAGGCCTTTGACGAGGCTATGTTTATCCTTCTATGTGGAACAGGAGTAGGGTTCAGTGTTGAAAGGCAGTTCATCTCTAAACTACCCGAAATTCCGGAAAAGATGTTTGCAAGCGAAACAACAATCGTTGTCAGAGATTCGAAGGAAGGTTGGGCTAAATCATTCCGACAACTCTTGGCTCTACTATATTCGGGGGAAATACCCAAATGGGATGTCTCCCGGATACGTCCTGCAGGGTCAAGACTCAAGACGTTCGGAGGAAGAGCTTCAGGTCCTGCACCTTTGGAAGACCTATTTAAGTTTACGATCGCAATCTTCAAAGCAGCGATGGGACGACGGTTATCCAGTATTGAAGCACATGACATATTGTGTAAAATTGGAGAAGTCGTTGTCGTTGGAGGTGTTCGTCGGTCTGCGATGATCAGCTTAAGTAATCTAACAGATGATAGAATGAGGAGAGCTAAAAGTGGAAACTGGTGGGAAGATTTTGGATACCGAGCACTGGCTAACAACTCTATTGCCTTTACTGAAACTCCAGATACGGGAGCCTTTCTTAGAGAATGGACTAGTCTCTATGAGTCTAAATCTGGGGAAAGGGGTATCTTTAACCGTGTCGCGTCAGTCAAGCAAGTAAAGAAAAATGGACGAAGGAATCCTAACTATGAGTTCGGAACCAACCCCTGTAGTGAAATCATACTTAGATCAAAACAATTCTGTAACCTATCGGAAGTTGTTGTCAGGGCAACAGACACAGTGGAATCTCTTTGCAGAAAGGTACGACTTGCTACTATCCTTGGAACTCTGCAGTCCACACTTACTTTCTTCCCATATCTTCGAAAAGACTGGACTAAAAATACTGAAGAAGAGAGACTCCTCGGAGTGTCCCTTACTGGGATACTTGACAATGCAGCAATGGGAACAAATGATCTCAACCTTGTCAAAATCCTCCTAACACTGAAAGAAGAGGCTATCAATGTCAATAAGTCCTACGCTGAGGGTTTGGGCATTCCTCAATCTACTGCTATTACTTGTGTTAAGCCTTCAGGGACTGTCTCTCAGCTCGTCGATAGTGCTTCTGGTATTCATCCACGCCACAGTGATTATTACATTAGGACTGTGCGTTGTGATAACGGTGATCCACTCACACAATTCATGAAACTAGCAGGAGTCAAGAATGAACCTGATGTCACTAAACCAGACAAAACTACGGTCTTTAGTTTCCCAATACGAGCTCCTGAGGGAGCAACAACTAGGGTTCATTTGTCTGCCCTTGATCACTTGGAGTTATGGAAGACATACCAAGAGTATTGGTGTGAGCATAAGCCGAGTATCACTGTATCCGTTAAAGAACGAGAATGGCCACTGGTGGGTGGTTGGGTATATGAAAACTTTGAATCTATCTCTGGTGTCTCCTTTCTTCCATATACAGACCATTCGTATCGTCAAGCGCCATATCAAGAAATAGATCAAGATGAGTACGAGCTTCGTATGCGTGATATCCATGATCCTATTGATTGGAATCTTTTGAGTGCATTTGAAGATGAAGATAAAACAGCAGGATCACAGAGCTATGCTTGTTCTGGAGATGGCTGTGAAGTTGTAGACTTAACCTAAAGGAATAACAATGGGTATTTCCCTTAATTCAGAGTATGTAGTAATCAAGACATTCTTTCATCCAGACGATGCATGGTCATGGGTTCATAAGGAACTGACATGTGGTACTGCTCTGGATGGGGATGTACGTTATGTTAATTTCGTATGGCAAGCTAGTGTAATTTATCAAGAGGAAGAAATTTATGAAAAAGATTGAAGTAGTATCAGATGGTAGCTCTTATTTCTTTGAGAGTGAAGAACTTATGTCATTCCGTGTAGGAGCTGGTTATAGTCCCAATCAAATGTATGTTAGTGGTGGGATACAATCTAGCGAATTGGCTGGAGCACTCTATGTCTCTGAGCGCCTCCCAAACAGTACAGCATGGAAAACAGTAGCAGTATTTAAAACATGGGAGCATGTGCAAGAAATTGGCTAATCCAGTAGTAGGTGTTAAAAAGGATGAGGGGAAGGTTCGTATGGATCTCCTCCCTCCTGAACTCTTGTTCGCTGTAGCTCAGATCCTAACCTTCGGTGCAGTTAAGTATGCTGATCGGAATTGGGAACTAGGTATGAAGTGGGGTCGAGTCTTTGGTGCTCTTATGCGCCATCTCTGGGCTTGGTGGGGTGGCAAAGGTCCAACCACTCAGTCCTTTCTTTTCGGTGAGCTGGATGAAGAGACTAAGTTCTCCCATCTCTGGCATGCTGGATGTTGCATTGCATTCCTAATCGCTTATGAAGAGCGTGGAGTAGGTGAAGATGATCGGAGTAAGTAATGGTTAATTTTAATCAGGAACACCGTAAAGAAATTAAAGGAGAAGCAGCTAATCCAAGTGCTTTTTCAAAGACTCCTTTCAGTGTCAGTCTAGATGAAAAAGATGAAGATTTTATCTATCTAGATTGGGATGGTCCCGGAACGGCTGACCATGAAGGAATTAAGATTCACATTCCTGAGTATGTATTTCTGGCAATGGCTGAGGAATATCTGAATGCTCGTTGGGGTTTCTTTATGAAATACAAAGGTATTCAGAACCTATGGGAAATCACAGCAGGTGATGCTAGCTTCTATTTCAAGAAGATGAAACTCTCTAAGAACAAGACTATTCAACGCCTTAAGGATTACCACCATGGTGTCCTATGATTAGTGGTGGAGAATTAACTGATGGCTACGTTGATACGATCAATCGAATAGATACTATCCTGTCACGGGAAGATCTTGGAGATGAAGAGCGTAAAGGTTATCAAAGGCTCCGAGATGATTGTACTTGGTTTATTCGACACCTAAGTGGAGAAGAAGGAGATTGTTATGACTGAACTAGATATGTCACATGAAGAACTCATGGCTTGGCACGATCGAGTTTATGAGAAGTTAGCAATACACCATTCTTCCACTGGAGAAGAATTCTTTATCCTTGGTCGTTTCGTAGATGACTATATCACATTACAGGAGTTAGTAAATTCATGATTGCACTAGAAAGTATCACTAAAAAACTTTCCTTGATGATTAAAGATCAACGAGGATACACCCCTGAACAGTTTGAAGAGATTCTTAATGACCTTGTAAAGGAAATTCTCAATGCGTATAGCTCTTGACTTTGATGCAACGTATACCTTGGACCCCCGGATGTGGGAAGAATTCATTTCACTCAGTGTCCAACACGGGCATACGATCATCCTTGCCACCTACAGGCATGAAGTACATGATGCGCACCCGCTCATCGATGAACTCAAGAAGATCATCCCTGTTTATTTCACAGATGGCAAAGCGAAGAAACCCTTCCTTGAAGCTCTCGGTATTGTCGTTGACGTATGGATTGATGATCGTCCGATGACTATCGTTGAGGATTCCGCGTGGGGACAAGACAGCCCAGAACTAGCGGCTTGGAGAGAAGCGAATGCAGCTGCCTAATGTAATAGAATGTGATAAATGGCTCTTTGAGTACTCTACTGAGGATAACTCATATTATGGAGAATCTTACAGTTGGGCCCCTAAAGCCTTAACTCGTGATGAAGCTATGCAGTGGTTTAAAGATAACTTTGATCACACACCAATTAAGTGTTTATGTATTGGTAAGAGTAGAATTAGAGTATAAATACAAAAAGCCCCCTTCAGATCCTCACGGGTCCGTTGGGGGCTTTTTCTTTATTTACTCATAAGATTTTTCTTCTGAGTCTTTGTGTAGTCTTTATCATCACTCATAGGTGCTCTGATCCCAGCTTTAACCATAGACTTTCGGAGGAAAGCCTTCATCTCAGGAGATGCAGCACCAGCGTCCTTAGCCATATACTTCTTAGCTTCTTTAGAGAAGTTAGAAGCATCACTGAGAATGTACTCAGAGAAGATCCTAAGCTTGTCTTCAGGATCCATAGCATCAATAGCAGCAGAAGTGATAGTCTTAGCACGAGTAGCAGCAGGGTTCAAGACACCCAACGTCCATGTGATCAGACGACCTACACCTTGGATAGAACCAGCCTTAGAAGCCTTGTTAGCAGCAGCTAATTCAGCACCTGTGTTGGTAGCCAACTTAGAAGCATCAGAAGCTTCCTTCGTGAGTCCAGCAATGAACTCTAGAGCTTGGGGCTCATCCTTGAAGATTTCTAGACCAGCCTGATAGAGATCATCACCTTCAGCGAAGGTAGCAGTCTCATTAGATTTAAGGGCAGGACGATCAGAGGCTAGGCCTCCTTTAGTAGCACCCTTCTGACGCTTAGTCTTGTCGAAGAGACGTTCACGGAACTTACGGATGTAAGCAGCCCGAAGACCACGTTTAGCAGACTCATCACCTGAGCGATTGACTGCATTGACTACGTTCTTCAGCTTACTGGACTGTCCCTTATCGAGAACATCATCGAATGCCTTTAGAGCATCCTCAGTATTTTTGTAAGGCTTACCAGTACCACCACCTTCAAAGAAGTCCTTGAAGTTATTCCCAAAGATTTCTAGATCAGCATCTTCTTGAGCTTTACGAGCAACCTTAGCCTCTTCACCAAACTTCTTAATGTCGATCTGGCCATCTTTGATACGCTTGAACAGAGTAGTAAGTTCCTTACCCATCTCTGGGTTCGTAGCATTGATCTGAGCCATACGCTTCTTGAGTCCAGCAGAAAGTTTGTCTGCAGAGATCTCAGAGAGTACACCACCATTAGCAATGTGAGTAGCCACTTCATCAGTGACATCATCGACTAGGGTAGCATCAAGTAGGTGTTGAGAAGAACCAGAACCCGTCTTAGGATTGGCTAGTACATCAGCCATCTGCTTCGTCAAATCAGGTTGTTCAGTAGCCTTGGAGATAGTCTCCTTACGTCCAGCAGCTTCCTTAGCTGGGCTCAGACGATTATCTTTTGAGATAGTCCTGAGATCACCAGTTACGTCAGACCTCTGTACAGGAGCCCAATCATTCTCATAGAAGTTATTCCAGTTATTGATACTCTCATCTTTAGGGGTATTAACCTTTATCAACTCGTCTAGATCTTGAAGATCTCCGACAGCATTGACATTAGGATTCTGGAAGGCTTTGTCTTTCTCATACTTGAGCTGTTTGATTGCGGCAGTCAGCTTCTTGTAATCAATAGACTTAAGCCCAGCAGGGCCTTGAGATGTAGCATCTGTGACTTTCTGGAGGAACTTCTTAGAGACTATACCAGAATCAGCTAGCTCTTGAGTCTTAGCCAAAATCTCATTAGGATTATTCATCCCTAGACCTTCTGGTATAGCCTCAGTACGTTTCTCTAGTTCTGCATCGAGAGTAGCAGCCTTAGCTTTAAACTCTTTATCAATCTTAGTAATATTAGTATCCCTAGTAGCGAACTCCTTCTGGAGAGCTTCGGGACCAGCATTCTCTAGTTCAGTAGCACGATCACCAATAACTTTGTTAGTCTTGATATCCGCTTCTAGTGCTTGTTGAGAACCAGTAGCCATTTGTTCTGCTTCATTAGCAGTCTCATGGAAAGGTGTAGATTCATTACGAGCTTCAGTCTGTACAGTGTCACGAGCTTTATTAATATTCTCGGGAACACCTTCAACAACATTTCCACCTTCATTCTTTAGCATAGTCTCAGTACCCTCATGAAGGGCATCACCGACTTGGGCATCAGCTCTATCAAGTGGTCCAAGGGACTTCTGACGAACAGAACCTTCCATATCTTGGATCTGAGTAAGAGCTTCTGGAGAAATACCTGAACGATCAGCAGCATGGACAGTACGACGATTGACATCGATATCACCAAGGTCTACATTACCAGACTCTAGTTTAAATCGAGTTTCATCATCAAGCATCTCCAATGCTTTCTGGCGAAGAGGGGCTTTCTCAGCAGCAGTAAGTTGTTTCTCTGGATCAATACCTGCAACAGTATCAAGGAAGTCAAGAACCATATTCTTTTGACGGAGGTCAAGAGATACGAAGTTCTTAATCTTATCGATAGTTGCACCCATGACCAGCTTACCAAGCTTACCTGCACCAGATGCAGCTACACCAGCTACAGCACCAGTTCCGATGGAATCAGTAACAAGATCAAACCTCTTACGAAGTAGGTTGTCACTGTAAGTACCATCTTTGTCAGTACCCAAAGCAGGGAGTGACTTACCGATGAGTTTCTCAGAAAGAGAATTCTCTCCTGTCATGAGCAGTGGGTTGTCTGCACTCTGGGTTAGCCCGGGACCAACGTTACCACCAATAAAGGTAGTAGCAGCACGAGCAATCTTCCCGAGATTAGCAACTTGGTTTACCTTAGAAGCAATGCCAATACCACCAATGGCACCAGCACCCATTTCACCAATGTCAACAAAGAACTGTTGTGTAGCATCTTTACCTTTGAATTCAGGAACAGCTGTACGGAAGTCTTTAGCCAAAGTAGACTGACCACGACCTTCAAGTTCATTGAGCTTATCAGCTCCAGCAAGACCTAGTTCAACTACGTTAGTACCAGCATTAATAACACCCTTACCTACACCAGAAGCATTGCTTCCAGCTTCCGTTACGATATCAGTAGCCATTTGGCCACCTGACTTTGTAGGAGGTTCTACCCTTTTACCATCATACACAAGACCATTCTCGGTCTGCTGTGACTTAGGATGCTTTGCATAAGCACCATAGAGCTTCTTTTGACTGTCAAAATCTAGACCTTCAAAGATACCCTCTGGATCAGGTAAATCAGCAACCTCTCCTTCGGGAGGAGCAGTGCTTGTAACTGCAGGAGCTTCGTACTGATCAGAAACAGGAACTGAAGTAAAGTTACCTGATTCATCTACAATGTCCTCAGTCCTACCTTGAGCATGTGTCTGAGGGGCCACAGGAGCCTCTGCAGGGGGTGCTACAGAGGCTTGAGGGGCTGGAGGTAGGATATCATCAAGAGGATTAGCTTCCGCTTGTGAGGGGCTTGCTACAGAGGCCTGAGGCTTAACTGTGGCTAGCAGGTCGTCTAGCGGATTCTTTTCTTCTTCCATATTAACCTCCTGTTAGGACTTTAACTGCGGCACCTTGACCGAACTTAGCATCAAACTGAGCTGGAGTGACAATCTTCTTACGAAGCATATCAATAGCTTTAGTCTGAACATCTGGGGGTAGAGTGGTTAGATCATGAGTACCCGGTGCTGCTTCAGGGGCTGCTGTAGGAGCAGGTGTAGCAGTTGGGGTGGGATTAGGTGCGTCTGGATCGATCGGAGAAGGATTTCCTTCAAGAACCAACTTACCATTGTACAAATCAGGATCTGTCTTTTCATCCACATTCGCTAGACGTTCTTTAGGTGTTTCTACCTGAACTTCATAAGGAACATATCCGAACTGATTGTAGAAGCCCTTAGTCTGAGCTTTCACGGTATCAGCCTGACGAGTAATAGTATCATCGGACTGCTTGAGAAGAGAAGCAACCTTCATGCGGAACTGAGGATAGTTGGAAGCGTCAAAACCTGCACCAATCATCTTACGTTCTGTTTCAGCCAAGTTACGACCTGTCTGACCCAAGGTAGCTGCAAGACGATATGTCAAGAGAGCCTTCTGGGTTTCAGCCAATGCACCAGCGTTAGCTTGCTTAGAGATTGGATTGTCAGCTTTGTTCACACGTTCTTGTAGTGCTTTGGCTTGTTTCTCAAGTCCATCAATAGCGAACTCAGAAGAATACTCACTATCTGTTGAACGAGCCAATAGATCAAAACCAGCAGTAACTTCGTTTGCAACATCTTGTGCAGCTGAAGCAGCCATTGTAGAATACTTCTGAAGTGCCTCTGGGTTCTCTCTATAAGTCTTATCAAGGGCACCTACACCACTGACAAAACCAACATGGTTGTCAAGAGCAGTACGATATTCCTGTACTTCCTTACCAGCAGCTTTCTGCAGATTATCACGCTCTGTCCACTCACGCTTATCCATCTTACGGATTCTGTTAGTATCTACTGGATTACCTTCGATGTCAACAAGTTGTCCATCAGCATTCTCAGTTACTTTAACAGTACCCTTCCAAGTAGGTTTACCATCAGGTCCCGGGTCACCGAAGACGTTGACATAAGTACCTTCAGCTGTGAGGCCTTGCGAAGCAGCAGTCTGTTCAGCTTTGATCTTGCCAGCTTGGATAATTGAGTTAGTACGACGTTCAGCAATAGCGATACGCTCAGGATCATTAGAAGCCTTGGCACTATCAAGTTCAATCTGTGCTTCTTCCAAGGTATTAATCTTGTCAGGTTCAGCTTGAGCCTTAGCGGGAGTCCAACGAATATCTGTGGACTGACCAGCATCAGGAGATACATAAGGATTGAAAGCTTCATCAACTTCTTCTCGGGAAAGACCAAGGCCCTGACCGATTGAGTCTTTAGCTGTAGAGATAGCGTTAGCACGAGACTGAACACCACCACCATTACCAAAGGTATCACGCATGAAGTCCATAGCACCACCACTCGAAGGAGCAGCTTGTGGGGCTGCCTGAGGGGCAGCTTGGGGAGCCTGAGGTTGTTCAGTAGCTTCAGGTCCAGCGACCATAGTATCCTGAGGAGCAGCCTTAGGACGAGTACCGAACTTCTTACCAGATAGACCAGTCAGTAGTTTATTATTTGTCTGTCCTGCTTCTGGATCTTCCTGAACCATTGTAGGATCAGGAGCCTTAGCAGTACAGACAACGATACCGAGAGCCTGTGTCTGTTCAGCTGCAGCATCGACTGGAGCAGCATTAGAACCTTGATCTGGGGCAGCAGCTGTAGGGTCAACAGGAGCAGCTGCAGATGGATTGGCCGAAGCGGAACCAGCTACAGGGGCTGTAGGGGTCTTAGCAGTCTCTACAGGCTTCTTGATTCCTGTACCAACTTCGAAGGTCCCTTGCATACGCTTTTCAATCTCAGCATCTGAGAGATCAGCTTTAACCCATTTGTATATTTCAGGCCATGCTTCTGGGTTTTTCTCAGCTGCATAGGCTTTAGCTTTACGAACAGCCAACTGATCTTCTTTCTGATCCTTGGATCGTTGTTCACGAGCCTTGGAGAATTCAGAGAAGGTCAGCTTGAAGGCATCATCCTTACGCTGTTCACGTAGTTCATCATTCTTTTTTACACCTTCAGCGAAGGCAGGGCCGAAGCCAGCCATGAAACCCATATTACATTACCTCTTCTTCAGGAGCCGGAGCACCCGGTACTTCTGGTGCGGGAGCAGGTGCAGGAGCCGCTGGGGCCGGGGCTGCAGGTGCAGGGGATGCGCCCATAAGTCCAGAAGGCGCTGGTTCACTCGGAGCTTGTTCCGGAGGAGCGCTAGGAGCAGCTCCACCAAGACCCATAGCACCAGCAATATCACCACCAACTTGCCCAGCTTCATCTTCGTTCACTGCACGTTTGTCTCTATCGAGAGCATTAAAGAAAGCCTTAGTAGGCATCTTGTTCTTCTTCATAACACCTAGGTCGACATCAATATCCATCCTACGTGCCATAAGGCAAACAACGTGACTTAGAGGACCAGCCATAAGAAGGGCATAGTCCACTGTGAACTTACCACCACCAATACCAGCAGTGAGAAGCATATCAACCAGACGAGAAACAGGAACACCAATCTCGAGCATAGTCATCATAGAGCTAGATACATCCTCTTCGGAGATCTGCTCTACAACGTACTCGAAAGCCTCGTTCATGTTAGTGAACTGTGGGGGACGGTGCCACGGGTAGTTCTTCGTATCTGAAGTAAAGTTTTCTCCCGGGATTGGGGAGTCCATAACACCAATAGCCATTAACGTGGTTCTCCCTGATTAAGCCAATCGATTTTAGATCCAAATTCACTCTCTTCGAACCTGTCGAAGTATTTCTTGTTATACTTGAACTTAGATACTTCTTGCATAGCTTTGCCAGACTTACCCTGCCAGTACTTTTTAATAACTTGATCAACAGTTTCTTCAAAGGTCATTTAAATATCGATCCTATAATTGAGGAACCTAGAGTGCCCATAAGCTCTCCAAAACCCTTTTCATCAGCAGCCTTAGAGGCGAGCTTGGCATCTAGTTTCTTGATAGAGATAGCAGCATCACGATCTAGTTGTGACTCTGCAGACTTCCATGTGTAGTCGAGAAGGGAATCAGAGCGATCCCATAAGCGATTGAGCTGTTCAGTAGAGATACCAATCATGTTCTTCACATCAGTAGCAGCAGCCTCGAAGGACTGACTATCTTCCTGAAGTGTTACAGTCTGACGCCATTTGGCATTAGATGTATCAATCTGGAACTGCATAGACTTGTAGAACTGTTCACGGTTGTTCTCCATATCAGCATTGTACTTGGCCATATCATTCGTCTGACCAGTATTAAACTGAGTCATACCATTGGTCTGGGTAGTGTTGTACATGTCGATCGAGGAGTTCAACTGATCGTAGAACTTATCCATATCATTCTGAGAGTCAGCAGTGAAGAGACGCTTAGCATTCTCAGCCTTGCTATCTTCTAGGATAGACTGGACTCGGTTCTGATTGTTGATAACTGCAGCTTGCTGCTCATTACTGAGGTTAGCAAGGTCCATAGCCATAAAGTTCTTAGAGTTCTCAACTACAGCAGTCATACGAGCATCAAGGTTATCACTCTCCATTTTGGAAAGGACATTAGCCTTGTTGATAATTGAAGACTGTTTATTGTCAAGGTTCTTAATGGTAAGAGTCTGAAAAAACTGTGCATCAGCCATTGCAACTGGAACAGTAGCTTCCATGATGGCAGACGCCATTGCAGCCGTAGCCGCAGTACCAGACTTTCCAGTGAAGGCCGTCATACGACCTACCGAACGAGCAGTAGCCTGAGCCCAGTTAGGAATCTTAGGGTTGCCATCGGCATCCACAAAATCACTCTGGAGTTCTTCAAGCTGACCCTTAGCCGTGGCACGGGAGTCTACATCATCGAAATCCTGAACAGCATGGTCACTAAGCGCTTGACCTACACCATTTGCATCTGTACCATCGGCAATGCCTTTGATATCAATCTGCGGGACTTCGGACTCATCTATCTTTGCTTCGTCAGAGACAGTGCCCTGAGCACCAGTCATATCCTCACCAGCTACCTTATCCTGTGTCTTATCGACATCATAGGTATTGGCAGTACGGGGATCGACCTGTTGGGCAGTCTCTGCAGTACCCTGAGCAGCAGTCTGCTTCAGAGCATCAGCATCTACGTTATATTTAGGGTCAGCACCATTGACATTGGTACCAGCCTCGTTTCCTGTCATCTGGGAGGCCTTAGCCTGATCCGTCAGATAGGTAGATTCATTAGTTCCAGCAGTGGCTGGATTATCTTTATTCATTGCTAGTGAAGGATCAGCAGCAACTTGGCCAGCATACGTAGCAACGTTCATCTGGTCAGGGGCATTAGGATTACCAGCGACTACCTGAGTAGCAGCACCAGCAGAAGTTGCACCAGCAGTCTGGGCAGCAGGAGCTGCAGGGGTGGCAGCGAGTCCAGCTGATAGCTCACTCTCCGGCCTATTCAGATACTTCTGTATATCGGCTGCAGAAGCTGTCTTTCCCGCTTGGGAATAGAACTGCTTGATCTGAGCTTCGTTGAGTGTTTTGATAGCCATCGGTTATCCCTTATTAATGTATTTGAACAAGTCTGGGAGATATGTAGACAGGGCACCGAGAACAGGGAGGGAGCCCATTATGGCCCACTTAGCTCCCTTAGCTCCCATGAATGCATCATGAATCTCATTGATAGTTTTCTTAATGTCAGCCATATCAGCTTCCATTGATTCTAACTTTGTTTCGACCCGAATAACTCGATCCCGAGTATCTTGTCCTGTGGCGTAGAAGCCATCGGGATTACTCATTTTGTAAGTCTCCCGATCACAGCCTTGGTACCATCAACTAGGAAGAGAGCAGAAATCATCCATGTAGCCCATTGATCCAGAGGGTCAGGAAGTTTAGCAACTTCTAGCCATGAGAACTGGAATACACTATCCATGATAACTGCTGACCACCAGAACCCCAGAGGGATTACGAAGAGGAGTTGGAACCACCAAGTGCGTCCAACAAGTAGGTTAGCCTGAGCATTGATCCATGTCTTTGTTACATCAGCCTGAAGCTGATCTCTAGTCTCTTGTTTATCTACATACTTCTCGATCGTATTGAGGATCGTGTTCAACGAACCCCCAGTAAAGATCTTAAGTACGAATGGTATGATCAGGCCCCACATGTTATTTCCTCGCTAGATAGTCTGTTATGAGTTTGAGAATGAGCCGAAGGAGAACTACTGCAGTACTGTCTTTATCAACTGTATCGTTGACGACAACCTCAGGTTCACCTTCTCCATATCCCACCTCTTTGAGTTGAGCATCGTATTGTTTAGCATAACTAGCGATCAGCACATACTGGTCGAGTTTATTAACTACTTGCCGGGCAGAAGCGAAATTACTCTCCTTAAGGTTCACATAGCGGTCAAGGCGCCTACTAGTGAATTTACCATTGAGCATCCCGTCAAACAGAACGTGCATGGCAACTTCAGGCTTAAGTGCATCGTCTGCATTCGTGATTCCGTATTGCTTATAGTTAGATTCCCAAGTGATCTGGACGTAACCACGACCATA
>Ga0193753_10000752_pt1 | contig 30258 bp, 8 predicted proteins | sample H1c2metaG_FD_144925 | JGI IMG/M metagenome (GOLD analysis project Ga0193753, IMG submission 144925) | Soil microbial communities from a riparian zone of the East river system, Colorado, United States - H1c2 | ecosystem: Environmental > Terrestrial > Soil > Riparian zone | place: USA: East River...
ACGTTGATGGTCACCTCCGAGACTTACAAGCGGGCTACGGAAGCGAGCGGTGATCTCGCCTCCGCCAATGCAAAGATAGATCCAGAGAACGCGCATCTCTGGCATTTTCGTTTGCGACGGCTGGAGGCTGAACCGATTTGGGATTCGATCCATGCCGCGGCGGGGAACCTCGATCTGACGGTGGGTGGGCGGTCCTTCGATGTCGTTGGTGAAGCACGCGGTGGCCGGCGGCGCGGAGGGGCCTCAGACGCAGATGACAGCGCAAGGCCCAGAGCCAAGCGCCGGGCCGCCTATCTAACGCGCGGTTATTCATCGAGCCGCGATGTGACACCCAATTTCCTGCAAAGTTTCGATGCTGATGACGGTCGCGAACCTTGTCCGATGCGCACCCAAACCGTCACCGCTCCACAGGCGCTGTTTTTAATGAACAGCTCCGAAGTGGAAAACGCCTCACGTGAGGTCGCCGCTCGCGTTTTGAAAGATGCCAACAACGATTTGAAATCCGCCGTTCAGGCCATGTATCGCCTGACCGTCGCCCGTCCTCCGTCCGCCGCCGAGTTGGATCGCGCCGCCGCGTACATCGAAAACGAGCCGGCCCGATTGAAGCAATTCGCGTGGCTCCTCATTAACCTGGATGAGTTCATTTATGTTCGGTAAGTCGGAATTGTATCCCTGTGGGCGTTACACGCGCCGCCGTTTCATTCACCAGATCGGTGGAGGATTTTTCGGGCTGGCGCTGGGCGGTGTCTTTTCCGAGGCGCAGGAGATTCCCAAAGCCATCATTGGCCAGCCGAAGGCCAAGTCCGTCATCTTTCTTTTCATGTGCGGCGGCGTCAGCCACATCGATACCTTCGATCCCAAGGACAACAAGCACGCGGGAAAGTTCATCGACGCCATCGGCTTCGGCGACAACCTCGCCGAGATGAAGCGTCCGGTGATTCCCTGCCTGCGCACCTTCACGCGCTACGGCAAATCCGGCATCCCCGTCTCCGATTGGTTCCCGCACGTCGGCGGTGTGATCGACGACATCGCCGTTGTCCGCTCCATGTGGTGCCACGAGAGCAATCATTTTCCCGCCGTCATCGAAACCTGCACCGGCCATCGTGGACGGCAATTCGATCACCCGACCTTTGGAAGTTGGATTTCCTACGCTCTCGGCAGCGCGAACAGGAATCTTCCCACCTTCGTGAACATTGGGCGCCCCTCCTCGCCCGTCCAACTCACCGGCGGTTACCTCGGCGCCACCGTCGCAGCGACACCATTCCAAGCCGGCGAAACGCCGATTCCCAATCTCCATCCGCCCAAGACCAGTTCCGCCGCCGAACGCGAGCGCCAGATGCAGATGCTTGAAACGATGAACCGGGAGTTCCGTGAACTGTACGCGATCAATTCCGACATTCAGGCTCGCGCCAAAGCTTACGAACTGGCCGCGCGCATGCAGCTTTCCGCGCCGGCGGCGGTGGATTTCTCGGGCGAACCCGACCACGTGAAAGCTCTCTATGGCATCGGCGAAAAGGAGACGGAGGAATTCGGCAAACAACTGTTGCTGGCGCGGCGACTGGCCGAAAAGGGAGTTCGCTTCATCCAGATTTGCCACGCGGGCGGCGGCAACGGCGCGTGGGATTCACATGGCGACATGAAAACGCACGGGCCGCTTTGCCGCGCGACGGACAAGCCGATTGCCGGATTGATCAAGGATTTGAAACAACGCGGAATGCTGGACGAAACACTCGTCGTCTGGACGAGCGAGTTCGGGCGCACGCCGTGGTCGCAGAACACCACTGGCCGCGATCATAATCCCAAGGGTTACACCTCATGGATGGCCGGCGGAGGCATTAAAGGCGGCATCGTCCACGGCGGCACGGATGAAGTGGGATACAAGGCCGTTGATTCGCCGCATTACTACAGCGACCTGCACGCGACGATTCTCCATCAACTCGGCCTCAACCATAAAAAGATGGAAGTGCAATCCCTTGGTCGAACGATGCGCCTGGTCGAAGAAGGCGGCCCGATAAAAGAAATCATCGCCTGATTGCGTTGGGCTTCGCAAAAGCCCACTGACACGATAGAAGTTATTCTTTTGCTGGGCTTTCCTGGGCCGGACTTCGATCGCCCGGAATTATTTCTGAAAGTTCTGGATGGGGCCTCGAATAAGGCGAGAGTCGGCTTTCCCCCGACGCTTATTCAACGATTCGACCCAAAGACACACCTTCTTCGAAAGAGACGCTCAAAGCGTTTCAAGCGAGTAGTGCAAGAGTAGTTCCAGTGTGGAGGCGCAGGTCGGAATCAAACCGACGAATGCAGCACGCGAGCCTGCGGTTATAGTTAACAGAAGTTCGGGACAATATTCCCGCAACACCGCGATTTGGAAACTCACCCTTATGCGCCGGTGGGTTCGATAATCATCAGTCCAAACTTTATTCCCGAGTTCAGGACTTTATCCCTCAGTAAAAACCATATTCCCTGCCTACATCAATCGGATGGAAGCATCTGAACCACCGAAATCGAAGTTCGGAACTTTATTGTCTTGTTCGGGACTTTATTTGGAAGTTCGGAACTTTATTCGTCCGATACACGAGCGTGAGTTGAGAAGGATCTCCTACTCCACCGTCACGGACTTGGCGAGGTTGCGCGGCTTGTCCACGTCGCAGCCGCGCGCCACCGCGATGTGGTAGGCGAGCAGTTGCAAGGGCACGACACTCACGAGTGGGAAAAGACCCTCGAGAGTCTTAGGCACGTAAATCACATCATCCACCTGGCGCGCAATGGAGTCGTTGTCTTCGGTCGTGATCGCGATGACGGGACCTTTGCGCGCGCGCACAACTTCAAGATTGCTAAAGGTTTTCTCGTACATCGCGTCGTGTGGCACGAGCACCACCGTGGGCGTGCGCTCGTCGATCATGGCGATCGGTCCGTGCTTCATCTCGGCGGCGGGATAGCCTTCGGCGTGAATGTACGAAATTTCTTTCAACTTCAGCGCGCCTTCGAGTGCGACCGGGAAGTTGATGAGGCGGCCGAGAAAAAAGAAGTCTTCGGCGTTGGCGTATTTCTTCGCGAGCTTTTCGATGGCGGAACTTTGCTTCAGCACTGATTCGATTTGCTTCGGAATCGCTTCGAGTCCTTCGATGAATTCACGGCCGCGATTCAACGAAAGCTGCCGGATGCGGCCCATCAGCAGCGCCAGCAAGGCGAGCACAGTGACCTGCGAAGTGAACGCCTTCGTGGACGCCACGCCGATCTCGGGACCGGCGTGAAGATAAATTCCGCCGTCCGCTTCGCGCGCGATGGTGCTCCCGACGACATTGCAGATGGCGAGCACCTTATGGCCGCGCCTTTGCGTTTCGCGGAGGCTGGCGAGCGTGTCCGCCGTTTCACCGGACTGCGTGATGGCCAGCACCAGCGTGTGCGGATCGATGGGCGGATTGCGGTAACGAAACTCGCTCGCGTACTCCACTTCCGTCGGAAGATGGGCCAGCTCTTCGAACAAATGTTCGCCCACCAATCCGGCGTGCCAGCTTGTGCCGCACGCCGCGATGACGATACGATTCACGGAGCGCAATTCCGCCAGTGACATGTTCAGCCCACCAAACTTCGAAGTGCTCGCATCGCGATCAATGCGTCCACGCAGCGCATTCTCGATGGTGCGCGGCTGCTCAAAAATCTCCTTGAGCATGTAATGCGCAAACTCACCGCGTTCGGCCGCGCTGGCCTCGAAATCGATTTGGCTGATCTGCACGTTCGCGCTCGCTTCGCCGGCATTCGTGACCGTGAACGCGTCAGCCGTGAGCGTCACGATGTCGTTGTCCTGGAGATAAACAACCTGCCGCGTGTGCGAGGCGACGGCGGTCACATCGCTCGCAAGAAAGTGTTCATTGTTGCCAATCCCAATGATAAGTGGGGAGCCGCGCCGCGCGCCGACGATGACGCCAGGAAAATCCGAGCAGACGACGGCGATGCCGTAGGCCCCAATGACTTCAGCCAACGCATTGCTCACCGCGCGCGCCATCGGGTGGGCCGGCGGGCCATTCGCGCCAGCAGGCGTTAGGCGCGCGTAATGATCGCCCACGAGGTGAGCCAGAACTTCCGTGTCCGTGTCAGAAACAAATTTATGCCCCGCCGCGATGAGCCGTTGCTTAAGCCGATCGTAGTTCTCGATGACGCCGTTGTGAACGAGCGCAATCTTCCCGTTGGCGTCGAGATGCGGATGAGAATTCTCGTCACAAGGCGCGCCGTGCGTGGCCCAACGTGTGTGGCCGATCCCCGTTTCGCCACGCATCGGATTGGCCTTCACCACAGCGGCGAGTCCCTGATCGATGCGACCGGTCTTCTTGCGGACTTCGAGCCGGCCATCATCGAGCGCCGCCACGCCTGCGCTGTCGTAGCCGCGGTATTCGAGCCGGCGCAAGCCTTCGAGCAGGATGGGTCCCGCTGACTGTTTACCGACGTAGCCGATGATGCCGCACATGAAAAATCCTCGCGATGGTTTTAGATTTTGCTTAGGCACAAGCGTTGCGTAAGCTGCGCAAAGTTTACGAAAGCGCTCCGGCGCAACAAAGGGATTTCTTTATGGCACTCACACAAGGAACCGCGCGCATGTCACCGAATACGAGCGGCGTGCTTTCCATCATCATGGGCGGCGGCGCCGGCACGCGGTTGTTTCCATTGACCAAGGAGCGCGCCAAGCCTGCCGTGCCGCTCGCGGGCAAGTACCGTCTCGTGGACATTCCCATCTCCAATTGCATCAACTCAAATCTTCGACGCATCTACCTGCTCACGCAGTTCAATTCCGCCTCGCTACACCGGCACATTTCGCAGAGCTACAAGTTCGATCCGTTCTCGGGCGGCTTCGTGGAAATCCTCGCGGCGGAACAAACTTTCTCCGACACGTCGTGGTATCAAGGCACCGCCGACGCCGTGCGCAAGAACCTGGTCCACCTGCTCAATCACGACTTCGATTACGTACTCATCCTCAGCGGCGATCAGTTGTATCGCATGGATTTCCGCAAAATGATCGGGCAGCACATCGAGTCCGAGGCGGACCTCACCATCGCCACCATTCCCGTCCATCGCGCGGAAGCGGCCGGGCTGGGCATCATGCAGATCGATCGCGAGCGCCAGATCACGCGCTTCGTCGAAAAGCCGAAAGATCCCGCGGTTCAGGACAGCCTGAAAATTCCGAAGGACATGTACCAGTTCCTCGAAATCCAGGGAGATGGTGAAGACCTGCTGCTCGCGTCCATGGGCATTTACATTTTCAATCGCGACGTACTGCTCAAATTACTCGACAACACACTCACCGATTTCGGCAAGCACATCATTCCGGCGGCGATCAGCACGCACCGCGTTTTCTCTTACGTGTTCCAGGGTTACTGGGAAGACATCGGGACGATTCGCGCGTTCTTCGAAGCGAACCTCGACATCACCTCCGAGTTGCCGCGCTTTAATTTCTTCGACATGACGGCGCCGATCTTCAGCCGCCCGCGCTGGCTGCCCGCGTCAAAAATCAACGGCGCGCAAATCGATCACGCGATTGTGTCCGACGGCTGCATCATCTCGCACGCGGACATTCATCAGTCGATCATCGGCATCCGCAGCATCGTGAGTCCGGGGGTTCATTTGAACCGAACGATCGTGCTCGGCAGCGATTACTACGAATCCGCCGACTCCATTCGCGAAAATGAAGCCGCGGGCCATCCGCGCATCGGCATCGGGGCGAACACGCGGATTGAGAATGCGATCATCGACAAGAACGCGCGCATTGGGGAAAAGGTCATCATCACGCCCAAGGACAAACCCGAGAATGTGGACCACCCGCTCTATTTCATCCGCGATGGAATTGTGATCATCCCGAAGAACGGCGTCGTTCCACATGGGACGGTGATTTGAAGGGGCGGGCGAAGCAGCGTGAACAACAAAGGACGACAACTCACGATCGGGGCGATCGGGCTTGTTACGGCGCTGTCGGGTGTAATGTTTCGCTTGGTTGTTTTAGATCCACGCACTCATGACTCGATTGCGCTGATCGCTTCGTTCGGTCGCATTCGTAAAGCTTCAGGACCACTTTGGAACGCTTATGACGGCGCCTCAGTGCATAACATGCTGGCCAGCATCGCATTGGCATTATTCTACGCCGGACTCGTGCTCATAGTTGCGTCAGTCATCGCATGGTTGGTTGGTTCGCAAAAAGGCGAAGAAGACGATAGGGCCGCTTCCTGAGAAATCAGGCAATCACCAACGCAGCAGAAAAAACAAAGTGGCACTCAATAATCCGACCGCCACGAGCCACCAGAAAACTTTGATCGGCGACCGCTTCGGTTTGCCGAACTCGCGTTCCGTAAATTCCTCGTAGTTGAACTCGTCGTCAGGAAGGTCGAGCGACTGAGTGGCGGCCTGGTCCGACCAGCCGGTGGATTCGTCGGAGCCACATTCGGGGCAAGCCTTGGCGCGGCGCGGCACATCGGCCCCGCAGTTCGGACACGTTTCAGGCGCGGGCATGGCTCAGTGAATCTTCCCGTGCAGCAAATCGCCAGCGATTCCTTTGCTCTCCAACGCCGCGCCTTCCACCGACGTGGGATCAATGCTCCATGCGGCCGCGAGGCGGACGACACGCTCCGTGTTCAACGCCAGTTGTTCTCGCTCCGCGAGGCCCAAGCTTACGGAACTTTCCGTGTAAGGGAGGCAGCGCAATTTCAAATCACGCTCCGCCTCGCTCGGCGTGCCTTGGTTCCACGAGGTCTCGCCGGCCCACGCGTAGGCGCGCACGACATGGCCGTTTTCTAAGCGTGCCCAGCCGTGATGCCCCACCGCGCGGTTGCGGGAGAAGAACTGCACTTCGCCGAGCTTGCGGCTCAGCCCGGTGAGAAATTTGAAGCACTCGTCGATGTCATCCGCGGGATCGGGCAGGTCGCAGCCCATGACGAGTATCCATCCGCGCACGGGCGGAGAAATGAAAAGGCGCGGCTCGAAGGCCGTCGCCAGCGCGTCACTCCAGGAACACGCGCGTGGATTGTGAACGGCCAGCGCGCTCTGAATCGCGTGCAGGTTCTGGCCGCGCACCGCCAGCCAGCGGCTCGGCGCTTCGAACAGCGCGGCCGAAAATCCCGGCGCGACCAGCGTTCGCTCGGTGCTTTGGCGGCGACGTATCTCGCGGCGCGCAATGAGACGCATCACTCCGACGCAGGCGATAATGGCTGTGACCATCGCAATCAGCATCATCGCGATGATGTCATCGTGGCGGGACGACGAAACTTCGGCGAGAACCGCGGGAATCGTCAGGATGGTCGTACCGTCAGCCATTACGTGGAAAATCTACTCCGCGCGTTCGCATCTTCAAATGAGAAAACGTGGCGCGAGAAAAATTTTTCACGGATGGCGGAAACGGAGCGCGGTTGTGTCTGAAAGACCAGCCGCGCTCCACAACTGCGAACACGTCCGAATCAATTTCGCAGCGCCCTATGTTCATCCTCCTGCATCTGTGGTTTTGTTTCGCCCGTGCAGGAGAAAGTGAACGTGCCGCCAGCCTCCGTTGATACCGCGAGCATCGCCGCGGCGGTCCAGCGCCTGGGCAAAAACATCGGCGGCTATTTTGGCGAAACCATCGCCATCGAAACCGTGATTGAAGAGCAGCGGCAGTTCGCCCTCGCGGCAGGATGGAAGATTGACGTGCTGCCCGCTCGGTCTGGAGTGGAACTGCTGGCCTTTCGACGTTCCGTCAACCGCCCGACGCGGCGCATCTACATTTCTACCGGCATCCATGGCGATGAACCGGCGGGACCGCTCGCAGTTCGCGAACTGTTGAAGGAAAACGCCTGGCCGGACAATGCCGGCGTCTGGATTTGCCCGTGCCTGAATCCCACGGGCTTTCCTCTCAGCACCCGCGCCGGCGCGAATGGCGTTGATTTGAATCGTGACTATCGGGACCTGCGCGCCGACGAAACCCGGGCGCACGTCTCATGGCTCGAACGGCAGCCTGGTTTCGATCTTTGTCTCTGCCTGCACGAAGATTGGGAAGCGCACGGTTTTTATGTTTACGAACTCAACCCGGAGCAACGCCCGTCGCTCGCGGCGAAAATGGTCGAAGCCGTGCGCCTGGTTTGCCCGATCGATCACAGCGCTCTGATTGATGGTCGCGAAGCTGTGGAGGGAATCATCCGTCCGATTGTCGATCCCGCGTTGCGACTGGACTGGCCGGAAGCGCTCTATCTCATCACGCACAAAACGCGCCTGAGCTACACCCTCGAATCGCCCTCGGACTTTCCGCTGACCGTGCGCGTCGCAGCCCTGACCGCGGCGGCGAAGATGGCCGTGATTGAGTTCGCCTTTACGGCAGCAACAGCACGCGATAAAATCGCCGGCTGACGATGGGCGAATCGCTGCACTGCAAATTGTCACCCGTGCCCTGCATCAAACCGGGCAACGTTTTCCAGTGCGTCAGGTCTTCGGTGCATTGAAGATAGTAAAGGCGGTTCATCGCCCCGGTGAATCGCAACGCAATGTTTCCATCCGCGCAACCCACGACGGACAGCGAGGGCGCAGACACCGGCACATTCGTGAACGGCAGCGGTTCCGCGAACAACGCCGGATTCGGAACGGAACGGTCATTGGGAACGAAGTATTGAATCAGCACATCCACGCTGCCGCCGGCCGGAATCGCTTGCGGAACATCGATGTAGAGAATTCCAGCGTTCGTGCCCGTCGCGTTGTAAACCTGGTTCGCCGCGTCCAGTCCGGAAATGAAAAGCCGCACGCCGTTCGGGATGGATCGGGGCGAGGGATTCACGATGCGCGCGAACTGTTCGAACAAGCCGCTCTGATGATTCAACACGATGGGGCCGAGCACCGAGACCGGCGGATTCTGCGTCACCGTGATTGTAACCACGCTCGACGTGCCGCGCAATCCCAAGCCGTTCAGCGCGGTCGCGAAAAAGGAATAGGTTCCCGGCGGCACATTCGTCAGCACGACGAAATACGGCGCCTCGGTCAAAGTGCCGACCACATTGGTGCCGAGAAAAATTTGCACGCTCGTCACCGTGCCGGCGGAATCGCTGGCTTCCGCCACGATGGCCAAATCATTCGTGCCCACGAAGACCGAGCCATTAGTGGGATTGATGATGCTGATGATCGGCGGGCCATCGAGCGCGATCGTGAACGTCTGGCTCAGCGACGTGTCTGCGCCTCCGTTCGCGAAGCCGCCGCTGTCCTTGAAAGCCACCGTGACGTTGGCCACACCGGCGCTGGTGCCTGCGGGCGTGTAAATCAGCCGGCCATTGGCGCTGAGCGTCGGCTGCGCGGAGAAGAGGGACGGATTGTCATTCCACGCGATGAAGTAGCCGGTCTGCGCAGATTCGTTGGCCGGACCGCGGCTGATGCTTGTCGCCCAGTTCGGCACACTTTGCGGGGCCGCGTTGAACTTCACTCGCTGGTCTGCGCCTGCGACAAATGTCGGCCCGTCATTCACCGGCAGCACCGTGAGACTCACGGTGGCGAGCAAGGAGTTCGTGCGTCCGTCATTGGCCACGTAAGTAAAACTGTCGGCGCCGAAGTAATTCGCCGCCGGCGTGTAAGTGAACGAGCCGTTGCTGTTCAAAACCACGGTGCCGTGGGCCGCGCCGCTCGCCAGCGCGGCCGTGAGAGTATCGCCGTCGATATCAGTGTCATTCGCCAGCACTCCCGGTGCGGCCACGGTGAGGATTTGATCTTCCAATACGCTGTGGCTCGGACTGGCTCCGTCGTGGTTAGCCATTGGCGAATCATTGCCGCGCCGCACGAGAATGGTGACGGTCGCGATGTTGGAATTAGTCGCTCCATCGTTCGCGCGATAACGGAAGCTGTCCGTGCCATCAAATTCCGCGCTCGGCGTGTAGGTAAATCCGCCATTGCCATTCAGCGCCAGTGTTCCGTGCGTCGGGCCGCTGACCAGAACGGCGCTCAACGTATCGCCGTCGATGTCGGAATCGTTGCCCAACACGCCAGGGCCGGGAACATACAGCGCCACATCTTCGTCGATGGCGTAACTGTCGTCACTTGCAACGGGACCATCATTGGCCGCGAGCACCCGAATCGTCACAGTGGCCGCTTCCGAAACGGAGACGCCGTCGATGACGCGGTACGTGAAGCGATCCACGCCGGAGAAACTTGCGCCCGGCGAGTAAATGAAACCCCCGTTGATCTGGAATGTAAGAACTCCGTTCGTCGTCGTGCTCTCGAGCAGAGCGATCAGTGAGTCGCCATCGGCATCAACGTCATTGGTTAACACTCCATTCGTCGCAGGCACGTTCAACGCGACATCCTCAGAGGTCACATACAAATCGTCATTCACCGCTACCGGCGTGTCGTTAACCGCATCGACTCGGATGCTCACCGTGGCGGGCGCGGAACTCATCTGTCCATCGCGCGCGCGATACGTGAATGAATCCACGCCGGCGAAATTCGCGGCGGGGGTGTAGGTGAACGCACCGTTGCCATTCAACTGCACGGTCCCATGCGCGGGGCTGCTCGCAATTACTGCGCTGAGGGTATCGCCATCCACATCACTGTCGTTGCCCAACACGCCGTTCGCGAAAATCACCAGCGCGACATCTTCGAGCGTGACGTAAGCGTCATCACGAGCGACCGGCACATCGTTCGCAGCCGCCACCGTGATCCTCACAGTTGCGACCGGAGAACTGGCGAAACCATCACTGACGCGATAGCTGAAATGATCCACACCGTTGAAGTTCGCGCCCGGCACGTAAACGAAAGCTCCATTTGCATTGAAAGTCAGCAGTCCGTTGGTCGTCGTGTTGATTACGCTCGCGGTCAGCGTGCCGCCGTCCACGTCGGAATCATTCACCAGTACGCCGCTGATGACCGGCACCGTGAGTGTCGTGTCCTCGGCCAGCGTATAAAAATCATTGCTCGCGACCGGCGCGTCATTCACGGGATTGACCGTGATCGAGACCGTCGCGGGTGTTGAATTCATTTGCCCATCATTCGCCTCGTAAACAAATGAATCCACGCCGTGAAAGTTCGTGGCCGGGATGTAAGTGAACGAGCCGTTCGCGCCCAGGTTCAGCGTTCCATGCAATGGCGCAGTCACGAGAATCGACGTGAGCGTGTTCCCGTCCATGTCGCCATCGTTGCCCAGCACGCCGGGAACACTCACCATCAGCACAGTATCTTCGTTGACGGCGTGGCTATTCGCGCTGGCCACGGGCCGATCGTTCGCCGGCAAAACCGTGATGCTCACGACGGCGGGCGCGGAATCCAGCGAGCCGTCGCTGGCTGAATAAGCGAAACTGTCGGCGCCGTGGTAGTCCGCTTCCGGTATGTATTGGAACGAGCCGTTGTTGTTCAACAGCACGGACCCGTGGCTCGGACCACTCACCAGCACCGCGCTCACAACGTCGCCATCGATGTCGCCGTCATTGCCGAGCACGCCGGGAGCATTGATGCCAAGCACCGCGTCTTCGTCGATGGTGAAGCTATCGGAACTCGCCGCCGGACGATCGTTCGACGGCGCAATTGCCACGGTCACAGTAGCGATGCCCGACGAGAGATCTCCATCGGTCGCGCGATATGTGAAGGAATCCGTGCCGAAAAAATCCGGGGCCGGCGCGTAAACGAAAGAACCATCGTCGTTCAAGATCAGCGTTCCGTGTGCTGGTTCGCTCATCGGAATGACGCTGAGCGGAGTGCCGTTGAGGTCGCTGTCATTTTCCAGCACGCCGGCGGCCACGATCACCAGCGTCATGTCTTCATCGATCAGAAACAAATCATCGTTCGCGACCGGCGCACGATTCAGCATCAGCGTCGCGCAGTTGGTCACCGGACTTCCGCACCACGCATTCGCCGCCACCACGCAATAACTGCCCGCGTCATTGTCCGTCAGATTGCCGAGGGTCAGCGTGCTGTTGGTGCCGATGACGACGCCGTTAAAAAACCATTCGTAGGTCAACCGGGTTCCGCTCACGCCCGCGTCGAAGATCACGTTGCCGCCGAGGTAGCCGACTTTGTTCTCGATCGGCGTCGTCAGAGCGGCGGGTTGGTCCACCGTCAGTGTCGCGCTGTTCGTGACGATACGGCAGGCGCTCGACACCAACACCGAGTAAACCGCGGCGTCCGACACGGATACGTTGGCCAATGTAATCAAATTGTTCGTCTCACCCGCCAGCGGCTCGCCGTCTTTGCTCCATTGGAAGTTGAACGTCTCGCATCCCGTCGCCTGCACTTCGAATGTCACGCTGGAGCCAGTGCAGACGCTCACGTCTGACGGGCCGAAGATGTTCGTAGGCGGACGGCAGATCGCTGCGGAGATGGCGTCGAAGACCGCGCCGAGTTCCGATGAATTGTTCGCGAAGAAATAATCGCTGGGCGACGAAGCCATGTTCGCCATCAACACCGGATCAACGCCGCTGCCGAGGCCGATGGTCAAGACGCGCGTGCCGGCGCTCTTCGCCTGCGCGGCGGTATCAAGCGCCTCTTCGGGTGTGTCGAAGTCGTGCGGCAAACCGTCGGACAACAGGATAATCACCGGCAACGCTTCCGGGCGATGGCGGCTCGAAGCAAGTTCGTCCTGAGCGGTCTGGAGGCCACAACTGATGCACGTTCCATTCGTCGCCGCGCCCAGCGCACTGATGGCTTTCTCCATGGCCAAGGTGTTGTTGGTCAGGCGCTGGTTCAGCGTCGCGGTGGGATTGAAGGAGACGAGGCCAAGAACGTCGCCGTTCGTGCTGATGAGGTGCATGTTGCGCACGAAGTTGGTGCAGGCCGTGCGCGCATCGGTGTAAGCCGGCCCGGACATGGAACCCGAGCGGTCGATGACGAGCATAACGTCCACGGACGGATAGCACGCCGCGACACTGAGCGTCGCGCTCTGCGTTACCGAGCCGCAAACGCCGTTGACGATCACGCTGTAAGTGGCCGTGTCGCTCTCGACGAGATCGGCGAGCACCAGCGTGTTGCCGGTTTCGCCAGAGATGACCGCGTCGTCCTTCAGCCAGGTGTAGGTGAAAGGCCCCGTGCCCGAAGCGGTTGTGCTGAACGTGACGCCCTGTCCGAGAACGCGCACCTGATTGGTCAGGGCCGTCGCATTCACGGGCGCGCCCACCGTGAGGATCGCGCTGTTCGTTATCGAGTTGGTCGCGCCGATCAGCCGGACTTTGTAAGCGCCCGAGTCCGCGATGGCCACGGCGGCCAGCGTCAGGCTGCTGTTGGTTTGCGTCGAGAGAGCGGTGTTTCCCTTGAACCACTGATAAGTGAGGGCCGTGCCCGTCGCGTCCACGCTGAACATTACGAGGTCGCCCACGCAAGCGGCCTGGTTCTCGGGAGAAACCGTGATGACAATCGGCGCCGGCACGACGGTGATCGTCGCCGTGGCCACCGCGCTCATCGTTTGCCCATCACTGGCGCGGTAGGTAAACGTATCGAGGCCCGCATATCCTTCGTCGGGCGTGTAGATGAACGAACCATCCGGGTCCAACAGCAGAGCGCCGTGGGTGGGGCTACTGATGAGCACGACGTTCAACGGATCGCCATCGACATCCAGATCGTTGCCGAGGACGCCCGGGGCATCGACGAAAAATGTGGAATCAGCATCGGCGCTGTAAGTGTTGTTGGTGGCGCGAGGCGCGTCGTTGATCGGACTAATGGTGATGGTCACCGTCGTCGGCAGGGAATTGGCCTGGCCATCACGCGCCCGGTAGGTGAAGGAATCCGTCCCGTAAAAGTTGGTTTGTGCCCGATAAGAGAAAGCGCCGTTGTTCGTGAAATTCAGCGTGCCGTAAGCAGGCAAGGTCAAGAGCGTGGCCGTCAGCGAATCGCCTTGCAGGTCCGTGTCGTTGATCAGCGTGCCCGGCACGGCGACGAAAAGCGTCACGTCTTCACTGACCAAATAGTTGTCTGGATTGGCCGCAGGCGGATCATTCACCGCCGCCTTGCCGGAGAACGCCAGCAGAACAGCAGCAGCGCATGACGCGAGCAGCATTCGAAGCCTATCCATTTCAACCCTTCTGATAGGGCAGATAATCGCTCGCATCGCCTCAGCCCGGCAACGTTCTGAGGGTTCGCAATCGTTCGTTCCGAAGACGCCGTACCGGGTACGGTACGGATTTTAAGGGGACTGACTAATGCAGTTGAAAGTAGCGCTGGCGTCCCGCCTGCCCGTGGCGGTGCAAGCGGAGCTATGCCCGGCACCAACGGCTTAATCGCACCAAGAGGTGTTCTGTACGGATGAACTTAGACCCAATGGCGCGTCGGTTGGCATTCCGGGTCCGGCCGGGACGCTTGACCTACTTTCACTGCATCGTCCCGGGCCAGCGGCGCGCCTACGGAGCGGGAATATTACAAACCCCGATGCGGTCGCCGAGCTTGGCGTTTTCCGCGATTTGAAGGCTCAGGGAAAAGTTCCGGCTGCCGGTCGCCGCCGGGTTGTTCAGCAGGGCGATACTCACACTCCGGCTCGTTTGGCCGGCGGCGAAAATAACGGAACCGTTGACGACCGACGTATAATCAACCCCGGCGAGCGCCGTGTTGGGCGCGGTGCTGAACGTCGCCGTCACCGGTTTTTCGCTCGGGGCGGAGAGTTGCAACGTGAACACGGCGTTGGCCCCCAGGCCGTCAATCACTACCGTGGCGTCGCTCACTGAGATGACCGGCGCCGTGTCATTGTCGCGAATGGTCGCAATGGCCTGAGCATCGCCCAGGACCGCGTTCACCGGATGGCTCAGGTTCACAAAGAATATCTCATTGCTCTCGCTAATGATGTTTCCCGTTGCGCCCACGATGACTTTCTGGAGCAGCGTGCCGGGCGGGAACAAGACTGGACCGCTCACCGCGAAGTAATCGCTGCCCGCGACTGCCGATCCATCCTCAGTGCTGAAGTCCACACTGATGGCCTGACCGCTCTTGGCCGAAAGCCTCACCAGGAACGAAACCGCGCGCACTCCGTCGTTCGCTTCCACCGTGGCCACGTCGGCGACAGAAATCGCCGGCAACGGATCGTTGTCGATGATGGTGCCGATCCCCTGCCCGTCCACGATGACAGCATTGACCGGTTTGCTCAGTTCCATGTGGAAGACCTCGTTGCTCTCACTCAAGGATTCGCCGGTGATCGGCACGATGATCGTCTGGGTGCTGACGCCGGGCGCGAATTTCAACTTGCCCTTTTTCGCTTTGAAATCCTTGCCCGTGAGTGCCGAGTCTTTGACCGCCGCATAATTCACCGACACCGGCAAAGTGTTCGGCCCCAGCAGCGTCACGGTAAATATGGCGTTGAACTTCTCGCCGGGATTGCCTTCCACCACCGTCACGTCGTCGATGTAAAGTCCCGGCACCGGATCGCTATCGATGGTCGCCAGCCCTTCACCATCTTCCACGACGGCATTCGTCGGATTGCTCAAGCGCACGAAGAAGGCACGGTTGGTGTAAATCGTCGAACTGCCCTGCACCGTGACCTCCACCGTCCGGTTCGTTGTTCCGGGCGGAAAATCCAGCGTGCCGTTTGTGGCCGTGTAATCCGCGCCAGCCAATGCGCTCGCGTCCGCCGTGGCGAAATCGACTCGCACCGTGCGCGCTGATGGCGCGGACAGATTCACTTCGAACACCGCTTCAAGCAGCCCGTCCGTACCGCCAGGGACCGTGACATCGCCAATTGAAATCGTGGGCGGAACGTATTCCGAAATAACGATGGCGATTGTCTCTGAATCACTTTGCGATGGACTGCCGTTGTCCGTCACGCGAACCGTCACCAGATGATTGCCCGACGTTTGTAACGCCGTGGTCGCCCAGGTAAACAGACCGCTCACTGGGTCGATATTCATGCCGGCGAGCGCGCCTTCGAGCATGAACGTCAGTGTTTGCCCCGGCAAATCCACGTCGTTGGCGGCAGCCGTAAATGTGAGTTCATCTCCTTGCATGACGATCTTCGTTCCGATCGCCGCCAGCGCGGGCGCATCGTTCATCGGACCCACGAGCAACGTCACCGTCGCGACGCCGGAATTGGTCGCGCCGTCCTGCGCGCGGTATGTGAAGCTGTCAGTGCCATTGAAGTTTTGATTAGGCGTGTAGAGGAACGAGCCGTTCGCATTGAACGCCAGCGTGCCGTGGCTCGGGCCACTCATCAGCACCGCGCTCAACGTGTCGCCATCGAGATCGATGTCGTCGCCGAGCACGCCGGGCGCGGCAATCGTCAATGGAACATCTTCGTCCGTGGAGTAATCATTGTTCGTCGCCACGGGCGCATCATTCACCGCGCCGACCGTAATGCTCACCGTAGCCACGGCGGAAGTCACCGCGCCGTCCGTCACGCGATACATGAATGAGTCTGCTCCGAGGTAATCCGGATTCGGCGTGTAGAGGAATGATCCGTCGGCGTTCAGCGCGAGCGCGCCGTGGGTCGTGCCGCTGATCAACTCGACCGCCAGAGAATTTCCGTCCACGTCGACGTCGTTGATAAGCACACCGGGAGTGGCCGCATTCAACGTCGCGTCCTCGCTGACATTGTAGCTGTCGTTCTGCACCAGCGGCGCGTCATTGACTCCCGTCACGGTGATGGTGGCGATGGCGAGCGCGGAAGCGGACGCTCCATCCGCCGCGCGATACGTGAAATGATCGACGCCGTGAAAATTCGTGTTCGGCGAGTAAACGAACGAGCCATTGGCGTTCAACGTCAGCGTACCGTTGGTCGTGGAGGAAATCAGGACCGTGCTCAGAACATCGCCATCGGCATCCAAGTCATTCACCAACACGCCATTCAACACTGGCACCGGCAGGACCGTGTCTTCCACCGTCACGTAGGATTCGTCGCTCACGGTCGGCATGTCGTTGAGCGCATTCACCGTCAGCCTGACGATCGCCACGGAACCCGTTTGCCCGTCGCTCGCGCGATAAGTGAAGGAATCCGCGCCGTGATAATTGGCCGTCGGCGTGTAGATAAAAGTGCCATTGCCATTGAGCGTCAGCGCGCCGTGCGCCGGCAAACTCACGACACTGGCCGTCAGCGCATCACCCTCCGCGTCCGAGTCGTTGCCGAGCACGCCCGCGCCGCTCACGGTCAGGACGGCATCCTCATTCACGGCATGGTTGTCGGCGTTCGCGAGGGGCACGTCGTTGATGGAATTGATCGTGATCGTCACGGTGGCCATGTAGTTCGTTTGCCCGTCACTGGCGCGATACGTGAACGAATCGACGCCATAATAATTCGCCGCAGGCGCATAGGTGAATGAGCCATCGCCAGCCAGGGACAACGTGCCGTGGGCCACGCCCGTTTCCAAAATCGCCGTTAGCGTGTCGCCGTCCGGATCGATGTCGTTGTTGAGCACGCCCGGCCCGCCCACGCTCAGAACGTTGTCCTCGTTCATGGAAAAGCTGTCGGACTCGGCTATCGGCGCGTCGTTCGTGTCCGCGATGGTGAGCGTTACGAGAACTTCAGCGGACATGAAAATTCCATCGCTGACCGAGTAAGTGAACGTGTCAGTACCGTTGTAATCCGCCACGGGCGTGTAAGTGAAAGATCCGTTGTTGCTGAACGACAGCGCGCCGTGAATCGGCAGCGTGACGACCGTCGCCAACAACGCATCGCCATCGGCGTCCACGTCATTTCCCAGCACGCCCGGCGCGACGATGTTCAGCGTGGCGTCCTCCTTGACCGAATAGCTGTCCGCGTTCACCAGCGGCGCGTCATTGATCGGATTGACGGTGATGCTCACGATCGCCGGCGTCGAGTCCGCGAGGGCATCGCTCGCGCGGTAACTGAATGAGTCCGCGCCGAAAAAATTGGTCGCCGGCGTGTAAGTGAACGAACCGTTGCTGCTCAGGGCCAGCGTGCCGTGGGCTGGTCCGCTCGCCACCGTCGCGGCCAGCGCATCGCCATCAATGTCGCCGTCATTGCCCAGCACGCCGGGCGTCGCGACCGTGAGCACCGCGTCTTCATTTACTGAATAGCTTTCGGGATTGGCCGCCGGCGTGTCGTTTACCGAATTCACCGTGATCGAAACCGTGGCGAGCGCGGAATTGGCCGCTCCGTCATTCGCGGCGTAAGTGAAAGAATCGGGGCCATTGAAATTCGCAACCGGTGTATAAGTGAACGAGCCGTTCGCACCCAACACCAGCGCGCCGTGCGCGGGTCCTTGTACTAGAACTGCCGTCAACGCGTCGCCGTCTGGATCTGAATCGTTGCCCAGCACGCCCGGCGTGGTCGCGGTGAGGACGGCATCTTCATTCACGATGTAGCTGTTGCCGTTCGCCAGCGGCGCGGCGTTCACTTCATTGACCGTCACCGTGAAAGTGGCTGTGCCACTCAATGGCGGCGCGCCGTTGTCCACCGCGCGAATCGTGATCGGGTACGAGCCGGGGCCTTGCGCTTCGGTCGGCCTCCAGGTGAATGCGCCTGTCGTCGGCTCGATGCCGGCGCCGGCGGGAGCGCCCGGATCGAGACTGAAGGCGTGCGATTGCCCCGCGCCATCGGGATCAGAAACCGTGGCAGTAAAAGCCAGCAGGGTTTCCTCATTGGCGCTCTTATTCACGACGCTGTCCACGACAGGCGGACGGTTGGGCTGGTCGATGGTGATTTGACCGGCGAGCGCCGTCGCGGGCAGCGCCTCGATATTCGAGTCGGCCACCAGGAATGCCGTTTGCGAGCCATCGATGATCAAACTCGTTTCATCGACGGGCGCGCCGATGATTCTGAACTCCACGTAGAAGATCGCCGTTCCATCGGCCACGTTCACGCCCGCCACAGTCGGGTCGTCCCAAAACACATTCAGGGAGCCGGAATTACTGTTCGCGGAATTGAACGTACCGGCACGGCTCATGTTCGGAAGACCGAAGCGGTCGGACGGAACATCGATGAAGGTCACAGTGGCTGGGTTCCAACGAAACGTGAATTGGAACGCCGCCACGTTGGTGAATGAAGTGACGCGCACAGGGACCAAAACACTCGTCCCCGGCAAGCCATTGGTTGAACCGACGGTGAATGTAACCGGATCGCCCGTTGCATTGGCTGGCTCAGGCGAGCCTTTGCCGCTCAAGGATTTCTCTTTCGCTGAACCGGCCAGGGAACTTCCCGGCGGCGTCCAGGAGTAATTCACATCGCCCAACTTGAGCGCCACGAAGTCCTGGCCCGCGAGATCGTTGCCGGCAAAGGAATAGGTGCGATTCGCCGGCGCGCCCCAGGGAGTGAGCTGATTCGCGAAAATATAATTCGAGGGAACGAAGCGCCACAGCCCGGTCGCAAAACGGTTCGTGGCCCCCAGCACCACCCGCCGCATGCCTAGGAGATCGAAGGCCGAGATCGAATTGTCTCCGTCCACATCCGCCGCGAGGAGCTTGTAAGGCGAACCGAGACTGGCCGCGTTCAAGATGTGCCGACGCACCGCCAGAATATCCAGCGCGTCGATGCCATCCGCCGGAAGGCCCAGTCCCGGGAGCATCGGCGCGATCACGACATTGCTGGCCGCATCGAAAGAGCAGGAAAAGCTGCCGTCGCTCGCGGTGCTCCCAGTGATGTTTGTCGTGCCGGTCAGTGCGACCGTCGCGACACGTTTTTCAGAGAGCGTGGGCGGATAGTTCGTGGGCGCGAAGATCGTGCCGCTCAGTGTGACAATCGCCCGCCCCAAAACAGTCTGGCTGCACGTGGCGGAATTCCCGCAAGCGTCCGTCGCACGCCACGTCCGGATCACGGTGAGTCCCGCGTTGCACGATCCATTGGTGACGGAACTGAGAATGGTCACGGTTGGATTCAGACCGCTGGCCGCGTCGGTGGCCGTGGGGGTGTCGAAGCTCCAGGGAGCGAGACAGTTGATGTCCTTGTTCGCCGCGCAGGTAATCGCCGGCGGCGTGGTATCTCGGACCGTGACGGTCTGGGAGCAGCTCACCTTGTTGCCGCAATCATCCAGAACGTCCCACGAGCGCGTGGCGACAGAGCTGGCGCCGCAGGGACCGGCATTGGTGCCTGCGCTGATGATCTGAATTGTGAGAGTCGCGCTGCAATTGTCCGTGCCCGTCGGCAAGTCAAAATTCCAAATCGTCCCCAGTTCCACCGTCTTGTTCGGCGCGCAGGTCACGACGGGCGGCACCGTGTCCACCGCGGTGACGGTTTGCGCGCACGTGGTTCGGTTGTTGCAAGGATCGATCACTTCCCAAATGCGTGTCGTGGTGAAGCCGCACGATTCTGCGTTCGTCACGGTGCTTAGAATATTGAAGGTCGCTGGAAGCCCGCCGCAACTGTCGGTCACCACGGGCAGATCGAAACTCCACACGCTGCCGCAGACCACGGTCTTGTTCGCCGAACAAGTGACGATCAACGTCCGATCGACACTGAGGGTGCCTTTGATGATGGTCACCGGAATTGAGCCGCTGTCGTCCCCCGCCAGGACATGGGTTGGATTGCCGTCAATGGTCACGGCGCTACTGGTGGCGGCCGGAGCGAGCAATCGCAATCGCACACCAAAGGCCATCGTGTCGTCCGGGATCGTTTTGCCGACGGTCTCCTGATCGATCCACACCACGGTCAGCGCGCCGGTGGGAGCGAATACTCCAAAGTCATTGGTGGTCAGCCCGGGCACGCCCATTTGCGGCTCGAGGCGGACGAACGAGGCAACCGCCGGGTTCCAGTGAAATGAAAATTGAAAGGCGCTGATGCTCGTGAACTGCCGGACGCGCACGGGCACCACGACCTCGGAGTTGGTCGGGCCGTTCGTCGTCCCCGCGATGAAGGTGAGGTTAGCCGCGTCCGTGGCTTGTGTTCCAACCCCGAGCAGAACGGCGCTCCAGATTGCGGCGCGAGAGAACAAGAGGCGCGACACAACACCAGCAACCCAAAGGTTGAATTCAGGAATGTTCATCGAGGGTTCGGCGCGCTCGCGGTCTATTCGACTTTCACTCGATAGAACCGTTTTTGAGGAGCTGGAGCGGGATCGGACAAAATCTTGATGGTGCCATCCCCATTCACGAACGGCAGCGGGATCCACTGCACGGCCGGGAGCACATCCGTGTATTCGAGGGTGTAGCGCTTGCCGGCGAACGTCGGCGTGGCGAGGCCAAACGCGCCGCTCGTCATCACGGCATGGCTGATCCTCGGGGCCAGGAAATTGGTAATCGCCACCCGGCCGTCCACCGCCAGGAACGTGGCGGTGACGCCATTCACCGAAGTGTGCCGGCGTGTGATCGAATCACGCAAGACCACTGGAGAAACATTTCCCATGGCGCCGATCACATCGAACTTCACTCCAAACATCGGCGTTCCGTCCGGGACGGTCACACCGAGGGCGGCCGGCGTGTCCCAGGAGAACGGCAGCTTGCCTTCGACAACGTGATTCGTGGAAAAGTTCCCCTGTGCCAGCCCGCTCAGGGTATAAAGTTGAATCTCCGCAAAACGAAGCACCGCCGGGTCCCATGTGAACGTGCCTTGGGCAGTGGTTACCTGCGTGAAATCTTTCAACGTCACGTTCACAACCACGCTGGTCCCCGGCAAGGTCGTCGTGTCGTTCACCTGGAAAGACACCGCCGGGCCTCCGGAACCGCCTTCGTTGGCCGCCCATGTGTTGTTTACGTCGCCGAGCTTGAGGGCCACAAAATCCTGGCCGGTCAGGTCCGTATTGACGTTGGTGTAGGTGCGGTTCGTGGCCGCGGCCCACGGCATCAACTCGTTCGTGAACACATAACTCGACGGCACGAAGCGCCACAGTCCGGAGACAAAGCGATTGGTCGCGCCCAGAATCACTTTGCGCATCGCCAAAAGATCGAACGCTGAAACGGTGTTGTCAGAATCCACGTCCGCCGCCAGCAATTTGTACGGAGACGCTAGAAGTTGGGCATTCAGGATATGTTTTCGAACCAGCAGAATGTCCAGTGAATCAAGGCCGTCGGAGGGCATCCCGCCCACCGGGGCCACGGGCCGTATGACGACGTTGCTGGCCGCATCGAAGATGCAGTTGAAAGTGCCATCGGCGCTGGTCACGCCGCTGGAATTCGTCGGCCCCATCAAGGTGGCGCCCGCAATGCGCTTGTCTGAAATCGCCGCCGGATAATTCGTCGGGTTATAGACCGTGCCGCTGAGGCTGACGGTGGCGCGGCCAAAGACGGTTTGGCTGCACGTCGAACTGTTGCCGCAACGGTCCGTTGCGCGCCAGGTCCTCGTGGCCGAGAAGCCGCTTCCGCAACTCCCGTTCGTTACCGAGTTCACCACAATGATGGTCACGTTCGTATTATCGGCAATATCCAGCGCGGATGGAGTGTCGAATGTCCAGGCGCCCAGGCAGTTGATGTTTTTGCTCGGCACGCACAGGAATTGGGGTGCCGTGGTGTCGCGGATCGTGACCACCTGGGTGCAGGTGACTTTGTTGCTACAGCCGTCGGCCACCTCTGTGATTCGAGTGACGCTGAAGGTGTTTCCGCAGAAACCCGCTGTGTTCGTGATGGTGCTGACAACTCTGTAGAACAGGTTCGTGCCACCGCACGCGTCATTGCCGCCGGGCTGATCGAAACTCCAGGACTGCCCGAACTCCACCGTCTTGTTGCCGGGGCACGTCACGACTGGCGGCGTGGTATCGACGACCTGCACGGTCTGGCTGCACAGGCTGAAGTTCCCGCAGCCATCCACCGCGCGCCACGTCCTGATCGCCGTGTAAGCGTTGCCGCAGGGATTGGCGAAGTTCGTCACCGTACTGAAGATGGTGATGGCGACGTTGGTGCCGAGACAGTTGTCCGTCGCGGAGGGCAGATTGAAATTCCAGGCCGTCGTACATTCGACCGTTTTGTTGGCCACGCACGTGATGGCGGGCGGCAAGGTGTCCACCACCGTGACGACCTGGACGCACGTCACGCGGTTCGTGCAAGGGTCGGACACTTCCCAGGTGCGCGTGGCCGTGAAACCGCAGGCGCCGGCCACATTGGTCACCGTGCCGACAATGCGGATGGTGACATTGGTACCGCTGCAACCATCGCTCCCGCTGGGCAGATCGAAATTCCAGGGAGAACCGCACTGCACCGTTTTGTTCGGCGCGCACGCCACTACCGGAGGCAAAGTATCAACGACAGTTACGGTCTGACTGCACGTTGCGATACCGCCGCAGGAGTTCGTGGCTTCCCACGTGCGCGTCACCTTGAAAGTATTACCGCACATCCCGTTCGTGCTGACCACTGTCGTGAAACGCACGGCGACGTCGCTCTCGCCGCACGATCCGATCACGGTGGGTGAATCAAATGTAATCACATCGTTGCACCCGATCGTTTTGTTCGAGCCACAGATCATCGAGGGGGGCGGCGTGACGACCGTGACCGTCTGCGTGGCGAGGAGACGGCTGCCGCAAGCATCGGTCGCGTCCCAGATCCTTTTCGCCACGTAACTCGAACCGCAACCAAAGTTGGTGCTCGTGTTGACAACGACAATGGTCGCGCCCGGAAGGCCGCAATTCCCCGCAATCTGCGGCGGATCGAAGTTCCAGTTGATGCCGCAGTTCAAAGTCTTGTTCGACGCCACCAGGAAAGGCATTCCGTTCTGGGTCACGGGAAAGGCCTGGCCTGCGATGGTGATGAAAGTGGAACGCGGCGTCGCGGTCATGTTCGGGGCGACAGCGTAACGCACGTTGCCCGTGCCCAGACCGTTCGTCGCCGGCAGGAGCGTGATCCAACTATTCGATCGGCTCATCGCCCACGAACACAGCGTGGGCGCCGCGATGTTCACCTGCCCCGTCGAGGCTATGAACGGATGCGAGAGGCTCGCGGGCGTGAGCGTGTAGCTGCACACTAATCCCGCCTGCGTAATCGTCACCGCCCGCCCCGCCACCGTCACCACGCCGGTGCGCCCCGTTGAACTGGGGTTGGCCTGCACGACGTAACTCATGTTGTTGCTGCCGGTGTAACTTGTTCCGCTGGAAATACTGAGCCAGCTAATGTTTTCGGCCACCGTCCACGGACAGACATTGCTCGTGGTGACGCTGATGATGCCGGTCTCCGACTCGAAACCGTGCGCGCGGTTCGTCGGGGTCGCGGTGAAGACGCACGCAACCGGGGCCTGTACTACTGTGAAGTTTTGCAGCACTTGCCCGCCGATGCGGATGATACCGGTGCGCGTGGCTCCCGTGATGTTAGGCGTCACGGAATATTTCACGATGGCGTTGGTCGTGCCCGCGGTGTTGCTCACGATCGTAATCCACGTCTCGTTCTCCGAAACGCTGTAGGGGCAGCCCGCCGGCCGGAAAAGACTCACGGTCCCAGTCTCGCTGAGGCCGCCGTGCGAGGCGCTATTGGTCAGCAGGCTATAAGTACACGCCGCGCCGAGTTGCGTGATGGTGAAGGTCTGATTGTCGATGGTGAAGACGCCGACACGATTGGCAAACCCGGGGTTGGCCAGCACCGTGTAGCTGATAAGCGCCGAGGCTTCGCCGTTTGTCGCTGAATTGAACAAGATCCAGTCATTCGTCGTGGACACCGACCAGGCGCATTCCGTGGAGAGCGTTACCTGCCCCGTCTCCATCATCGAACTCAGCACCGCGCCGTTGGCCGAGAGGCTGTAACTGCATGGCGCGCCAAACTGCGTCAGGGTAAAAGGAATGCCCGCCATGATGATGTCTCCGGATCGCGGTGTGGGAAACCGGTTCGCCGCGACGGTGAACTTGACCGTTCCGTCGTTCGTACCCGATTCGCCCGACTTGATGGTGATCCAGGTATTGGTGTTTTCAACCACCCACGTGCAGTCACCGGAGCTGAGCACGTTGGCGATGCCCGTCAGGTTGTCGTAGCCGATGGAAAGATTCGAAGACACCAGCGAGTAAGTGCACGTGATTCCGGTCTGGGTCACGGTGAACTCCTGCTCGCCGACCGTGAGCACACCGGTGCGCGTGGGCGCCAAAGTGTTTTCCAAGACGGCATATGTGAACAAGTTCGTATTATTCGCGCCGGAAAGATTCGTGATCCAACTGTTCGTGTTGATGATGGTAAAGGTGCAATCCGGCGCCGCGCTGATGTTTATGTAGTTCGTCGCCGGTTCGAACGTGTGTTCGCCAGAGTTCGCGGAAAGGAAGAAAGTGCAAGGCTGGCCCGATTGCCGAATCGTGAAGGTCTTATCGGCGATCTGGACCAAGCCGGTCCGAGACAGAACAGACGGGTTGAAATCGACGGAGTAAAGAAGATCGGCGTCACCGCTCCCGCCGCTCGCGCCAAAATGAATCCACGAGTTTGGATTCGAGAGCGTCCAGTCGCAGCCGATCGGCATGGCGACGTGTACCGTGGCGGATTCGCCGTTCGCGGCCCGCAGCGTATTGGTCGGCGTCAACGTCGCGAGGCAAGGCAAACCAACTTGCGAGATGGTGTAATTCAGGTTCGCAATCACCACAGTCCCGGATCGCGGGGATGATGTCGTGTTCGGTGCCACCACGTAGGTCACCGTGCCCGTGCCGGAGCCGCTCGCGCCCGATTGAATCGAAATCCATGTGTGAGGGTTAATCACATTCCATGCGCAACCAATTGGCGCCAGCACCGTGACCGTGTTGGTGGTGAGGCCGGAACCTTGCGGAGGGCGGCTCGTAGGACTGAGCGCGAATGATCCCAGGCAAGGCACTCCATCCTGGCGCACGGTGAGCGTTTGCGAACCAATCACAATCGATCCCGTGCGGCTCAACGAACTGGCGTTGGACGCCACCTGATAAATCACGTTCGACGTCCCGGAATAGGTGGGACCGCTTTGAACCGTCAGCCACGGCACGGTGCTGCTGGCGTTCCACGGACAAGCAATCAACGTGAAGTTCGTCACCGTGCGGGTCTGCAACGCAAAGCTGTGCAACACGTTGGTAGTGTTCAATTCATACACGCAGGGCGCGCCATCCTGTGAAATCGTAAACGTCTGGCCCGAAACGACGACCAAGCCGGTGCGGCCAAGACTGCTCGGGTTATTGGTGACGGTGTACTGCACTGTGGCGCCGCCGCTGTTCACCGTCGGCGAAGTAATCTTGATCCAGGAATTCGTATTCGACACCACCCAGGCGCAGGAACCCGAGTCAGGCGTAACGGTGAACGATCCGGCGTCGGGGCTGGATATGTGATGGCGGCTGAGCGGGGCCAGTGTCACCGGGCACGGAACCGCCGGCTGACTCACCGTGTAGCTTTGGCCTCCAATTTTCACAACGCCGGTGCGACCGATCGAGACCGCGTTCGCATCCACGGTGTAGGTGACGGTATTGCTGCCCGAGCCGCTCAGGCTGGAGGTGACATGGATCCACGAGTTCGTGTTCTCGATGTTCCAACTGCAACCTTCAGCCGCCGTCAGCACGACCTCGCCGGATTCCGCATCCGTGCCGTGCTCGCGGCTCGTCGGCAAAAGAGTAAACGAACATGGAATCCCGAGCTGGTTCACCGTGAAGAATGATTCGCCAACCTGGAATACTCCGATGCGAGCGCGGCCAATCGGGTTCGGGATCACGGAATACGAAAAGCTGCTCGCACCGACGCCGCTCAGTGAAACGGGACTGGTAATATTGATCCAATCATTGGTGTTGACGAGGGTCCAACCGCAACCGCCGTTGAGTACGTTGATTGCTACCGTCAATGATTCTGCGCCAGGGCCGTGGGTGCCGAAGCGCGGGAAGGGCGCCACTCCACAATTGGTTCCCCACTGTGTGATGGTAGAAAACTCTCCGCCGACATTGACCACGCCCCACCGGGTGCTTCCGGGATTGGCGGTCGCCGTATAATTGATGTTACTCCTGAGACCTGATGCGGTGATGGAATTCACCACGAACCAGTTGTTAGTATTCAAAATGAACCAGTCGCAGCTAGTGCCATTAGTGAAGCTTAGAAAGTTGTTCCCGCCGCCGAAGCCGTGGTTGCGGCTCGCCGGCGTCAGGCTGTAACCACAGCCAAGTCCCACCTGCGTGATCAAATAGGGGATATTGCCGACGGTCAGGTAACCATAACGAGCATTGAGGTTCGTATTCGCAGCAACGAAGTAATTAACGTGCCCGCTGCCTGCCCCGCTCTCGCCTTTAACAATGGTGACCCAACTGTTCGTGTTCACGACCGTCCAGGGACATCCAGGAACATTGATTACACCGATCGCGCCAAATTCGATCACGGACCGATGCACCCAGTTGCTCCGCTGCAACGCCATGTCGCACGGCGCGCCGTCCTGAGCCACGGTGAAGCTTTGATCGCCAATGGTTAGTACCGCCGTGCGTGGAGCCCCGAGCATGTTCGTGGCGACGCTGTAGCTCACCGTGCCGCTGTTCGTGTTGTCCAACGGGGAAAGAATCGTGATCCACGAGACCGAGTTCGAAACGCTCCAGACGCAGCCATCCAACGTCGTCACCGCCACCGAAGCGGCCTGCGGCCCCGGTCCAAACAACGCGCTGCTCGGCGCCAGCGCAAAGGTGCAGGCCGCGCCCGACTGCGTGATTGTGAAATCGTATCCGGCGATACTCACGACGCCCGTCCGTGAGAACGACGTCTGGTTCGTGAGCACGTTGTAAAACACGCTGCTGCCGTTCGTGTTCTCCAGCGGGGATTGAATCACAATCCAGGGCGTGCCGTTCGAGACAGTCCAGGGACAGCCGTCCAGCGTCAGCACTTCGACGGAATTGGTTTGGTCGTCCGGACCATGCGCTGCGCTGTTCGTGGCCAGCGCGAAAGAGCAGATGGCTCCGGACTGTTCCACCGTGAAATCGTGGCCGGCAATGTTCACTACAGCGGTGCGCAAGAGCGCCGTCTGGTTCGTCAACACGCTATAGAGAACCGTTCCGCTGTTCGTGTTGTCCGCCGCCGAGTGAATGACAATCCAGGGCGCGCCGTTCGATACGCTCCACGCGCAGCCATCCAATGTGGTCACGGTGACGGAGTTGGTTTCCTCTCCCGGCCCATAAGCCGCGCTCGTGGCACTCAAAATAAAAGTACAATCCGCGCCAGCCTGGCTGACCGTAAGCGTCTGCTCCGCGAGGAGCACGAGTCCCGTTCGGGACAACGCCGTTGGATTGGGAAGCACCCGGTAAGTCGCGGTGCCAGGGCCGACGTTCTCCGCCGGCGATATGATGACAATCCACGGAACGCCGGTGGAAATAGTCCACGCGCACTCGTCCCACGTCGCCACCTCGACCGAGTTGGTGTCCGCGCCCGAGCCGTGCGCGACTTCATTTGTCGAGAGCACGAACCAACACGGCGCGTTGGATTGAACGATCGTCAGCTCATGCTCGGCGATGGTGACCACGCCCGTTCGGCTCATCGAGGTGTCATTCGTCAACACGCTGTAAGTCACAGTGCCGCTGTTCGTATTGTTCGCGCTGGAGGTAATCGTGATCCACGGGTTTGTGTTGTTCACGTTCCAGGGACAACCCGTGACGGCCGTGACCGCGACGAGGCCGGTCGCCGATGCGGAGGTGTAAGTCGTGTTCACCGGCGCAATGGAAAACGTGCAGTCAGCTCCATCCTGAATCACGGTAAACTCCTGCCCGACGACTGTGACAACGCCGGTGCGCGCGTAGGCGGCGGGGTTCTCCGTCAAGAGATACGTCAGCGTCCCGTTGTTCGTGCCGTGAAGGTCCGACGTAATGACAATCCATGAAGTCGAATTCTCCACCAGCCATTCGCAACCCAACAGCGTCTCGATCTCGACCGTCCCGCTCTGCGAAGCCGCGGTGTGCTGGCGGCTGCCCGGCACCAGCGTGAAGGAGCAGTCGGCGCCCGATTGACTGATCGGAAAATCCTGTCCCGCAATCTGAACGAGGCCCGTTCGAGCGAAAGACGTGGAATTGGAAAGCACGCTATAAACGACGCTCCCGCTGTTCGTGTAATTGGTGCCGGAGAGAATGGCGAGCCACGCGTTCGTGTTTTCCACCGTCCAGGTGCAACCCTCCACCGTCGTCACCAAAACCTCGCCCGTTGCCGATCCCGCATTATGGGCGGCGAACTCCGGATCGAACACAAAAGCACACTCGGCCGCTTCTTGCGTGATGCTGAATTCCTGTCCCGCCACGCTGACAATTCCGGTGCGAGTCATCGCGCTCGGATTCGCGAATACGCTGTAGGAAAGCACGCCGCTGTTGGTGTAGTCGCCCTCGGCCATCACGATCCAGGCATTGGAGTTCAAGACACTCCACGCGCAGGTGTCCAGGGTCGTGACCGTCAGCGAACCTGAATCCGCGCCCGCGCCATGCGCGGCATTCGTCGCCGAAAGCTCGAACGTGCAGTCCGCGCCGAATTGGGTGATGTGAAATTCCTGGCCGGCGATCAACAACACGCCTTCGCGTGGCACCGCGGTCGTGTTGGCTTCCACGGCATAGCCAAATGCCCCCGCGCCCACACCGTTCGTCACCGGCCCGAGCGTGATCCATGCGTTCGAGTTCGCGACTTCCCACGGACAAACATCACTCGTCGTCACGTTCACCAGACCCGTTGCGGCGCCGAAGGCGTGTGACCCGCCGACCGGCTCGATCGTGTAAGTGCAAACCACCGCTTGTTGGGTCACGACCAGCACTTGATCCGCGATGGAAATAAACCCGACACGTTCAGTGAGAGAATTATTGTTGGTCACCGCGTAAGCCACCGGGCCGTTGCTGGAGTTGTTCGCGGCCGAAAGAATTGTGATCCACTCGTTGGTCGTCGCCACAATCCACGCGCAACCGTCCGACGTCACGACCTCCACGATGCCCGTCACCGAGGCCGAGCTAAAAGTCTGCTCCAGCGGCGTCACAACAAACGTGCAGGGCACGCCTTGTTGAGTAATTTCAAAGGACTCGCCTCCGGCCACGATGTGCCCAACGCGCGTCACTCCGATTGGATTTGCCGCCACGGTGTAAGCCACTTCACCCGGCCCGACCGGCGCCAGTCCCGAGGTAATCGCGATCCAATCGCTATCCGCGGCGACCGTCCACGGGCAGTCCAAGGGTGTGCTCACGAAAAAGGAGTCATTCGTTGCACCCGGCTCATAGGTCGCGTTCGTCACCGACAAAACAAAAACGCAAGGCGCGGGCTCCTGCTCGATCGTCAGCCATTGATCCGCGACCATGACCAGGCCAGTGCGCCATTGGGCCAGCGGGTTCCCCGACACGATGTAATCAATGTTCGTGCCGCCGGTTCCATTCGTCTCCGAAGTGATGGTGATCCAATCGTTGGTGTTGAGCACCAGCCATTCACACTCGTCCGTCGTGGTGAGCGTGATGAAATTTGTCGCGCCATCAAAAACATGCACGAGGTTCGAAGGCGCAATCGCATACACACAGAGCGCGCCGTCCTGCGCCACTTCGAACTCTGCACCCGCGATGATCATGCTCGCCGTCCGCGCCACGATGCTCGTGTTGG
>Ga0193753_10000753_pt1 | contig 30255 bp, 20 predicted proteins | sample H1c2metaG_FD_144925 | JGI IMG/M metagenome (GOLD analysis project Ga0193753, IMG submission 144925) | Soil microbial communities from a riparian zone of the East river system, Colorado, United States - H1c2 | ecosystem: Environmental > Terrestrial > Soil > Riparian zone | place: USA: East...
TGCAAATAATATGAAGGATTCCGCTATTTACCGTGTTCCGACAACCAACACGATAAGATGGGGTCACCGTGTTTATTATTTCAATTGCCATCGCCAGGGCGGTAATGATTATAGTTGGTATGCTGACAATCTTCCCGGAAGCTTGAATGCACGCGATATAACAACGGCCTGGGTATTCAATAACAAATGGGCTCCCGCAGAAACGGGAAAACAGTGATCATGCAATTATCAAAAGAAACGATACGATATATTCAGCCGTCAGCAGGATTGATCACCCCGCCGGAAGGAGTATTCGATTTACCCGAGCGTGTCATCCAGTTCGGTACAGGAGTTCTTCTGCGTGGCCTGCCGGATTATTTTATCGATAAGGCGAACCGGCAGGGAATCTTCAATGGTCGGATAGTGGTAATAAAATCCACCGCTGCCGGCGATACGGATTCATTTAAACGCCAGGATGGCCTGTACACTCTTTGTGTGAGGGGGATCGATAATAATAATAAGACGGACGAGACGATAATCAATAGTTCCATCAGCCGGGTGCTTGCAGCTGCGGAGGATTGGAGCACGATCCTTCTTTGTGCGCACAATCCTACTATCCAGCTGATCATTTCAAATACGACCGAGATAGGTATCGTGCTAACGGATGATAATATACTTGACAGCCCACCCTCTTCCTTCCCCGGCAAACTGCTCGCGCTCCTCTACGAACGCTATAAGGTTTTTAATGGCAGCACGGAGAGTGGTATGGTCATCGTTCCTACAGAATTGATAAGCGACAATGGCTCGATGCTTAAATCCATAGTATTTAGCCTTGCAGAGAAGAATAACCTGGAGAAGGATTTTATTCATTGGCTCGACACATCCAATCATTTTTGTAATTCACTCGTGGATCGTATTGTGCCGGGAAAATTACCTCTGTCCGAACATAAGCGGTTGGAGGAAAAATTAGGCTACCAGGACGAACTGGTGGTAATGGCAGAGAGCTTCAGGTTCTGGGCCATCGAATCGGCGCATGAGAAGGTCAATCGGGTTCTCTCGTTCAGTCGCACCGACGAAGGCATCATCGTTACTCCAGCCATTGAGAAATTCAGGGAGTTGAAGCTTCGTCTCCTGAATGGTACCCATACCTTTTCGAGCGGCCTTGCCTTTCTTGCGGGCTTCGACACGGTCAGGGAGACAATGAGCGACGAGGACATGTCGGCCTTCATAAGGAGGTTGATGATGCTGGAGATCGCATCTGCCATGGATGGCGACACGGTTTCATACAATGAAGCCTGTGCATTTGCCAATTCAGTAATGGATCGTTTTCGTAATCCGTTCATGGAGCATCGATGGCTCAGTATCACAGTTAATTTTACGTCGAAAATGCGGCTGAGAAATATACCTTTGTTAGTGAGGCATTACGCGAAGAATAAAAAGGCCCCCGAACACATGGCGATGGGGTTTGCCGGTTTTCTGTTGTTCATGAAATGTACATTGTCCCCGGATGGCGATTATTATGGAAAATCAGGCAATAAAAAATACCTTGTACAGGATGAACACGCTGCCCGTTTCGCGGAGCTGTGGGCTAAGGATGATATTGAATACCTCGTTAACAGCATTCTGTCGGATGCGGAACTTTGGGAAACGGACCTCACGGCGCTCGAGGGCTTCCCGAAAGCAGTGATGGAAAAGTTGCAATTATTGGAAAAGGAGGGCGTCTTATCCGGCATCGGAAAGATGGAACTCCAAAAGACAATCGCATAAGATGAAGCACAAGGTTTTGAAAGTTCACAAGGGGGATAATGTCCTGGTCGCGTTGCAGGATCTTGTGAAGGGCGAAAGAATAGCATACGACAAAGAAGAGTATCTTCTCACGGAGAATATTCCAGCCAAACATAAATTCTTCCTGCAGGATATGAATGCCGGGGAAAAGATCATTATGTATGGAGTACTCGTCGGGAAGACACAGGTAAATGTCAAGCGTGGCAGCCGCATGAGCACGGAGAACACCCGTCATGCCGCTGATCCATATGCTTACCGCCCGTTTCATTATCACTGGAAGGCGCCCGACGTCAGGAAATTCGCCAGCCGGACATTCGAGGGATACCATAGAGGCGATGGGAGAGTAGGGACCGCCAACTACTGGCTGTTCATACCCACCGTATTTTGCGAGAACCGCAACCTCGATGTGATTCGCGAAGCCTTACATAATGAATTGGGATATGCCGTCACGGATAAATACAAACAACGAACGCATCGCCTGCTGGAACTATATAAGAAGGGCGAGGATATCAGTACTGCCGATCTCGATATAAGGGAGTCGGTGGTCAATACGAACAGGGTCTTCAAGAATGTCGACGGTATCAAGTTTCTGAACCACCAGGGCGGCTGTGGCGGTACGCGCCAGGATTCAATAACGCTGGGCAAATTACTCGCCGCCTATGCCGATCATCCGAATGTGGCAGGAGTAACGGTGCTTAGTCTTGGATGCCAGAACCTGCAGACGGCTCAATTGCTGGAGGAGATAAAAAAGAGAAACCCCGGCTTTGCGAAGCCGCTACATGTATTCGAGCAACAGCAATCGCAAAGCGAGGAGCAGTTGATCACGGAAGCGATTCGGGCCACTTTCCTGGGCCTCGTTGAAATAAATAAAATCGAACGGGCGTCTGCTGGATTGGATAAACTTGTGATTGGTGTTAAGTGCGGCGGCAGTGATGGCTTCAGCGGCATCTCGGCAAACCCTGCCGTAGGATACTGCAGTGACCTGGTGGTTGCACTCGGTGGGAAGATACTGCTGGCGGAGTTTCCCGAACTGTGCGGTGCGGAGCAGGAACTGATCGACCGCACACGGGATGAAACGGCAGCGAAGAAATTTATTTATCTTATGACGACCTATAATGAAGAGGCGCATAGGGTGGGTTCGGGATTTCATATGAACCCTTCACCGGGAAATATCAGGGATGGACTGATCACCGATGCGATAAAGAGCACCGGCGCAGCGAAAAAAGGAGGGACATCTCCCGTGGAAGACGTGTTGGACTATACGGAACCTGCTACCAAGGCCGGCCTGAGTCTCGTTTGCACACCTGGAAACGATGTGGAGGCGACGCCCGGCAAGGCAGCGAGCGGAGCAACACTCATTCTTTTTACCACTGGACTGGGAACTCCCACCGGGAATCCAGTGTGCCCGACGATAAAAATCTCGACCAACTCTTCGCTTGCAAAGCGGATGGGAGATATTATAGATATCGATACGGGACCGATCATCGAGGGTGAGAAGACGATCGAGGAAATGGGAGAGGAAATACTCGAGTATTGCATAAGGGCTGCAAGCGGGACGGTGACTCCCAAAGCTGTGCAACTGAACCAGGATGACTTCATTCCCTGGAAGAGAGGCGTATCATTATAAAGAGAATCAGAGGCGAGGGAATGAGGGGGAGTTATACATTTTATAACCTGATTGTATGAAACAATTTTTAGACGAGAATTTCTTGCTAAAGACCCGGACGGCCCAGCGGTTGTACCACGAGTTTGCAAAGGACATGCCGATCATCGATTACCATTGTCACTTGCCGCCGCAGCAGATTGCGGAGGATACCAGATTTGAAAACCTGACACAGGCCTGGCTGTACGGTGATCATTACAAGTGGAGGGCCATGCGCACGAATGGCGCAGAGGAGGGTTATTGTACGGGAAGCAAGCCCGATTTCGAGAAATTCAAGAAATGGTCGGAGACCGTGCCCTACACATTGCGCAATCCGCTTTATCATTGGACGCACCTGGAACTGCAACGATACTTCGGCATCGAGGATATCCTGAATCCCGACACGGCGAAGAAGATATATGAAGAAGCCACGGCAAAGCTGCAGACCCCGGAGTTCTCGGTGCGCAGCCTGCTTTTAAAAATGAATGTGCAACTGGTGTGCACCACCGACGATCCGATCGACTCACTCGAATATCACCAGAAGATAAAGGACGATGGATTTTCGATCCCCATATTGCCGGCATTTCGACCAGACAACGCGATGAACGTAAGCGACCCCGCCAGGTTTGTTGCCTATGTCAAGAAGCTGGAGGCGATCACCAATATTTCCATTTCCTCATTCGATGACTTCCTTTTCGCCTTGCAGAACAGGCATGATTTCTTCGGATCGATGGGTTGCAGCGTATCGGATCATGGCCTCGAGGAGATCTATGCCGAAGACTTCACCGGTTCGGAGATCGATGCGATCTTTAATAAAGTGCATGTCGGAAAGATGCTGAATGATGCCGAGCAACGCAAATTCCGCTCTGCGATGCTGATCCATTTCGCCGAATGGGACTGGGAGAAAGGATGGGTGCAACAGTTTCACCTGGGAGCCATGCGTAATAATAATTCCCGGATGACGCAATTGCTGGGACCGGATACTGGATGGGACTCGATGGGCGATTATTCACAGGGGCGGCCATTGGCCAAATTCCTCGACAAACTGGATAGTAATAATAAACTGGCAAAGACGGTACTTTACAATCTCAATCCATCCGACAATGAGCTCATGGCGACAATGATCGGTAATTTCAATGACGGTTCCTCTGCAGGAAAGATCCAGTGGGGATCGGCGTGGTGGTTCATGGACCAGAAGGAAGGGATGACTAAACAGATCAATACACTCAGCAATATGGGGCTTCTCAGCCGTTTCATAGGTATGCTCACCGATTCACGGAGTTTTCTTTCTTTCCCCAGGCATGAATATTTCCGGAGGATACTATGCGACCTGTTTGGTGATGAGATAGAGAATGGTGAACTTCCAAATGATATCGACTGGATAGGAAAAGTGATAAAGGACATCTGTTTCAATAATAATAAGAATTATTTTAACTGGCAGCAATTGAGTACGCCTGTCATAGAGAAGGAGAAATTACATCAATAGGGCAGCTGAATTGTTGAATTGTTTGAAGCATCCTCATCAACTAATATCTTTTTCTTTAAATCCATAAATCCTGAAAAACCTGGTGCCAATGATCTTTTGTTTTGGAGAACTCTTATTGCGTCTCTCGCCTTCCCTGCAAAGGCAATGGATAACGAAGGCTGCAATGCCCGTGTATATCGGCGGCGCCGAATTGAATGTTGCCACAGCGCTGGCGAAATGGAATACGCCCGTCAAATACTGTACAGCATTACCGGATAACTATCTTTCCCGGGAGATAATAGAGGAACTGAATGCAAAGGATATCGATACATCGGCCATTCATTTATCAGGGAACCGCATCGGGGCCTATTACCTACCGCAGGGTACTGATCTGAAGAATGCAGGTGTGATCTACGACCGTGCACATTCTTCATTTGCAGATCTGAAGCCCGGAATGATCGATTGGAACAACGTACTCGATGGCTGCACCTGGTTTCACTTCAGTGCGATCAGTCCCGCTCTTAGCCAGGATGCGGCAGATGTATGCAGCGAGGCGCTGGCAGTGGCAGTGTCGAAGGGCCTGACGATCTCCGTTGATCTCAACTACCGTTCGAAGCTGTGGCAATATGGTAAGAAGCCAGAGGAGATAATGCCCGGGCTGGTTAAACACTGCGGCGTGATCATGGGAAACATGTGGGCCGTGGAAAGCCTGCTGGGAATTCCTTCGCCGGTGAAGGATAGCAAGGGGAAGCATATGCCGGAATTACTACAGGCGACAAAAGAAAACATGCTGCGTCTTCATAAGGCCTATCCCAAGGCTGGCAGTCTTGCCTATACCTTCCGCCTGGAGAAGGAATATTGGGCGGTATTGCAACACGGCGCAGAAACGAAAATATCGCGGCCGCATTTTATTGGCGAGACGCTGGATAAGGTAGGAAGTGGCGATTGTTTCATGGCAGGCCTGATCTATGGATTGCATCACCACAGGCTCGCACAATACACCATCGATTTCGCGGCGGCCGCAGCGGTGGGAAAATTACAGGTGATAGGAGATGCGACCAATCAAAATATTGATGACATAAACAAGCTGATGAACTAATGGAAAGGAATGAAATGATACTCGGAGAGATCGCGAAACAGGGGCTGATCCCGTTGTTTTACAATAGTGACAAGGAAGTATGCATTGACGTGGCGAGAGCGCTCTATGATGCAGGTATCCGGCTGATAGAATTTACGAATCGCGGACCGGAGGCGTTTGAGAACTTCAAGGCGCTGTTAGCTGAGCGGGATGCCAGCATGCCGGGATTGTTGCTGGCTATCGGTACGATCAGGACTGCCGACCAGGCATCGAGATATATCAATGCAGGCGCTGATTTTTTGATAAGCCCTGTATTCGATGCGGACATCTGCGATGTCGCTTACCTGCATAAGAAAGTATGGATACCAGGGTGCATGACACCAACCGAGGTGCATATGGCGGAAAAGGCCGGATGCAAATTAGTCAAGCTTTTTCCGGGCAATGTGCTCGGCCCTGGTTTCGTCAGTGGCATAAAGGAATTATTCCCGGAAATGCATTTTATGCCTACGGGTGGTGTGGAATTGGACAAGGCGAACATAGAAGCGTGGTTCAAGTCCGGCGTGATTGCAGTGGGCATAGGCAGTAAACTGATCACGAAGGAAGTCCTGGTGAACAAGAACTACATGCTCATTACTAAATGGACGAAACAGGCATTGGACATCATAGCATTTATAAAAAGATGAAATAGGTAAGAAGAAGTCATTTCGCCGTTATACACAAACATCCCCGGCAATAAATTAACGATTATGCAGCAAGCCATTGGAAAATACAGGTGGACTATTTGCGGCCTCTTATTTTTCGCGACGACCGTGAATTACCTGGACAGGCAGGTGTTGAGCCTGCTGCAGCCACGCCTGGAGGAATTGTTCGGCTGGAGCAATAGTAACTATGCCGATATCACCGCCGTTTTCCAATTCACGTACGCCATCTCCATGTTGTTCGCGGGGCGGATCATCGATAAGCTGGGAACAAAGAGAGGCTATGCGCTGGCCATTGTCGTCTGGTCGCTGGGTGCGATCGTTCACGCCCTGGCGATCCCGATAGGCACCGGCATTGCAAGTGCGATCGGTTGGGTAGGCGTGGCGAATATCTCGATGCTTGGATTCATGTTCGGCAGGGGCGTTCTCGCAGTAGGAGAGGCGGGCAATTTTCCCGCTGCCATCAAGGCCACTGCAGAATATTTTCCAAAGAAAGAAAGATCATTTGCAACCGGCATCTTTAATTCAGGTGCAAATGTAGGAGCCATATTGGCGCCACTTACCGTTCCCTGGATCATGACGCATTGGGGATGGGAATGGGCATTCATTATCATCGGCGGAGTTGGATTCCTCTGGTTATTATTCTGGTTCGTATTCTATGAGCGGCCCGAAAAGCAGAAGCGATTGTCGGCAGCAGAGTTTGCCTACATCCATAGTGGAGAGGAGGAAGCAGCAGTGGAGTTCGCATTCGATAAGCGGCCCGAGAAAACAACGGTAGAGGTGGAAGTAAAAGTGAAATGGTTAAGGCTGCTTGGGTACAAACAGACATGGGCCTTTACCTTCGGCAAGTTCATGACGGATGGTGTATGGTGGTTCTTCTTATTCTGGCTTCCTGCTTATCTCAAAGCGCAATACAATGTGGTTGACGAGGCGGTTGCATTGCCGCTGGCCGTGCTTTATACACTGGCAATGGTAGGGAGTGTCGGCGGTGGCTGGTTCCCTATGTATTTTATCCGGAAGGGACTGTTGGTGTACGATGCAAGAATGCGTGCGATGTTCCTCATTGCATTGATTCCACTGGTCGTTTTAGCGGCTCAACCACTTGGGCATATCAGTTTCTGGATACCGGTGATACTTATCGGTATCGGCGCGGCAGCGCACCAGGCCTGGTCGGCTAATATATTTACTACGGTATCGGATATGTTCCCGAAGAAGGCAATCGGCTCCGTAATAGGCATTGGCGGAATGGCCGGTGGATTAGGTGGAGTGGTGATGTCGAAGTTGGGAGGCGCTCTCTTCGATCACTATAAGAAACTCGGGCATATACAGACTGGCTATACGATCATGTTTACCATCTGCGCATTGGCATACCTGGTGGCATGGATAGTGATGAAAAGCCTGGTGCCGAAGTATAAGCCAATTACTGACTTATGAAAACACTTTGGATAGAAAGTAAAAAGTAAAAATTCAAAAGTCAAAAGGGTGTCCTTGGGCAGGAGTATCCTTGTGTACTTTGTGAAATCCTGGTGTCTTTGTGTTTAAATGTATTCCTTCGTGCCTTCGGGTCTTAGTGGTTCAATTTTTTTATAAAGCGGCAACACTTCTCTTCACGAAGTCGGTCAACTCTGCTCCTGTCAGCATTCCCTGCGAAAGCAACGCCAAATCGAATGCCTGTTTAGCTAACCGGTCCTGTTCTGCCGCATCGTTGGACGATGCGATCTTATTGATCAGCGGATGATTTCCATTTACTGTCACTGTATAATTATCCGGCATGGAACCATAGAAGCCCATCATACCTCCACCTCCCATCTGCGCCATGTCTTTCATGCGGCGCATGAACTCGTCCATTGTGATCGTAACGGGCAACTCCTGGGGATTCAGACTTTCTATGGCAACGGACATTCCCGGCTTCTGGATATTCTTCTCGAATACCGTCTTCACCGTTGTCGATTGTGCATCGCTCAATACAGAAGGTAGAGGCTCTTCCTTGGCGATAAGCGAATCGATGGTACCGGAATCCACTCTCTTCAATTGCGTTTTTTCCAGCTTCTGCTCCAGGGTGCTGATGAAATGATTGTCGAGCGGCGAATTCATGAGCAGCACATCATAGTCCCTGGCCTGCGCCGATTGAATGAACGCGTCCTGCTTCCCCGGATCGGTGCTATAGAGATACACGAGAGCGCCATTCTTATCAGTCTGCAATAACTTCACCTTCTCGTGGCACTCCTCCAGCGTGAAGTATTCCTGTTTAGTATTGGTCAATAATACAAACTCCTTTGCTTTCTCATAGAACTTCTCTTCGGTGATCATTCCGTACTTTACAAAGAGACCGATGTCCTGCCATTTCTCTTCATACGCTTTGCGGTCCTTCTTATACAACTCTCCGAGTTTGTCCGCCACCTTTCTCGTGATATAGGTGTTTATCTTCTTCACATTGCTATCCGCCTGTAAAAAACTGCGGGAAACATTCAACGGGATATCGGGAGAATCTATCACGCCATGCAGGAGCATCAGGAACTCGGGCACAATATCCTTTACCTCGTCGGTGATGAAGACCTGTCGCGAGAATAATTTGATCTTATTCGGCTTCAGCTCCACATCCTTCTTCACTTTTGGAAAATATAAGACGCCTGTCAGGTTAAATGGATAGTCCACGTTCAGGTGAATCCAGAACAAGGGGTCTTCGGAAAACGGATATAGTTCCTTATAGAACGAGAGGTAGTCCTCATCCTTCAATTCGGTTGGACTCTTCGTCCAGATAGGGTGGGTATCGTTGATTATATTATCGACCTCAACGGATTTATACTTTGCTTCTCCTTTCTCATCTTCACCATCGGGAACGGAGTTGGTGCGTGTACCAAACTTTATGGGGACAGGTAGGAAGGAGCAGTATTTGTTCAATATTTCCTGCAGCCTGCTTTTCTCAAGAAATTCTTCGGAGTCTTTATTGATATAGAGAATGATCTCGGTGCCTCTTTCCGTACGCTCACCATCGGTGAGTTCGAATTCCGTGCTTCCATCGCAGATCCAGCGAACGGCCTGCGCGTCCTCCTGGTATGAAAGGGATTGGATTTCCACTTTTTCGGCTACCATGAATGCGGAGTAGAACCCGAGACCAAATTTCCCGATCAGTTCGTTGGCGTCTTTTGCATCCTTGAATTTCTCCACGAACTCGGTGGCGCCGGAAAATGCGATCTGGTTGATATATTTCTTGATCTCATCGGCGGTCATACCGAGACCGTTGTCGCTGATGGTGATCGTCTTCTTGTCCTTGTCGAACGCGATCTCGACTAGTAGGTCGCCGAGACTGCCCTTATACTGTCCGAGGGAAGAGAGTCTTTTGATCTTCTGCGTGGCATCGACGGCATTCGAGACGAGTTCGCGCAGGAAGATCTCATGATCGGAATACAGGAATTTCTTAATGATTGGAAAGATATTCTCCGTGTGGATGGAAATGGACCCCTTTTCTTGCATAGTAACTAGGTTTTGCTTCCATCTGCAAGGCTCATTCCAAGAATGGATAAGGGACAAAGTGACAGGATTTGGCTATGGGTGGCGGGAGTTGGAAATTGGCTGGAATTAGGAATAGGGAATAAGGAATTAGGCTTCATGCGTAGATGCTGTCTCAACGGTTTGGCGTGGCTCCAAAAAACTCCTTTGGAGCTACGCCAATGGACTTGAATATTCTCATACAGGTAAATTTAAGCTGCCTCAACCTGCCAAGACCGGGCCCTACGAAGCAGAATACTTAATTATAAGCTGAAAAAAGACTGTTTAATTGACGATTGACGACTCATAAGTCAGATCCAACTCGAATACGCTGTTCACGATTGACGTTCTCAGTTGTTCTTCCTCCAAATATTACGAACAAACACCGCCACATCCGGAAACACCTCTCCGTTACAGAGGTTTAATCTACCTCCAATGCCCCCGAAACTGCAAACATAATGGCAGTTCTCATCCTTGACGAGGGCCGTACCATCGGCAATGATGCGCCCATCTGGCGTGTAGGAATATACCAGGCTGTCGTGAAAACGGTATTCATCCACGCTTCCTACTTCCCAGCTATCATTCTTAGCGTGCGAAGAGATATCTTGTCTTATACACAGAGGAATATTGGCCGCTATAGAGACTTTTTTGCAGGAGGGTGTTGAGAGGCATAGAATGACCGACAGTAAAAGAAGACGCGTTGCCATTGGAAGTTTTAATCATTGACAACTTTTTTTCTGCGCCCGTTGCCTGTCCGCGAAAGGAATTCGAAAAAGCGGACAAGGCCGGCAAACAGCCAATTGGTAATTGTAGGAGAGCAGCTCCTATTTTTTACTTTTTACTTTTGAATTTTGAATTGCCCCAGTCGAAAATCTTCTACACGTATATCCTCTCGATCGCATCCCTGTATTTCTCACTGATCACCTTCCTCTTCATGGAAAGCTTCGGTGTCAATTCACCAGTGTCGATGCCCCATTCATTTGAAAGAAGCTCGAATTTCTTCACCTGCTCCACGTGGTTGAAATATTTGTTGAAACTCTCCACGATGTCCTTGTAGAGATCGAGCACTTTTTGATTACAGATTATCTCTTCGTTACTCCCGTCCTTGATATTGTGCTGGCGCATCCAGTCACGCAGGTTCGGAAATGAGGGAATGATCAATGCGCCTACGAATTTTCTTTCCGGTCCGACTATCATTACCTGTTCAATGAAAGGAGATTCCTTCAGCTTGTTCTCAATAGGAAGCGGCGCCACGTACTTGCCCCCGCTCGTCTTGAATAATTCCTTTTTGCGATCTGTGATCTTGAGGAACCTCTCGTCTACCCATGTGCCGATGTCGCCGGTATGGAACCAGTCGTCGGCTATGGCTTCCGCCGTTAGGTCAGGTCTCTTGTAATATCCCAACATTACGTTGGGTCCTTTACATAATATCTCTCCATCTTCGGCGATCTTCACTTCCACGCCATCGATCAACGGTCCCACCGTCCCAAACTTCCTGTCTTTCTCCTGGTACCGGTTCACCGCGATAACGGGGGATGTTTCTGTTAATCCATATCCTTCCATCACGGGGATCTTCGCTGCAGTAAAGATGCGAATAAGTCGCACCTGGCAGGCGGCGCCACCGGATACAATGCATTTGATATTATTTCCCAGGCCTTCCCTCCATTTACTGAAAATTATTTTATTCGCAAGGGCCAGTTGCATGGTGTAGCCGATCCCTTGTTTCTTGTTGATCTCGAATTTCTCTGCCAGGCCATGCGCCCAAAAGAATAGTTTCTTCTTCAGCCCGGTCAGTTCGCCTCCTTTCTGCATAATGCGGTCATACACTTTCTCCAACAAACGGGGTACGGTGGTGAAGATATCGGGTTTCACTTCTTTCAGGTTGTCCCCGATCGTATCGAGACTCTCGGCGTAATACACTTCCGTTCCTCTGAAGAGATAGATATAGGTGACCATCTTTTCGAAGATATGATTGAGCGGCAGGAAACTCAGGGCCCTCATGTTTTCTCCGGGGGGAAAACAGGGCAGGCAGGCTACCACATTCGATATTATGTTCCGGTGCGTCATCATTACGCCCTTTGGCGTGCCTGTGGTACCCGAGGTATACAGGATTGTTGCGACATCCTCGTAGGCAACCTTATCCGCCAGTGGTTTTATCTGCGCCTGTAATGCGGGTGTGCTCATCGACGATACTTCTCTCCAGTGTTTGGCATTCGGAACATAGTCGAAGGTGAAGATGAACTGCAGGGTAGGGACCCTTTCTTTCAGGCTAAGTACTTTGAGATAAAGCGCCTCGTCATTCACGAAGACGGCCTTAACGCCGGCATCCTGTAGTATGAACTCGAGCTCGTTGACGTTGATGGTGGGATAAACAGGAACCAGTATCAAGCCGATCTGTTGAACGGCAAGATCGAGCATTATCCATTCCGGCCGGTTCTTACAAAGTATTGCGACCTTGTCGCGCCCTTCCACCGTCATATCGTTACCGCTTAATCCCAGGCTCAGCAGGCCGGCACTGAGTTCATTCACGGTATGTTCTACCTCGCGGGTACTGAATTTTTTCCATTTGCCGCTTTCCTTTCCTGCCAGCATAACGTCCATGGGCTCTCTCTCGAGGTGCCAGGCGAGACAATCAAACAATCTGCGGGGTTCAGTCATGATACAATCGTTGAGCGGGGCGGTGATGAAAGATGAGGGTTGTTGAACGGACAAATTAGGTAAAAAAGAAAACATAAAAAAGTCCCGACACCAGGGGTGTCGGGACCGGGATGTGCGCGATTTATTTTCCTAACGGATCAGTTCACCTGATAATATTGTCCCGGTGGCATCCTGAATACGCGGCTGCGCTGAAAAGTATTGAGAGCCTCGTATTGCTCGGCATGCGTCTTCGTCCAGTTGTCATAGGCGGCCAGGTTATCTACTGGTCCAAACAGCCATTGATTGTATGCATCGAACATGCCGGCCTGAAGAAGCTGGCGTTGATAGTCGAAGAGACGGAAGGGGAATTTTCCTGCGTTATTCTGAAACCAATCCAGGATGAAACGAGAGCGTATCATTGTAAGTGTCTCAACGGTCACTCCATTGTTGACGAGGGCAGACTGCTTGTTCATTGCCAGGAGGAAGTTCTTTGCAAATTCGCTCTTGTTCTTCTCCTCGCCTTTCATAATATCCGCTTCCGCGAATAGTTTCTCTTTATAGCCCTGCAATAATAATTTCTTCATTTCCGCACCTCTTTCAGAGAGGCTTTCCATGTTCACGAATATTTCACCATAGAGCAGGCTCCATACCTTATCCTTTGCATAGAAATAATACAGTGCCGCATTGTAATAATTGCCGCCATAGGCCGGGTCCACCTGTATGCCCTTTTCCCATTGCTGGATGGCGGAGAAATCCTTGGCCGACCAGAGCAATTCACCGTACTCGCTGTATAGTGGTCCGCTGCGCGGAAATTTCTTCAGCCCTTTCTTGTACACTCTATCACATTCCTTCAATTGTTCAAGCGCCTTATAAACATTTCCGGCTATCTGGAAGGTAACAACATCGGCATCATCGCGCTCGACCAATACCTTAACGCCATCCAGGGCCTTCGCATAGTCTCTCTTTAAATAGTAACTCATCACGAGGTCCTTTTGTATCTCGAGATTGTTCTTATCCTGCTGCAATGCTCGTGTCAGGACAACGATCGCATTGTCAAAATCACCGGAGCGCATGAATGTTTTGGCCGTTTCATGCAGCGTCTTTGCATCTTCGGTCTGTGCAAAAACAGAAAGGGTGAACAGGAGAGCAGTAACGAGGGAAATATATTTTTTCATGTTGCCAAATTAGATTCAAATGAGCAGGGATCACCTGCCCTGATGAAATATAACAATATTTTGAGGGCCTGTCCTCGAGAATGCGATCAAAGCATATGCGTCAGGAGCCCATCTCTCAATTTTGGTTCGAACCAGGTGCTTTTAGGTGGCATCACATTCCCGCTGTCGGCAATGTTGAACAACTGTTGAATGGTCACGGGATACAGGCTGAACGCCACTTTCATCTCGCCGCTATCCACTCTTTTTTCCAATTCTTCCAGGCCTCTTATGCCTCCAACGAAGTCGATCCTCTTGTCTGTCCGCTGGTCTTTGATATCAAGTAATTTATCCAAAATATTATGCGAAAGAATCGTCACGTCGAGGACGCCAATGGGATCAGTGGAATAGGTGTCCTTCCGCGATGTAAGAAAGTACCATTGTTTATCCAAATACATGCCGAACTCATGCAGGCGCGCGGGTTTTACGGGCTCGGGACTTTGAGTGATCATGAAATCATCCTGTAGCGCGCTGATGAAGTCATCCAGGTCGTGGTGATTGAGATCCTTCACGAGGCGATTATAGTCCATGATCGCCAATTCACTGGCCGGGAAGATGGTCGTGAGGAAATAGCCGGCCTCCTCGTTTCCCGGCAGGGCCTTGCTCACTTTTGCCGCCGATGCTGCCCGGTGATGACCGTCGGCTATATAGGTGGCAGGAACTTTCTCGGCGAACAACCGGGTGATCTCGTCATTCACCGCATCATCATTGATCACCCAGATGGTATGCCTGATGTCGTCAGTAGCTGTGAAATTATAGTCGGCCGGATGCGAATTTTTCCAATTGTAAATGAGGGAATCGATCGCAGTAACGTTATTGTAGGCAAGGAAAACATTGCCCGTCTGCGCCAGTATCGTCTTCATATGATCGATACGGTCCTTCTCCTTTTCCGGTCTTGTCAATTCATGTTTCTTGATCACTCCGTCAAAGTAATCCTTTACCGAGGATACGCAGACGAGGCCAGTCTGGCTACGGCCATTCATGATAAGCTGGTAAATATAATAGCAGGGTTTTTCCTCGGCGAACAGGATTCCGCGTTCAATGAAGTCCTGGAGATTTTTCCCAGCCCTATCATATACCGCCTGGCTGTGAATATCTGTGCCTTCGGGAAGGTCGACCTCTGCCTTGGTTACATGGAGAAAGGATACGGGGTTGTCTTTTACTTCTTCCCTGGCTTCCTCGCTATTGAGAACATCATAGGGTCTTGCTGCTACTTTTCCTGCCAGGTCTTTTGTTGGTCTGACGGCTCTAAAAGGTCTGATCTGTGCCATTAATCGAATATTGTAAGAACTTTTTAATTATTATCCGTGCTGTTGTGCGAAATATTTCATGAGATCGGTCAGGACGACAACGCTATCCAGGGCCAGGGCATTGTACATGGAGATCCTGAAGCCGCCGACGCTTCGATGGCCTTTTACACCGTAGAGGCCTTCTTTCTTGCATAGTTCGGCGAACTTCTTCTCCAGCGCGGCATCTTCCATTACGAATACGGCATTCATCTTACTCCGGTCTTCCCTGGCAACGGTTCCTTTGAAGATCGGGAGACTGTCCAATGTATCGTAAAATAATTTTGCCTTGGCATTATTGTTCTTCTCCGCCGTGGCAATTCCGCCATTTTCCTTGAGCCAGCGAAGGGTAAGCATGCAGACGTAGATAGCAAAGACGGGCGGAGTGTTCACCATCGAGCCATTCTCGATATGAATGCGGTAGTCCAGCATGGTAGGAATCTTCCGGTCTACTTTACCAAGAATATTCTTATTGACCACCACGAGGTTGACACCGGCCGCTCCGAGATTTTTCTGTGCGCCGGCGAAGATGAGATCGAATGCATTGAAATCAATTTGACGACTCAATATATCACTGCTCATATCGGCAACAAGAGGCACCTGGTATTTCGTAAACATATCCAGGTCCTGCCATTGTGTACCATAGATGGTATTGTTGGTGGTAATATGAAGGTATTTCGCTGTCGCGGGAACATGAAATTCCTTTGGCAGGTAGGTATAATTCTTGTCTTTGCTGCTGCAGACTACTTCCACGTGGCCAAATAATTTGGCTTCTTTAATCGCCTTAGTTCCCCATACGTCGGTATCGGTATAGGCGGCAAGTTCATTTTCGTTGAGGAGGTTCATCGGAACCTGCATGAACTGTGTGGATGCTCCACCGTGCAGGAACAGGACTTCCCGGTCGGATTCGAGATTCATCAATTCCTTTACCAGGCTGATAGCCTCATTCAATACTCCTTCGAAGAGCGGCGTACGATGTCCGATTTCCAGGATCGACAACCCGGTGTCGTTGAAATTGAGAACAGCGCGACTGGCCTCCTCAAATACTTCCCGGGGAAGAATGGACGGTCCGGCGTTGAAATTATGAACCTGCATTGTCAATGACTTCATGAATGGATCCAATTAAGTTGTAAGGAGCCGCAAAGATAAGTTGCCGGCGGCTGGTTTTCTTCAACCTAAGGGGATTTTAGGGGGATGCAGGTTCTGCCTGGGGTAGAGAGCAGTAAAGTTGATAAGTTGATTGATTGAGAGGTTGATAAGTTGATTGGTTGAGAAGTTGATAAGGTAATACGTTAAAGGGGTTTGGTAAGGTAAGAAGTTGATAAGTGGGTGGTTGACAGGAATATTGCTCCGTAATATGTGGAGTTGGGATTAAATTTACAGGCAGGGCCAGGAGTGCTGAACTGACAAGGATCGGAGATGTTTTATAAAGGATTTGGACTTCGTGTAGTTGACCGAACCCCTGGCGGGGCCCTCCCTCCCCCTCCACCACCACCTTTTTCGTCTGAGGTTGTTTTACATGCAGGAAAATAACTGCAACCTGTCCGAAGTATCATTCGACACTTTAAACAGAAGCACACTGCATGCTAACCACCCTCCCAGGGATCGTCCCGGGACTGTTCAGCTGTTTGAGCCCGTATCAATTCACGTAAAACAGAGACTTAAAATGATTAATTAATCGTGAAACAAATATCGGCTGCCAAGCCAGCGAAACCAAGGGAAAATCACCAGAACAAAAAAGTAAAAAACGGAAAGATTAACGAGCATAAATTGGCCGTGATCTCATTAATCATTTTGGATACAGTATCAATAATAATGTGAAACGTGAACCCCCACGCTCAAATCTTAACGTAAGCAGATTCACGTTTCACTTCCAGCCACCTAAAGCATATCCAATCAAATCTCAATTACTACACATAATGAAGATTTTTTCATGCTCCGGGAAAATTCCCGGTCTGCCGTAATATAAATTGTCCTACACAACCCTCCCTCTAAATCCCACTGTAACCTTCTCAATCCCGGAAATTCCCGTCGTCCCCCTCCGCTCCGCCCGCTTTCTTCCATGCATTGTTCAGGTCTCCGAACTCTTTCAGGTCTTCCGCGGAGAGGTCCACATGGGCAAGCTGGTGGAGATCGGGTTGGCCGGCGTTCACCCAGGCCGTGTACCAGAAGGAGGCGACTGCGAAAATGGATTGGCGCATTCTTCGTTCCACCATCCCATTCAGCATATTATTGTAAGCTTCTGAGTAGGCAACAGAGTATTGCCGGACCAGTACATGATTCCTTTCTTCGAAAGAATACCGCCTGTCGGCCGGGAATGAAAGGGAAAGTTTCTTCTCGAATTTCAAGACTGAATCTGAAGCAGCCGCACTTTCGAGAACACGGGCCCATATGAAATCGACCGGGTTCCGGATATAAACCGCCGTGCCGATAAAGAAGTCCCAATCCCTTTCGGCAAGAAGCTCGGGAAGCCGGCTCTCCCAGAAGCCATGAATCCCCTTTTGATCGGTGTACTGCCCGTTATGATTGCTGCTTGCGTGGAGCGGAACATGCGAGTCGGCAATATAATGGCCCAATTCTGCGGAATATTTAAGAATCTTCCCCTGGTCTCTTTCCCTGAAGGCAGCCGTTAAGCGAAAGAGCATGGTCTGCAGCCACCACGGCACGATCCCATGTGCATTCAATGTATCCGCGGAAAATTTCTTCACCGCATCATTCCATCTCCGGGGAAGAACCTGTGCCGGATCGGCCCCACCCGCCGCATAGTGATCAATGTCGAGATAATGACGCGGCGCCTCCTGTGGTATGGCATAACGTCTTTTATCCGGGTCCACGGCATGCTCCTCCAAAAACCCGATGAATGGCTTGTACAGCGCCATCATCTCTGGCGGCAATAGGAAGACCGCGTAATAATTGATCCTCCGGTGCGCGAAGAAGCCCCAGCTAAAGGATGATAAGGGGTAGAAAAATAAAAGGCAATACAGCAAGAATTTTCGCATCTCGATGAATTTCGAAATGCAATCTTACTCCATCAATGAAAGGGATCAAGGGGTTTTTCCACCTTGCTTTGGCGTTTCTTCATCGAGGTCGACCACGCCGCCGGTCACGGCATATTTCATGGCGTCACCCGAGGAGATCTTTTCGATCTTGCGGAGATTCTCCCTCGGCAGGATGTATAACTGCCCGGCAAAACTATAGGAGAGGGGCACATAGACCGCCACCTTATCGGCGCCCAGGTCGAACTTCTGCATCTCCTCGTCGGTGAGGAAACCGACGATCCAAACATCCGGCGCATATACGCTGGCGAGAATGGCCTGGTTGAATTTCTTTTTATCGGCAAAGGCGCCGAACACATCCCGTATGGAAGAGTACACGAACTTGATCCCCGGGGTCTTCTCCAGCCAGGAATCGAACAGGTTGAAGATCTTGGATTGAATGAAGAAGGAGCTGAGATAGCCGATGATAATGATAGTCGCCAGCACGATAACGAAGCCGAGCCCGTAGTTCTTCACCGTATAGCCGAGCACATTTCCCTGCATGTCCTTTATGGGCTCCCTGAATATCGGAAGCCAGCTATCCACCGTCGACACCACCCAGTAGATCGCATACCCCGTGATGGCAATTGGGGCGATGATCAATAACCCCTGGAGGAAATACTGGAAGATCTTCTTCCACTTGAATCGCTCCCTGGGCACATAGTTAGTAATGTTCTTGCTCATCAGGGCGAAGGTACTGGAAAACGTGAATCGTCAATCGTGAATAGCGGCAGCTTTGCAGGCGGGAAAAAACGAATGTTCGGATGTTAAATACAGGGAATTGGGAATCAGGAATTAGGAATTAGGCTTCAGCCGGGAGGAACGACGAAACCTGCAAAGCTGCCGCTATTCACGATTGACGATTCACGATTCACGTTCTCCACGTTGTCTGTATGTTAAAATGCGCAGAACGCGAAAAAAGGGGGTGGAAACTTTGGTAACGAAAAAAGTTTCCCTAGTTTTGCCCTTCAATTTGAATTATGGAGGCGAAAGAACGCATATTGGTGAAGGCGGAGCAGTTGTTCATGCAGTTCGGTGTTCGGTCAGTATCCATGGATGATATCGCCAATGGGCTGGGGATGTCGAAGAAGACATTATACCATTATTATGCCGATAAAGACGAACTGGTCGAGGCAGTGGTAGAAGGCCACATAGGTATGATCGAGTCGGATTGCGCCAGCTGCCAGAAGGATGCCAAGGATGCCATTCATGAGATCTTCATTATGTGGGAACGAATAATGGGCGAATTCAATAACATGAACCCCATGCTGCTTCACGACCTCGAAAAATTCCATTTCCGCTCTTACCTGCGGTTCCTTGACCACAAGGACAAGTTCCTCGCCCAGACCATTAAAAGGAATATTGAATGGGGCATCAAGGACGAACTCTATCGCGCCGATATCAACGTTGATGTAATGGTGAAGTTCCGTCTCGAATCCACTATGATCCCTTTCAATGTGACAGTATTCCCTCCAGGAAAGTATAATCTCGGCGATACATCCGGCTATATCATCGAGCATTTCGTGTATGGCCTCGCAACGATCAAAGGAAATAAACTCATTCAGAAATACAACCAACAACGTCAAAAAAACCTTAATTATGAAGAGAGCAAAAAGTAAAAGTGTTGTCTGGCTTACGGGTATGGCATTACTGCCACTGCTCGGTATGGCCCAACGCCCGGAACAAAAGGGAGATACCGTTCGAACGGCACATCACTATGAATTCTCCCTTCAACAAGCCATTGACTTTGCCGCCAAGAATAATGTGGATGTCAAGAATGCATTGCTCGATGTAAAACTTCAGCAACAGGTAAACCGTGAAGTCACCGCCAGCGCCTACCCGCATATCAACGGAAGTATTGGCGCCACCTATAATCCCAACGTGGCCACGCAGGTCATTCCCAACTTTATCTCCCCGGCTACCTACCAGGTGCTGATCGACGAAGGTGTAAAGGACGGCAGCGGGAACCCCGTCGTCATGCCCGATGATTTTGGATTCATCGCCGCGCAGTTCGGAACAAAGTACAGCGCCAGCGCAGGCGTAACGCTAAGCCAGATCCTTTTCGACGGCCAGGTGTTCGTCGGCCTGCAGGCACGCTCTACCACACTGGACTGGAAAGCCAAGAATGTCGAACTGACCCAGGAGGCCATCCGGGTAAATATTCACAAGGTCTATTATCAACTGGTGGTCAGCAAGACACAGGTGGAGCTGCTCGATGCAAACATCGAAAGACTAAATAAACTTGCCCACGATACCAAGGTCATGTATGACAACGGCTTTACAGAGAAACTCGATCTCGACAGGCTCAGCGTACAGGCCACCAACCTGCAGTCGGAAAAGACAAGGGTACTCAACGAAATCTCAAATGGATATTATGGACTAAAGGTACTGATCGGCATGCCCGTGCGGGATGAACTCGTTCTTACCGATAGTCTCAATTATGACCAGATACGGGACGGAATGCTGGAAGCCACCGAGTATAAATATGAAGACCGCCGCGACTTTCAATACGTACAGCTCGGCCAGAAGTTGAATCAATATAATGTCAAACGCTATAAACTCAGCCAGATTCCAACGATCTCCCTCAATGGGAACTATGCAAAGAATGCACAGCGTGATAAGTTCGACTTCTTTGGAAATGGTCAATGGTACAGCGTCTCCTCCGTAGGTGTGAATATGTCCATTCCACTCTTCAACGGATTCTCTACCCGTGCAAAGATCAGGCAGGCACAGATAGAAGTGGAGAAGACCGACAACCAGATCGAGGCATTGAAACTTTCCATCGATAACGAGGTGCAGACGGCAAAGAACAATTTCAATTCCGCTATATCCACTCTCGATTACCAGAAGAAGAATATGGACCTGGCCGAAATGGTGTACCAGCAGACAAAGAAGAAGTATGAAGTGGGAACCGGCAACCAACAGGAGATCAACACTGCTCAGACCGACCTGAAGACAGCGCAGACCGATTACGTCAACGCCCTTTATAACGCCATAATCGCAAAAACCGATTTCCTGAAAGCAACGGGGAAACTTTAACAGCCAAAATCAACGTCATGACCAATAAATCAAACAACATGAAAAAGGTATTGAATATAGCCCTGGGTGCTTCCCTTGTCCTGCTGGCGACCGCCTGTGGCGATAGCGCGAAGGATAAGAAGAGCGAGCTTGGCGATAAGAAAGCAAGTCTCGAAAAACTGAAGGCTCAGCAGACAGATATAAACGCCAAGGTGGTCAAGCTGCAGGAAGAGATCGTCAAGCTCGATCCCACCGCGGAGACGCAGAAGCCAAAACTCGTGGCATTGTCAACCGTCGCCATGGATACATTCACGCATTTCATCGATCTGCAAGGAAAGATCGATGCACAGAACGTGGCCTACGCCTCATCCAAAGGACAGGGTGGCGTAGTAAGAGCGGTCTATGTAAAACAGGGCGATGTCGTTCGCCGGGGACAAACACTCCTTAAGCTCGACGATGTAGTACAACGGCAACAGCTGTTGCAGGCCCAGCAACAGATCAGCGGTCTGAAGGCGCAGCTGGAACAGGCAGAAAGTATCTACGAACGCCAACAGAATCTCTGGAAGCAAAATATCGGCACCGAGATCCAGGTACTCAATGCAAAGACAAATGTTGCGGCGCTTCAAAGCCAGCTCAATGCGGCACAGGCCGGCGTTCAACTCGCGCAGGAGCAAGTAGGCTTCACCACCGTAACGGCAGAAATAAGCGGAACGGTGAATACGGTGAATGTCCGTGCGGGTGAGTTATTCTCTGCCGGCGGCACACAGATACAGATCGTCAATACATCCGAGCTCAAGATATTGGTACAGGTCCCGGAAAATTATCTCGACCGCGTACAGGTTGGCAAGGCCCTAAGGGTGACACTTCCCGAGGCAAATAACAAGGTGATCATGACGAAGGTCAGCGTCGCCGGCAGGCTCATCGACCCCGTTACACGCGCGTTCTATGTGGAGGGAAAACTTCCCTTCGACAAGGACCTTCGTCCTAACCAGGTGGCCCTGGTGAATATCCAGGATTACAATGCGCCTAATGCGATCACCATTCCCATCAACACCATCCAGAATGACGAGAAAGGAAAGTACGTGATGATAGCCGCTAAAGAAGGCAATCGCCAGGTAGCCAAGAAGAGGCAGATAATTATTGGTCAGTTGTATGGCAATAAACTCGAAGTGAAGAGCGGCCTCCAGCCAGGAGACGTAGTCATCACCGAAGGCTTCCAGAATTTATACGAAGGGCAGCCGATCACGACCGACGCGAAATAAATGTGTAAGAAAGAAGCCGTGAACCAGTCATAAACAGAAGGAAGTTCGAATGGTTACAAAATCATTAAACCAATTGTATGAGTAGTTTTGAAAATTTAACCGGCAAATTCAAGGAGTTCAAACCGACGACCTGGTCGATAAAGAATAAGACCTCGGTATACCTGCTGATGCTCTTCGTGAGCCTGTGGGGCGTTGTCCAGTTCGTCACGCTTCCCAAAGAGCAGTTCCCTGATATCGTAATACCGACCATCTATATACAGACCATCTATGTTGGTAATTCTCCAAAGGACATGGAGAACCTGGTGACACAACCGATCGAGAAACAGATCAAAGGAATCACCGGCGCAAAAGTCAATAAGACCACCAGTACTTCCGTACAGGATTATTCGGCCATTACCGTTGAATTCGGTACCGATGTAAAAGTAGACGTGGCCCTGCAGAAAGTGAAAGACGCGATCGACAAGGCTAAGCAGGATCTGCCGACCGACCTGACGGAAGAGCCCACGGCTCTCGAAGTAAGTTTCTCCGATCAGCCCATCATGTACGTGAATCTAAGCGGCGACTACGACATGATGCGCCTGAAGAAATATGCCGACGACCTGCAGGACAAACTGGAGGAACTTACCGAGATCAATCGCGTGGATCTCGTCGGTGCACCGGAAAGGGAATTCCAGATCAATGTCGACAATAACCGCATGGAAGCAACGGGCGTCACCTTCGATAACATCGCGCAGGCGGTGAGCACGGAGAACCTGGATGTATCCGGCGGCTTGCTCGAGGTTGGGAATATGAAGAGGACCCTGCAGCTCAAAGGACAGATAAAGACCTCATTCGACCTGGAGAAGATCGTTGTACGCAATAGTAAAGGCGCCCCGATCTACCTCAAGGATATTGCAACGATAAAAGATACCGTAAAGGAAAATGAAAGCTATGCGCGTCTCGATGGCAAGAATGTCATCACCCTTAATATCATTAAGCGTGCGGGTGAGAACCTGATCGAGACCTCGGACCACGTGAAGGCGGCAACGGAAGAATTAAGAAAGGCGCAGTTTCCCCGCGATCTCGATGTTCGCGTCACCGGCGACCAGAGCAATCAAACCCGTACATCTTTCAAGGACCTGGTCAATTCGATCGTGATCGGGTTCATACTGGTGCTGATCATCCTGATGTTTTTCATGGGTGTCACGAATGCCTTCTTCGTGGCCCTATCCGTTCCGCTTAGTATGTTCGTGGCCTTCGTGTTCCTCCCGGCCGCGGATCTTATTATCGGGTCACACGTAACGCTAAACTTCATCGTGCTGTTCGCCCTGCTGTTCGGCCTGGGTATCATCGTGGATGATGCGATCGTGGTGATCGAGAACACGCACCGGATCTTCGTGGAGAATAAGGGAAAATTAAGTGCGCAACGCTCGGCGATGATGGCGGCAGGCGAGGTCTTCATTCCCGTACTCGCGGGAACGCTAACCACTCTTGCGCCATTCTTCCCGCTCCTGTTCTGGCCGGGTATCATCGGCAAGTTCATGGTGTACCTGCCGGCGATGCTCATCTTTACCCTCGCCGCCTCTTTGATCGTGGCGTTCATCATGAACCCGGTCTTCGCAGTTGACTTCATGAACCATCCCGACGAGGGACATGTAAAAAAGAAATCAGATATCTTCCGGAAGCCCGGTTTCTGGATCACTATCGGTTTCGGGATATTCTTCGACCTGATCGGTGTTCCCTTTGCCGGGAACATGCTGATCACGCTCGGACTCTTGTGGATATTGAACGTGTATGTACTGGAGGGATGGATACACGCCTTCCAGAACAGGGTGTTGCCGTGGATCATGGGTCACTACGAAAGCCTATTGCGCTGGGCGCTGAAAGGATGGAGACCCGTCTTTCTCCTGCTCGGCACCCTCGGATTACTCGTATTCTCCGTTGTATTGTTCATGGTAAGAAAGGTTCCCGTGGTGTTCTTCCCGAGTGGAGAACCTAACCAGATATATGTTTATCTTAAACTTCCTGTAGGTACTGCGGTAGACTATACCGATTCGATCACACGTACCCTCGAGGATAAAGTGTACAAGGTACTGGGGATCGATACGAAGACCGGTAAGAAGAACCCGGCCGTGGAAAGCGTGATCACCAATATCGCGATCGGCGCGGGAGATCCGCAGAGTGGGGATAGGAGTACGCGTCCTGAACTGGGACGGATACAGGTGTCCTTCGTGGAGTTCGAAAAGAGACCACCCGGCACCAAGACCAGCGCCTACCTGGATTCCATCCGCGCAGTAGTGAAAGGAATTCCCGGCGCGGAATTATCCGTGAACCAGGAGCAGGGCGGGCCTCCTACCGAGCCGCCTGTTAATATCGAAATCGCGAGTGAAAATTTTGATGAGCTCATCAAGACGGCTGTTTCATTGAAGAATTTCCTGGACTCCATACAAACGCCCGGTGTTGAAGAACTGAAGATGGATGTCGATCTCAGCAATCCCGAGATCAGCCTCTTCGTGGATCGTGAGAGAGCCAATTCGGAAGGCGTAAGCACGGCACAAGTGGGCCAGACCATACGGACCGCCCTGTTCGGGCGTGAAGTTTCGAAGGTCAAGGATGGTGAGGATGAATATAAGATCCAGCTTCGCAATGAAGAGCTTCAACGGAAGAACCTGGTAGACCTACTCAATATGAATGTCCGCTTCCAGGATCAGGCCTCCGGCGGCGCTGTTAAGAGCATTCCCATTAGCTCATTGGTAAGGATAGACCTGACCAGTACACTGGGTAGTGTGAAGAGGAAGAACCAGAAGCGTGTGATCACGCTTACTTCGAATGTATTGCTTTCGCAAGGATACACGCCTACGGCGGTGAACGAACAACTGGCATTGCATATCGCGGACTTCAAGAACAAACCGGATGATGTAACGATCAAACAAACGGGTGAAGGCGAGCAGCAGGCTGAGACAGGGGCCTTCCTGGGTAAGGCGCTCGTTATCGCCTTGCTGACGATCATCTTCATCCTGGTCCTTCAATTCAATTCGATCAGCAAGCCGGTAATCATCCTGACCGAAATATTATTCAGCGTCATCGGTGTTCTGTTGGGCTTCGCAGTAACGAGGATGGAGGTATCGGTGGTCATGACGGGTATCGGTATCGTGGGGCTCGCCGGTATCGTTGTGAAGAATGGTATCCTGGTGATTGAATTCGCCGATGAGTTGCGGGCAAGAGGACTGAAAACGAGGGAGGCGGTGATACAGGCGGGTAAGACGCGTATCATCCCGGTCATGCTGACTGCACTCGCGGCGATCCTTGCCTTGATTCCGCTGGCAATAGGTTTCAATATCAATTTCGTCACCATGTTCTCCGACCTGAATCCGCATATCTTCTTCGGAGGCGATAACGTTACCTTCTGGAAGCCGTTGTCCTGGACCATCATCTTCGGACTCGCGTTTGCCTTCTTCATGACCCTCTTCATGGTACCGGGTATGTACTTGATGGCGGAAAGATTGAGGCGGCCGATGCGGAGGCATTGGGGTGGGAAATGGATCTCATTTGCCGGCATACCACCGCTTACCCTGATATTTATCCCGCTTGTGCTGATCTCGATGGGCCGCCACAGGGCGGAAGTGAGAAGAAGGGTAAGGAAGATGCGGGGTAAACCAGTTGACAAGAAATGGACGGGTAGCTGGTTTTGATCATAAACGACTTATAAAGAATAGAAAAGAGGCGACTTACGGGTCGCCTCTTTTATTTTTAAAAAAATTCTAAAAAGCGTGCAGCATCCTGCAATTTTCCCTTGTCTCCCATTACGTGGATGCTTTGATTTCGCGTTGTTGATGACTGACTGCTTTAACTTTTTGTCGTAATTCGTTGGTTTTGTATCCGCCTATCTAACTGCTTAGCGGAAAAAAGTGGCCTCAAAGGGCCACTTTTCATTTAATTAAGAATTTGTCCGCAATTAAGCAATTTGATAATTTGGCAATTTGACAATGCGGCGTGCTCCGATAGGTAATAACTATTCGAATTGAGGATCATTATCAAATCATCAAATTGCCAAATTATCAAATTCTCTTAAGCTGATCCCGTCTTATCCTTCACAATCTGGTTCAGGGATTTCAACTTGACATAGATCAGGATACCACCAATGAACGCAGCCACTACCAATATCATAAAGAACATCTTCTTGTCTGTGAAATCATCCCAGAAACCAGTCATCACTCCCGCCACTTTTCCCCCAATCGATGTCGAGAGGAACCAGCCGCCCATCATCAGGGCAGTAAGCCGTGCGGGGGCTAGCTTCGACACGAAGGACAGCCCGATGGGACTTAAGAATATCTCGCTTATTGTAAATACAAAATAGGTACCCCAAAGCCAGAGAGGAGAAGTCTTTTGTCCATAGATAGAAGGCACGGACATGACAGCAAATACCATCACCAGGGCCGACAGCCCCGAGATGAACATGGCCATTCCGAATTTGGAAGCCGTGGTCGGCTCCTTTCCTCTTTTTCTCAGGTAGCCGAACAGCGGTACGAATACCAGCGTGAGCAATACAATGAAGAGCGGATTGATCGATTGAAAGAGCTCCGTATTCGTGAGCTGCTCGTTCTTCCCATGTGGCCACTGATCCTTCGGTACATTATTATAGTATGGATCTGGTCCCAGTACCTTCACATTCTTCGAGCCGGTGTCAATCAGGTTACCGGCCTGCGTGACACCATATGTCAGCGTATCGATGGGATGTTTGGCCTGTGTTTCCTTATTCAGGTTGTATTCAAGTCTCGTTTCCAACCGCAGCACAGGCGAGTTATCCTTCACGTCCACGAAATACTGATCCACCTCATTCACGAGCCTTGGTGTATCGTTCACTTCCTGAAGGGGAAAGAATACGCTCGTAATTTTGGCAGTGGTAGGAGATGCCTTTCGATCTGTGTGTTTCTCAGCCCAGAGCGTGAGGCCCGTGGCATTCTGGTTATAGATCGCCCAGAAGGCGATGGCAATGGCGAAGATAAAAAGTAGGGATCCGATACCCTTCTTGTCCTGCCCCTTGGCCTTTACCCAAAGTGAAATATAAAAGGCGATGATGGGTAAACACGCAAAGATGAACGCATCATTTGCCTGGCTGCCCATTACGGCCATTCCGAATAATTTCATCGGGATGAACCATCCCACAAAAGCAGCGATGATTGCCGGAAGGAATACATAGGAGAATATTTGTTTGAGGGACATATCCTCCGGCCTCTTCTCCTTCTTCACTTCACCGATCCTCACTTCCTTCAGGAAAGACGCCAGCACGATCATTCCAATGATCAGTCCTATTCCCGCAGCAGCGAAGGCCCAGCCCCATCCATATTTATTGCGAAGGGCGGCAGCAACGAAATTGCAGATGAACGCCCCTATATTGATGCCCATGTAAAAGATATTATAGGCATTATCCTTCAACGGCCTGAGATCTTCCCTGTTATAGATGTTCCCCAGGAGCGTACTGATATTTGGCTTAAAGAATCCATTTCCAATACAGATCAGTGAGAGGGAAATATAAAGGGCAGTATCCCCCGGAAGTGCGAGGCCAAGATAACCGGTCGCCATAAGACTGCCGCCGATGAAGATCGACTTGATATAGCCCAGGTACCTGTCAGCGATCAACCCCCCGATGAAAGGAGTGAGGTACACAACAGCAATGAAACTTCCCACAATGTCCGCTGCAAGCTTTGGAGAGAATGCCTTTCCGCCGGTGGTGTTGTCCCGTAAATACAATAATAAAATTCCTACCATCAAATAATACGCAAACCTCTCCCACATTTCGGTGAAGAAGAGTACAAACAATGCCTTAGGATGCTTGCCGGTTCTTGCAGGTAGATTCATATAGTTTTTTTAGTTACTAATCAGAAAGTTGACAATCGTAGCGGCCAAAATACATAAATTTGACCACTCACAGATTTTTCAAATTATCTTTAACAAACGTACCCGTATTCGCAACCACTAAAATCCGACTATAGAACCATCATGCGAATTTTACTATTAGGCTCTGGCGGTAGGGAACATGCTCTCGCCTGGAAGATCGATCAAAGCGTCTGGACCAACCCTCTTTTCATCGCACCCGGCAACCCCGGTACTGCCGAATTCGGCACCAATGTAGACCTCGACATTAAGGACTTCGGGGCAATCGCCGATTTTTGCCTCGACAATAAAATTGAAATGGTCATTGCAGGTCCCGAAGAACCATTGGTGAACGGGCTCTACGATTTTTTCAAATCGAAGGAAGAACTCGCATCCATCTATTTCATTGGTCCCTCAAAGGCCGGCGCACAACTCGAAGGAAGCAAGGCCTTCGCGAAGGCATTCATGCTGCGCCACAACATACCTACAGCTGGGTACAGAGAATTCACCATCGATAATTACGAAGACGGCGTTACCTATCTCCAGGAACAACCTCTTCCCATCGTTCTCAAAGCGGACGGACTTGCCGCCGGCAAAGGCGTCGTCATCTGCCAGAGTCATGTGGAAGCCATCGCCGAATTTGAATTAATGATCCAGCGAGCCAAGTTCGGCGAGGCCAGCAAGAAAGTAGTGGTCGAAGACTTCCTCAAAGGGATCGAGCTTAGCGTTTTCATATTGACTGATGGCAAGAATTATCTCTTGCTGCCCGAGGCAAAGGATTATAAACGCATTGGAGAAGGAGATACCGGCCTCATGACCGGCGGAATGGGCGCAGTGAGTCCCGTTCCATTTGCCACGGCTTCCTTCATGCATAAAGTGGAAGAGCGGATCATCCGCCCCACCGTCGATGGTCTCTTCAAGGAAGGCATAGAATACACCGGGTTCATCTTCTTCGGCCTCATCAGTGTCGAAGGCGAACCGTACGTAATCGAATACAATTGCCGCATGGGCGATCCGGAAACAGAGGTGGTGATCCCCCGGTTAGAGAATGACCTCGTCGGCCTCTGCGTCGCCGCCTCCCAAAAAGAATTACACCTTGTAAATATCCAGGCCGATAAAAGGGCCGCCGCTACCGTGGTAGCAGTAAGCCGCGGGTATCCCGTCGGTTTCGAAAAGGGCTATGAGATCACCGGGCTCGGGGGAAACTTCGGCAAGCAATCCATCGTTTTCCAGGCGGGGACCAAGGAGGAAGAAGGAAAGATCATTACCACCGGGGGAAGGGTCTTCTGCGTCACTTCCTTTGGAACCGATATAGAAGACGCCGTGAATACCTCGTTGGATGTGCTCGACTACATACAATACGACGGCATTACCTACCGGACGGATATCGGCTATGAATTTATCAAACGCTGATTCATTTTTCGCGAATTTTGCGCATGAACTATCACGACTACCTCCAGCTGGATACTATCCTCAATGCGCAGGAAATGGAAAGCGCCAGGCAGCAGCTCCCGGCACACGATGAAATGTTGTTCATCGTCATCCACCAGGCCTATGAATTATGGTTCAAACAGCTTCACCACGAAGTGGATTCCGTGATCGCCATACTCGGCCGTCCCTCACTCAATGATAATTCGCCCGAGCTCCAGACAGTCGTTCACCGACTCAGCCGCTGCGTAACTATCCTTCGTGTACTCGTTCACCAGATCGATATCATGGAGACCATGACCCCGATGGACTTCCTCGACTTCCGAGACATGCTTCGACCAGCATCGGGTTTCCAGAGCTGGCAGTTCAAGGAACTCGAAGCCAAGCTC
>Ga0193753_10000754_pt1 | contig 30214 bp, 23 predicted proteins | sample H1c2metaG_FD_144925 | JGI IMG/M metagenome (GOLD analysis project Ga0193753, IMG submission 144925) | Soil microbial communities from a riparian zone of the East river system, Colorado, United States - H1c2 | ecosystem: Environmental > Terrestrial > Soil > Riparian zone | place: USA: East...
GTCGAGCTACAGCACGACCGAGGAGTTGGTCGAAGTCGCAAAGGCCGCGGCGAAGTACGGTGGAACATACGCCAGTCACATTCGCGGCGAGGGGAAGGAAGTCGTCGAGGCAGTGAACGAAGCGATCACCATTGGTGAACGCGCCGGAATGCCCGTCGAAGTGTTTCATCTGAAAGTCGCGCACAAGCCGGCGTGGGGAATCCTCATGGACTCCGTGCGACAGACCGTCGAGGCGGCGCGCGCGCGTGGCGTCGACGTCGCGGCCGATCTCTATGTCTACACCGCGGGCGGCACCGGTCTCGAAGCGACGATTCCGAGCTGGGCGCAAGAAGGTGGCGGTGATTCGCTGAAAGCGCGTCTCGCCAATCCGAAAACACGCGCCCGGCTCAAGCGCGAGATCACCACGGGCTCACCGGGCTGGTGGAACATCATCGAGGCCGCCGGCGGATGGGACGGCGTCGTTCTCGTGAACGCGCGCAATCCCGACAACGCGAAGTACGAGCAGAAATCGATTGCACAAATCGCTCGCGACACGAAGCGCGATCCCGCCGATGTCGCGTGGGATCTCGTCGCGCAGGGGCGCGGACGCGTCATGGCGATCTATCACATGATGGGCGAGCCGGACATCGAGACAGCGTTGCGCTTTCCGTGGACGAGTATCGGAAGCGACGCCGGCGCTGTTGCGCAAATTGGCGTGCCCGATGAAACCGGGCTGCCGCATCCGCGCAGCTTCGGCAACTTTCCGCGCGTGATTGCGCGATACGTGAAAGAGCGGCACGTGCTCACGCTGCCCGAAGCGATTCGAAAAATGACGGGTTGGCCCGCGACGCGAATGAAGTTGGCCAGCCGTGGAACGATTCAGGCCGGCAATTGGGCCGACGTGACGATCTTCGACTATGACGCGCTGCAAGACCGCGCGACGTATGAAAAGCCGATGGAGTTTCCGGCGGGAATCGAATGGGTGTTGGTGAATGGCGTCGTCACGATCGACCATGGCAAGCACACCGGAGCCAAGGCCGGGCGCGCGCTTCGCGGGCCCGGCTATCCGTCATCATGAGGTGAGCCGAGGATCTAGGGTGTGGGCGGCTTCGAACGATCGATCGGTGCTGGACGCGGCACGCGCTTCACCGGATTCTGCTCGAGCAGTCTGAGCGCTTCCTTCACGGCGCGTTCGAGTTGCGCATCGTGCCCCTTGATGGCGTCGGCGACCGAGTTTTCGACCTCGATGTCCGGGGTGATACCCTCGTTCTCCACCGACCATCGCCCCTGAAGATCATAGAACGCTAAACCCGGCGCGGTGACGCCGCCGCCGTCGATCGTCGTCGGCACACCCGTTGTTCCGACGAGACCGCCCCATGTCCGGGTGCCGACGAGCGGTCCGATCTTTCGGAGTTTGAAGTAATAGGGAAGCGCGTCGCCGCCCGAGCCGGCCGATTCGTTGATCACCATCACCTTCGGTCCAAAAATTCCCGCGGCCGGCGACGCCCATGGCTTGCCGTCACGCATCGCGAAGTAACCCATGGGCCGGCGATCGAGCTCGTTGACGATGTAGTCGGCGACCAGACCGCCGTGATTGTACCGCTCATCGATGACCGCGCCGTCCTTGTCCTGTTGCGAATAGAAGTATCGCGTGAACGCGTTGTAGCCGGGGATGGTCGTGTTCGGCAGCCAGACGTACGCCAGCTTTCCACCAGACAGCTCATCCACTTTGCGCCGATTGTCCTCGATCCAGGCGCGCGTGCGCAACGCATCTTCGTTGGCGATGGGAACGACCGTGACCAGCCGCGATCCTTCGAGCGACGGCGTAGTGTTGAGGCGAAGCACCGTCTGATGTCCCGCGGCCCCCTCGAACATCTGATAGACGTTCATCTGCGGCCCGATCGGCCGCCCGTTCACCTCGAGCAGATAGTCGCCCTCGGCCACATTGATCCCCGGCGCGCGAAGCGGAGCTCGCAGCTCCGGATTCCAGTTTTCGCCGGTGAGAATTTTGTGAAGACGATAGTGTCCGTTCTCGACGGTGAAGTCGGCGCCGAGGAGGCCGACCGGCACCGGTGGGTCGGACGGGATGTCGCCCGTGCCGAGCAGGTACGAATGGCCGACCGTGAGCTCGCCGCCGGTTTGAGCCATCACGTAACCCAGGTCGTTGCGATGGTTCACCGAGGCGAGCAGCGGCGTGTACTTGGTCAGGATCGCTTGCCAGTTCGCGCCATGCATCTTCGGATCGTAGAAATAGTCGCGCTGATTGCGCCACCCTTCATGAAAGATCTCGGCCCACTCGACGCGCGGATCGACCCACGTTTCGAGCAAGGCGACGTTGAGCGGTCCGTCGCCGACGCGCGCCGGCTTGTCGGTCGGCACGACGCCCCATCGTGCATTGGCGCCGCCGCCGGCGGAGTAGAGAAGCTTTTTCCCGTCAGCGGCAAGCGTGTATGATCGGATGCCCTCGAGGAACGCCGCGGCGGCGCGGTCTTTCAATTGGTACTTCTGCAATCGAAACGCGGCGCCGCCGGGCATCGGCTCGGTGTAGAAGAACGAGCCTGCCGGACCGGCAATCAGCGTACTGTAGTCACCGGCCGGCACGTCGAGGCTGATGATGCGTTGATTGATGCCGGCGTCGATTCGGACGACGGAGTCTGCGCGGGTGCGGGGTGCGGCCGGTGCGATGGGTTCGTCACCCGACTCGGGCAACAGGGGTGACGGCTCGGCGTTGCTCAACACGGCGAGGTAGATCGAACGTCGGACGGGGCGATCGACCGCGCTCATCTCGACCCATCCTGTGCGCGGACCGTAGTCGGAGCTCGCGAGGAAGTAGAGATATTTGCCGCTCGCGTCGAAGGCCGGCGACACCGCGTCGGCGAGGCCGTCGGTGAGCTGGATGGCTTTGGTGTCGGCGAGCGAGCGGACGAAAATTGCGCGCAGGTGGTTGTCCAAGCTTTTGGAATACGCGATCCACCGTGAGTCCGACGACCACGTCGCGTCGAAATCGCGGCCGGGTGTCGCATAGGTGTCGGAGTCGATTTTGGTGGCTTTTCCCGTCGCCACATCGATCGTCCACAAGTTCAGATGATTGTCGGCGAGCGTGAGCAACTTGCCATTGGGCGCCCAGGACAAGCCCGTGTAGAACGCGGGCGCGGGAAGATCGATGGCGCGTGGCTTGGCGAGGTTCGCCTGTTCGCCGATCATGACTTGGTATTCGCCACTGGCGTCGGACAGCCACGCGATGCGATTGCCATCGGGCGACCATGCGGGATTTCGGTCGTCGGCGCCGCTGGACTTGGTGAGGTTGCGCCAGTCGCCTTTGTCGGTCGGGACCGTGAAAATTTCTCCGCGCGCTTCGAATGCGGCGCGCACGCCGGTCGGTGAAAGCGCAGCGTCGCGAATCATTCCGGCGACGCGCTTGAATTGCGCGCGCGCCCATGGGAACTCGCCCACGACGTCGATGGAGAGTTGACGCGCCTGTCCGGTTTTGATGTCCAGTAGATGGACGTACCCGTTCTGCTCGTAGACGATCGCGTCGCTGCTCGCCGACGCATTCATGATGTCGTCGTCGTGATGCGTGAGCTGCTTTACCTGCTTCGTGTCGGTGCTATAGGAGTAGAGATTCGTGGCCGTGTTGCGATCGGACAGGAAGTATACCGTGTTGCCGACCCACATGGGGTCGTGGTCGTTGCTGTCCTTCCACGGCAGCTTCTCCACCGCGTACGACGCGAGATCGATGATGCGAATCGGCTGGGTGCGGCCACCGCGATAGCGGCGCCATAGACTCGTCTCGTACCAGTCGGGCGTGAACGCGAGCGGGAGCTCGTCGTATGCAAAGCGACGTGCATCGGGCGAGTAGGAGCCGGCGAATGCGCGCGGCATGGGCAGCGCTTCCTCGAAGCCGCCTTCGACGGGCACGCTCATCAAGCGGAGGTATGACGACTGCGGAACGCTCGCTCGATCCGACGCGAAGACGACGCGCTTCCCGTCGCGTGTCCATCCGCGAACTCGATCGATCTGTGGATGGAAGGTCAACCGGCGCGGTTCGCCGCCCGAAGCAGCGACGACATACACGTCCGTGTTCCCGGCGGACGTTCGACTGAACGCGATCTGCGATCCGTCGGGAGAAAAGGAGGGATCGGATTCGACATCGGGGGTCGCCGTGAGTCGTCGAGCGGTGCCGCCGGCGCGCGTCGTCGTCCACAGATCCCCACCTTGCGCGAACACAATGGCGTCGCGGTTGATGTCGGGGTGGCGGAGCAACCTGGTCCCTTGCGCGGCCAGTGTCGGGAGCGGGAGGAGCAGAGACGATGAGAGTACTACAACGAGGCGGGGGAGCGGGCGGACCATGATCAAAACCTCCGAGGATCGATCGGTATACAATTTCGGTATACCTACACGCCCGCGACACGCGGGCATGTGGTGCTGATGTGTCAGTCTATCGGGCGCGCCTCGATGACGAGGTATCCGCCGGCGCGGCCGATCCGGCATCCCAGAGATGCCAGATGCCGCGCTCGCCGACCTCCTCGATCACGCTCGACAGCCGCGCCGCCGCATTCTGCCAGTTCGTCTCCACCGCGTGCTGTGCGGCGCGTGGCTCACCTTTGGCGATCGCCGCGGCGATCGCCTCGTGCTCCTTCACGGACGTTGGCAACTCGTCGAGCAACACATTCACGTAGAGGCGGGCGTATCGTTCGCACTGCGGCTTGATGGCGCGGTGCAGCGCGACGAGCCGCGGACCCGCCACTCCTTCGACGTACGTGTGATGAAACGCGAGGTCGAGGTCGAACAACTTCGCCGGCGCTGCTTTGGCGCGCGATGCTTTCGAGAGCTCGCGATTCACGGCACGCAATTCGTGAACGAGCTTCTTGCGAAGGTCCGCCGGGAGCGACGCCGCTTCGCGCGCCGCGAGTCCCTCGAGATGACCGACGACGAGAAACACTTCGCGCCCGTCTCCTCGCGTGAGGGGTGTGACGATCAACCGCTGGTCGCCGGCGCGTCCCACCGACGCGACGAACCCTTCTTGTTGCAATCGATGCAATGCACTACGCACGGGCGTCCGGCTCAGCCCCATTCGCGCAACGACAGCGCGTTCAGCGATACGCGCGCCGGGAGGCAGTTGTCCGGAAATGATCAGCGTCCGCAGCTCGGTGTAGACGCGCGAGACGTTATCGATCGGCTCATGCTCGGCGCTGCGCCGAGCCGTGACGACGGGTCGGCGACCGGCGGCCGGTTGCGGGGTCTTTGGGCGATTCGGAGGCGATACGGGCACGGCTGGCAAGCTATGGATCGTACGGGACGGGAGCAAGCACCAACGACAGCCGTGTTCCAGATTGGATCTCAACTGGTATACCAAAGTGGTCTATCGCTCCGGAGTGCCGCGCATTACGTTGGGCGCGGTCGTCTGTCGCCCTCCCGTCACGGTCCCCGGCATGCTCCGCCTCGAACGCGTCACACTTCGCGAAATCCGCCTCGCGCTCAAGGAACCGTTCCGGATCTCATCGGGCGTCGAATCCGAACGGCGGATTCTCCTCCTCGCGCTCGAGGACGCCGACGGCGCGTCCACCTGGGCCGAGTGTGTCGCATTCCCGCGGCCGAACTACACACCGGAAACCATCGACACCGCGTGGCTCGCCATCCGTGAATGGCTCGCACCGCGGCTGCTGGGACGGCCCGTGGCCGCCGCGTCCGATGTCCACAACATCCTCGCGCAAGACATTCGCGGCCACAATATGGCCAAGGCCGTCCTCGAGATGGGCTGCTGGGGCCTCGAAGCCGAGATTCAACGCGAGCCGCTTTCATTATTGCTCGGCGGTACGCGATTGCGCGTCCCGACCGGCATCTCGCTGGGGATTCAACCGGCGCCTGAACTCCTCGTCGAACGCGCGCTCGCCGCGGTCGCCGCCGGATATCGTAAGATCAAACTCAAGATCCAGCCCGGCCAGGACATCGAGTATGTGCGCGCCGTGCGCACGGCGCTCGGAGCTGAGCTCGAGATCATGGCCGACGCGAACGCCGCCTATTCGATCGACGATGCTGATCATCTCATCGAACTCGACGAGAGTCGCATGCTGATGCTCGAACAGCCGTTCGGTGCCGACGCGCTGCTCCAACTCGCCGAGCTGCAGCGCCGGATGACGACGCCGTTGTGTCTCGATGAATCGATCATCGACGTCTCTCGCGCGCGCGATATGATCGCGCTCGGCAGCGGAAAGATCATCAACATCAAGCCGGGTCGCGTCGGCGGCTTTGCCGCCTCGAAAGCGATTCACGACGTGTGTCGCGATGCGGGAGTGCCAGTGTGGTGCGGCGGCATGCTCGAGACGGGAATTGGCAGAGCGTACAACGTGGCGCTCGCGTCGCTGCCCAACTTTTCCATGCCCGGTGACCTGAGTCCGAGCGCGCGCTATTGGGCGCGCGACATCGTCAGCCCCGAATGGACGATGGACGCCGAAGGCATGGTGCATGTGCCGCGCACGAAGCCCGGACTCGGCGTTGAGATCGACGTGGACTTCATCGAGTCGCTGACGACGCGATCGGAAGTCTTGTCCAGCCGCAGCGTGACGGTGTCGGTCAGATGACGTCGACCTCCGCCGGGGAACTGCGCCGCACGCTCGGCTTCACCGATCTGGTGATGCTCACGCTCGGCACCGTCATTGGCTCGGGAATCTTTCTCGTGCCGGCCGTTGTGCTGCGGCAGACCGGTGGCAGCCTCGGTATCGCGATGTCTGTCTGGCTGATTGGCGGTGTCGTGTCATTTCTTGGTGCGCTGACGTACGCCGAGTTGGGCGCGGCGAATCCCGACGCCGGCGGCTTGTATTCATACATCCGCGACGCGTTCGGTCCGCTGCCGGCGTTTCTATATGGTTGGACGAGCTTCCTCGTCATTGCCAGCGGATCAGTCGCGGCGCTGGCGGTTGCGTTCTCTAATTACCTGGGTCAGCTCGTGCCGATCGGTCCGATCGCCGCGCGGATCGTGTCGGTGGTTCTCATTCTTCTCATCGCTGCCGTGAATGTCCGCGGCACGCGCGAGAGCTCATCGGTGGAGAATTGGGCGACGGCGACCAAAGTCGGCGCGTTGCTATTTCTCAGCATCGCGCTCATCGCGTTGGGACACGGAGCGTCGTCCGCCGCCAACTCAGTTCCGGTCGTTCGTCCCGCGTCGCTGTTTGCCGGGATTGGCGGGGCGATGATCGGAATTCTCTGGGCATATGAAGGTTGGCAGTACGTCACGTTTTCCGCCGGCGAGACGCGCGATCCACAGCGTGTCTTTCCGCGCGCGATCGCCGTCGCGACGGCGGCGCTGATTGTTCTATATATGATCGCGAATGCCGGATATATCGCCGCGCTCGGCGTGAACGGCGCCGCCGCGAGCGATCACGTCGCGGCCGACGCCATGCAATCCGTGTTCGGGCCGCTGTCGGCGAAGTTCCTGAGCGCCCTCGTCCTTGTGTCAATCTTCAGCGCGGCCAACGGTCTCATGCTGACCGCGCCGAGGCTCTACTACTCGATGGCGCGCGACGGCGTCTTCTTCTCGCGGTTGGCGCGCGTGAGTCCGCGGTTCGGTACGCCCGCGCCCGCAATCATCTTGCTCGCGATTTGGTCGGCGTTGCTCGCCGCGAGCGGGACGTTCGAGCAACTGCTCACCTACGTCGTGTTCACCGGTTGGATTTTCTACGGACTGGGCGCGCTCAGCATCTTCGGGCTTCGACGGAAGCAGCCGAATGCGACGCGCCCATTCCGCACGCCGGGCTATCCGCTGACACCTCTGTTGTTCGTTGCATCGGCGGCCGCGCTCGTGCTCAACACCCTGCGCGAGCAACCGCAGCGCGCGTTCATCGGGCTTGGAGTCGTGCTCCTTGGAACTCCCGCCTTCTATCTCTGGCGCGCGCGCTCCCAGCGCGCCGCGTCTGATGCTTCTCGAGTGTCGCTGCAATCTCCTACCTGAGCACGGAGTCAGAAATGCGAAATCCCTTTGGACAGCGACGCGCACGCAGCACGCTCGCAATCCTATCTCTGCTACTGGCTGCGCCGGCGCTCGCCGCGCAGACCGGAACGATCGTCGGCCGAGTGATCGACCAGCGTTCGCAGCAGCCCATTACTGCCGCGAGCGTGCAGGTCGAGGGCTCGAGGCTCGGCGGCGCCACGAACGAAAACGGCCAGTATCGCATCACCAACGTGCCGATTGGGCAACAGGTCGTTGCGGTGCGCCGCATCGGTTACGGGTCGCAGAAGCAGACCGTGACGACCGCCGTGGGGCGCGACGTCACCGCGGACTTCGCACTCACGGGCGGCGCGATCGCGCTCGACCAGATCGTGGTCACGGGAACGGCGGGCGCGCAGGAATTGCGCTCGGTCGGCAATGCGGTGTCGACGATCGACGCCAGCGATGCGATGGAAAAGTCGCAAGTCTCGGATATTAGTAGTCTACTAAAAGGACGCGCCCCCGGCGTTGCGGTGCTCGAACGCAGCGGACGACTCGGCTCCGGCCCGACGATCGAGATTCGCGGGCGCAGCAGCATCGGTCTCGAGAACAGTCCGTTGATCTACATCGACGGCATTCGTGTGAACAACGCGACGGCGAGCGGCCCGGTCGGCGTGCCGGGCGGTTTGGGCGGACAGGGTTCGGCGTTCGCCGGCCGGTTGAATGACATTCAGCCGGACGACATCGAGAGCATTCAAATCATCAAAGGTCCGGCGGCCGCGACGATCTACGGCACAGAGGCGGCGAACGGCGTCGTACAGATCATCACGAAGAAAGGCGCGGCGGCGTCGCGTACGGAGTTCGCCTTCCAAATACAAGAAGGCTCGCTGTCGTTCCGCGATGCGGAAAATCGGATGCCCACCAACTTCATGAGAGACAAGACGAGCGGCGCCATCGTGCCGTGGAACGGCGTCCAGACCGAGGCCGCGCGCGGAACGCCGCTCTTCAAGACCGGCATGACGCGCCAGTACAACGGCTCGGTATCCGGCGCCCGCGATCTCATTCGCTACTACCTCGCGAGCAGCTTCGAGAACGACTATGGCATCGAGCCCAACAACTCGCTGCGCCAGGCATCGGTCCACGCGAACGTGGACGTCGCGATCAACCCAAAGACCGATTTCTCGAGCAGTCTGAACTTCGTGAATCTCTCGTCGCACCTTGGCGCCGACGTTGGACTCTCGGCGATGTTCGGCGCCGAGTTCGGCCATCCGCTGCTATTCCCCACGCCGGCGGGACGAGGATTCTATTCCAACTTTCCGCCTGACATTCCGCAAAAATTGTATGACAACGCCGACGGGATCAATCGCTTCACCGCGAGCGGTACGCTCAACAACCGACTCACGAGTTGGTTCACGCAACGCGCCATCGTCGGCATCGACTATACGGGCGAAGACGCGCGGGCGATCGAGCACTTCGCCCCGCCGGATCTCGCGGCGGTGCTGCCGGCCGCGTTCGCGGGCGGTCGCATCGGGCAAACCTTGCGGCACAACTCGATCATCACCGCGGACTACAGCGGCACGGCGAAGGTGAAACTCGGGTCGTCGGTGATGTCGTCGACGTCGGTCGGCGGACAGTTCTACAACACCGAGCTCAATTCGAGTTTCCTCGGTTCCACGGGATTTCCGGCTCCCGGTGTTGAAACAGTGACCTCGGGGACGACCGTCGCGCCGACCCAAACGGAAACCATCAACACGACCATCGGCGGATACGCCGAACAGCAGTTCGCCTGGCGCGACCGGCTGTTCGTCGCCGCAGGTTTGCGCGTGGACAACAACAGTGCGTTCGGCAATGATTTCAAGTGGGTGACGTATCCGAAGGTGAGTGCCTCATGGGTCGTGAGCGAAGAGCCGTTCTGGCACTGGGGAGGCGCCATCAACGCTCTCCGAGTTCGTGCCGCCTACGGCGAGTCGGGCCGCCAACCGACGGCATTTTCGGCGCTCCGCGCCTACAACGCCGTGCCCGGACCCGGCGGCGTGATCACGGTTACGCCGGGCAGCGCCGGCAACGCCGACCTCCGTCCAGAACACGGCAAGGAGATCGAGGCAGGCTTCGAGGCGGGAGTCGGATCGCGTCTGACACTAAACTTTACGTATTACAACAAACATACGATCGATGAGATCGTGAGCCAGAACATCGCGCCGTCGTCCGGTTTCCCCGGCGCAAAGCTCGTCAACCTCGGCGAGGTCGCGAACCACGGCATCGAGCTCGACGGATCGTTTAGAGCGGTCGATCGCCGCAACCTGAGCTGGAGTATCACCGGGTCGCTTGGCACGGCGAAGGATGAGATCAAGAAGAACATTCCGACAGCCGTCCTCAATGGCGGTCAGTTCAACGTCGTTGGCTATCCGATTGGTGGCATCTTCCTTCGTCGCGTCGTATCGGCGGACCGGGATGCGACCACCAAGCTCGCCACGAACATCCTGTGCGACGGCGGTGCGGGAAAGCCGTCGACCGCGTGTGCCTCCGCTCCCTTCGTGTACATCGGAACGCCAACGCCCACGATGACGGGCTCCGTCGGCAACACCTTCACGATTGGTCGCCGGCTCACGTTGTACGGACTCGTTGATTTCCGGCGCGGCAATCGGATCCAGAACGCCGTCGAGCAGCTTCGCTGTACCGGCGGCGTTGGCGCCCCACTCTGCGAGGCGAATTACTTCCCCGAAAAATATTCGCCGATCTATCTCGCGGAGACCGCGACGACGGCGCCGTCCCAATTCATCCTCGATCAGTATTGGCAGGATGGAGGGTTCGCCAAACTCCGCGAGCTCTCGGCGAGCTATCTCATACCCGAGCGCTTCACGGCCGGCGCGTCTCGCGCATCGCTGACCCTCGCCGCTCGCGAGCTCCGCACGTGGACGAAATACCGCGGCATCGACCCCGAAGTGAATTCGAACAATCCCGCCACGTCGGCCTCGACGACCGACCAGGCATTGATTCCGCCGCTCATGCGGCTGATCGCGACCCTCAACGTCAAGTGGTGAGCCATGCGAAATCAATTTCTTCTTCGCGCGGTCTTCGGCATCACGACGATGCTGACGGCCGGATGTCGCGACCTCACGAGTCTTCAGCAGTCGAACCCCGGCGCGCTCGACGTCACGACCGTCTTCGTACCCGCGAACGCGGTGCTCATCACGAACGGCGCCATTGCCGACTTCGAATGTGCATTCTCTCGTTATGTCGTCGGGACCGGGCTGTTTGCCGACGAGCTTTCGACCGCGATCGCCAGTACTGCGAACTTCGACTTCGATCGTCGCACACTGCCGACCAACGCGCCGTACGGTACCGGGATCTGCGGTAGCAATCAGCAGCCGCCTATCTACACGACGTTGTCCACAGCGCGCGGCTCGGCCGACACCGCGGCAGCCAAGCTGCGCGGTTGGACCGATGCGCAGATGCCGGCCGGAGTGAGTCGCGTGAAGCTCATCGGGCAGACGGCAGTCTATGCGGGCTACAGCCTCGTGCTGCTCGGTGAAAGCATGTGTTCTGCGGCGATCAACGTCGGACCGGAGCTCACGCCGGCCCAACTGTTCGCCGAAGCGAAAATCAGATTCGACTCGGCCGTCGTGGCCGCGACGGCGGCGAGCGATGCGCCCACACTCAATCTGGCGTTGCTCGGGCGAGCCCGGAACGCGCTCGACCTCGGCGACGCTGCGGCCGCGGGAGTGGACGCGGCCAAGATCCCCGCGACGTTCGCGGCCAATATGGGGACGAACGGCGTGGACGTGCGTCGAGAGAACTTTGCGTTCATCGCAATCAACCAGAGCAACTGGGCGACCGTCGAATCGGGCTTTCGCGGTGTGACAATCAATGGCGCGGCCGATTCACGCGTCGCAGTGACCAACACCGGAAAGGCCGGCACGGCGGCGGGCTCGATCCTGTGGACACCCGACAAGTATTCCGCGCTCACCTCGACGATGCCGATCGCGCGCTATGCGGAAGCACAACTGATCGTGGCCGAGTCGAAGCTGGCGGCAAATGATCTTACGAGCGCTGTCGCGGCGATCAACATCGTGCGCGCGACGCATCCCGGCTTGCCGGCTTACGACGGCACCGGCCAAACCGCGGCGCAGGTCAAGACGCAACTGATCGAGGAGCGGCGTCGCGAACTATTCCTGGAAGGACACCGGCTCGGCGATCTGCGGCGCTACGGCCAAGTGTTCAGCCCCGCGGCGGGCACCGCGTATGCCGGCGGCGGCGGAGTCTACGGCACGCAGACGTGCTTTCCGCTGCCTGACGTCGAGAAAATCAACAACCCGAACATTTCGAAGTCCTGATGAAACGCATTCAATCGATCGCGGCAGCCGTCGGTCTCGGACTGTCGGTTGCCGCGGCGATGCACGCACAAATTTCGTCTGCAGTGGAATTTCGCGTGCCGAAGCCGCCGACGGTCGCGGTGAGCGATTCCGGCGCGTTCCTCGCCTACGAGTTGCACATCACGAATCTCACATCGGCGTCGATGACACTTCGGCGCGTCGAGATTCTCGATGTTGATGCCAACAACGCAGCCGTCATGTCGCTCGCCGACAGTGTACTGCTTCGCGCGGTTGCTCGCGCGGTACCCGTTCCACCCGTTCAAGGAGCCGCAGCTCCCGCCGCCGCGGATCGTCTTCGGATCGCGGCCGGGCTCCGAGCATATGCATATCTGTGGATTCCAATTGATCGCAACAAAACGCCGGCGAACCTCAAACATCGATTGACGTTCGAGCGCGCCGACTCGACGATGGAAACGCTGGACGGCGCTGCGATCACCGTCGAGCGTTCGGCTGTTGCGATCAGCCCGCCTCTCCGCGGCGAATGGGCAGCATTCAACGGGCCGTCGAACGCGTCCGGCCACCGCCGACTCGTGCTCGCGCTCGACGGCCACGTCGCCAGCGGACAGCGCTTCGCGATCGACTTCCTTCAGGTCGACTCGTCGAACAGCTCGCGCCGTCCTGGAAGCGACGCGACGAAGAATGCGAACTACTACGCATACGGCAACGAGCTCCTCGCCGTCGCCGACGGAATCGTCGTCGCCACCAAGGACAGCATTCCGGAGAACGTTCCCGGGGCGAACTCTCGCGCCGTCAAAATTGATCTCGTCACGGTCGGCGGAAATTTCGTCGGCATCGACATTGGGCAAGGGAAGTACGCGTTGTACGCGCACGTGCAGCCCGGCTCATTGCGGGTGAAGATTGGCGATCGCGTCAAACGTGGGCAGATCCTGGCACTCCTCGGCAACTCGGGCAACTCCACCGAGCCGCACGTGCATTTCCAGGTGGCTGACGCGCCCAGCTTCCTCGCGTCCGAAGGCGTACCGTACACGACAACCTTTGACGTCCTCGGCAACTGCGGGATTGGCGGCAACCCTCCGGCCATCACGTGCACGCGCCACGCTCCCACAGCGGTACAGAGTGGTATTCCGTTACAGAATGAGATTGTTCGCTTCCCACGGTAGGAGAACATCTATGCGCAGCAGCGTCGTTCGTGCGCTCGTGTCGTTGGTCGCCGTCGCGCAGGTTGCGCGCGGGCAAGCGACGTCATCATCGATCGCGCCGTACATCGCTCCCGCTTTTCCCGAAGATCTCGTGTCGGCGAAAAAGGCGGACCGCGTCGCGTGGCTCGCCTACGATCATGGCCAGCGCAATGTCTACACGGCAGCGGCGCCGGACTTCAAACCGGTTCGTCTCTCGAAATTCCTGAACGACGACGGCATCGTTCTCTCAGACCTCTCCATCTCCGACGACGGGTCGACCGTCACGTTCCTCCGCGGTGGACTTCCGAACACGCGCGGTTGGATCGCGGTTCCAACGAGCGATCCCAATGGCGGGGAGAGCGCGGTGTGGGCCGCGAAGACGGACGGAACGGGTGCGTGGCGGCTCGGCGAGGGCTCTGCGCCGTCACTCTCGCCCGACGCGCGCACCGTCGCGTTCGTGAAAGACGGACAGATCTTCTCATACCGAATTGCGCGCGGCGCAACCGATTCGATCGACGTCGGCAAGAAGGCGCTGATCAGAGTCTGGGGTCGCAACACCAGTCCGCGGTGGTCGCCAGATGGACGTCGTCTCGCGTTCGTCAGCGTTCGCGACAATCACTCGTTCGTCGGCGTGTACGATGTGAAGGCGCGCCGAGTCGACTTCATGGCGCCCAGTGTCGACTTTGATGCGGGTCCGAGTTGGTCGAGCGACGGAAAGCGCCTCGCATTCGTTCGACGTCCGGGCACGCCCTTTGGCCAGCAGGCACAACGTGGCGACGGAAGCATCGGCAATCCCGGCGGACCGGCAATGGCAGCGGGCCGCGGCGGACGCGGAGTGGTGTCGACGGGCCGCGCGGACGGACTGTACCGCGCCGAGTTTCGTGGCGGATATACGATTTCTCTCATGGTCGCCGACGTCGCGACGGGAAAGGCCGACGAAGTCTGGCACAATCAGCCTGCCGACAAGACCTTCCCGAACGTGAATGCGATCGCCTTCGCCGGCGACAACCTCATCTTCCAGCAAGAACCTGAGGAATGGATCCGCTGGTACTCGGTGAGCGCCAAGGGCGGAACGATCACCCCCATTGAGCTCACTCCAGGAACTGGCGCCGTAGAGTCGCTCAATCTGTCCCCCGACGGATCGACGCTCTTCTATGCGACGAACGCAGGCGACATCGATCGTCGGCACATCTGGAAAGTTGCGACGTCCGGTGGTCCGGCGACGCAAATCACCTCCGGCGCCGAGATCGAGATGTACCCGGCGCCGCTCGCATCGGGCAAACAGATCGCCGTGCTGTCCTCGAGCGCAACGCGTCCAATGCAAGTCGGCATCGTACCGCTCGGCGGCGGCGCACCCAAGCTCGTTTTCCCAGTGCTGACCAAAGAGTTTCTTGCGACGACCCAAGTCACGCCGGAACCGATCCTGCTCAAGGCCGAGGACGGCCTGGAATTCCACAATCAGCTTTTTCTACCAAAGGGAATGCAGCCGGGTGAGCGACGTCCGGCGATCGTCTTCGTCCATGGTGGTCCGGTTCGCCAAATGCTGCTCGGCTACCACTACATGGACTTCTATCACATGTCGTACGCCGTGAATCAGTGGCTGGCGAGCCAAGGCTACATCGTCATGTCGGTGAACTACCGCTCCGGCATTGGTTACGGCAAATCATTCCGAACTGCCGCGAACACAGGCGGGCGTGGAAACGCCGAGTACAAGGACGTCATCGCTGCGGGAAAATACCTGCAGACTCGCGCCGATGTTGATCCAACGCGCGTGGGCATATGGGGACTCTCATACGGCGGCGTGCTCACGGCGCAGGCGCTGGCGCGCAACTCGGATGTTTTTGCCGCCGGCGTGGACATGGCCGGCGTGCACTTGTGGGGCAACTCGCTCGACAGCGGCGACGTCTCGTACAAGTCGTCGGCGATCTCGGCGATCGACGGATGGAAATCACCTGTCCTGATCTGGCACAACGACGACGATCGGAATGTCGAGTTCTCGCAGACGATCGGCCTGGTCGATCTGCTGCGCGCGCGAAACGTCTACTATGAGCTCATCGTGAATCCGGACGACACGCACGAAACACTGCTGCACAGACGCTGGCTCGAAACGTACGCCCGCATGGACACCTTTCTCGATCGGTTCCTGCGGAAACGCAGCGTCTCGAGCCGATAGCGTGCGGTCCCAATCGCTTGACATTCGTCCGCTCCGTTCGAACGACGAGTGCGCCGCCGCCGTCGAGCTCCAACGTGAGGTTTGGGGGCCGAACTACGACGACGTCGTCCCGGGAACGTTGCTGCATATCGTCGACTACATCGGCGGACTCGCCGCCGGCGCGTTCGACTCCTCCAACGAGCTCCTCGGCTTCGTCTTCGGAGTGAATGGCGTGCGCGACGGTGAGTTGGTGCACTGGTCGCACATGCTCGGCGTCCGCGAGTCGGCGCGAAATCTCGGGTTGGGTCGAAAGCTCAAAGAGTATCAGCGCGATACGCTTGGCGCGGTCGGCGTAAAGCGAATCTTCTGGACGTTCGATCCGCTGATGTCGAAGAACGCGTATTTCAACTTGAATCGGCTCGGCGCCGAAGTCGTGGAGTATGTGCCGGACATGTACGGCACGACCACGAGCCCCCTGCATCTCGGTTTGGCAACGGATCGCCTGATTGTTTGCCTCAAGACGACCTCCGTCGAATCGACGGCGCTGCGTACCACACCCGTCGCCGGCAACCCCGTTCTCACGGCGTTCCCGCGGTTGAACGACATGACCCTTTCTGTTGGCGACCGCTCGCCCGAAGCGGCGCTGATCGAGATTCCGAGTGACGTGCTGGATGTGCTCGCGAGAACGCCCGCGGCAGCGCGAACCTGGCGCCTCGCGGTGCGCGATCATTTTCAATGGGCGCTGTCGCACGACTACTCCGTGGTCGGCATGCACCGCGATCCGGCCACCGACCGATCGTTTTATCTTGTCACGCGTGGTCACGCCGCGGAGCGAGCTTTGGCGGCGAGTTAGCGGCGGCAACGCCGTCCGTCTCCCGTTCAACGATCTCTCATGGCGTTCCGCCCCGCGTCGCGGGAATCCAACACCGAATCGGAGCAGACATCGCTCGCCGAGCTTGCTCGGCTCTTCATGAAGTTGGGGACGATTGCTTTCGGCGGCCCGGCCGCCCACATCGCGATGATGGAAGACGAGGTCGTCGTCCGTCGCCGATGGCTGACGCGCGAGGCGTTCACTGACTACCTCGGCGCGACCAATCTCATTCCGGGCCCGAATTCAACCGAGCTCGCAATCCACATTGGACACGCGCGCGCCGGTTGGCCTGGCCTGGTCGTGGCCGGAGTGTCGTTCATCCTTCCGGCAGCCTGCATCGTCACGGCGATCGCGTGGGCATACGTTCGATTCGGCGCGCTGCCGGCGGCAATCGGCATTCTCTATGGCGTCAAACCGGTCGTGATTGCGGTCGTAGTTCAGGCGTTGTGGCGGTTGGGTCGGAGCGCGCTGAAGAGTACGTGGCTGGCTGTCATCGCAGGCGCGGCGATGATCGCGGTCGCGATGGGCGTCAACGAATTGCTCGTACTCGCGGCCGGAGGCGTGCTCGCAACAACCTCTAGGTGGAGACTCACGCCCGATGCTCGAGCGCCGCTGCTCCTGTTCATTCGATCCTCTCTTACGAGAACAAACGCAGCCGCCATCGGCACGGTTGGCGCGATAAGCGCTGCCGGTTCCGCGACGAGCGTCGCGCTTTGGCCGCTCTTCGGCGTGTTCTGCAAGATTGGCGCGGTGTTGTTCGGAAGCGGCTACGTCTTACTCGCGTTCATGCGCGCCGATCTCGTCGAGCGATTGCATTGGCTGACGGAACGCCAACTCCTCGACGCCGTCGCGGTGGGACAAATCACGCCCGGTCCAGTTTTCACCACTGCGACATTCGTCGGCTACATCCTGGCCGGCGGCTCGGGCGCGGCGGTGGCGACGATTGGAATGTTCTTACCAGCGTTCATCTTCGTCGCGATCAGCGGACCGCTCGTTCCCAAACTTCGCCGTTCACCCATCGCCGCTCTGGTACTCGACGGCGTGAATGTCGTGTCGCTCGCGTTGATGACCGTCGTGACGTTCCAGTTGGCCCAAACTGCGCTCGTCGATTGGCTGAGTGTCGTTCTCGCCGTCGCGAGCGGTCTCGCGCTTTTCCGCTTCCGCCCCAATTCAGTGTGGCTGGTGCTCGCCGCCGCGGCTGTTGGCTTGTTCGCGACAATCGCCTGTTGACATTCAAACAATCGTTTCATACACTTGTTTGACAATAATGGCGCGCACGGGCGCCCCATTCCCCTGATCGGTTCTGCGGAGGAGCATGAAATCGAAACGACCGCTGACGATCATCGGCATCGTCGTCGCTGCTGCTGTCATCGCCGGCTACTTCATCAACCGGCGCCCGAGTGCACTCGTGCTCACGGGAATCGTGACGACGAATGAAGTGATCGTCAGCCCGCAAGTGAGCGGGCAGATCACCAAGTTGCTCGTCACCGAAGGCGATCGCGTCGTTCGGGATCAGCTGCTGGCCGAGATCTCGTCCGGCGAGCTCGCTGCCGACCGCGCCTTCTACTCGCGGACCGAAGCCGGCTCGGCCGATCAGGTTCGCGAAAGCGAAGCATCGCTTCGCTTCGAAGAACAGCAGACGTCCGAGCAGATTCGCCAATCCTCGGCAGCGCTCGGCGCCGTCGTTGCACAGCGCGATGAGGCGGCCGCCAACGTCGCGAACATGAAGCTCGTGCTCGACCGCGATGAGCAAATGCTCAAGAGCGGCGCGATGGCGCAACAAGAAATCGACCAGGCGCGGGCCTCATATGCCGTTGCGAAATCTCGCGCCGACGCGATCGAGAAGCAGATCGAAGCGTCACGCGCCGCGCTCGCGCTCGCGCAGTCAACCGCGCATCAAGTCGCGGCCAAAAAGAGCGCGTTCAGCATGGCGCAGCACGAGCATGCCGCGGCGTCCGCCCAAACGGCGAAAGCCAACGTGCGCTTGGGCTATGCCGAGTTGCACGCACCCGTGTCGGGCATCGTAGATGTTCGGGCGGCTCGTGCGGGCGAAGTCGTCAATGCCGGACAACCGGTGCTCACCATCGTCAATCCGGACGATTTGTGGGTTCGTACCGACGTCGAAGAGAGCTACGTCGACCGCGTTCGTATTGGCGACAGCCTTGCCGTGCGCCTTCCCTCCGGTGAAACGAGAATGGGTGTCGTATTCTATCGTGGTGTCGACGCGGGCTTCGCCACGCAACGCGACGTGAGCCGCATCAAGCGCGACATCAAGACCTTTGAAGTGCGTCTCCGCGTCGACAATCGCGAGCGCCGCCTGGCCGTGGGCATGACGGCGTACGTCACGCTTCCCATCGGCGGATGACGTGAACGCGATCGACGTTCGCGCGATCACCAAGCGCTTCGGCACGTTCACGGCGGTGAATCAGATTTCGTTCGCCGTCGAACGTGGGGAAGTGTTCGGCCTGCTTGGGCCGAATGGCGCCGGCAAGTCGACGCTCATTCGAATGCTCACGACGCTCGTGTTGCCAACCGAAGGCACCGCCTTCGTCGACGGCGCCGACATCGTGCGCGATCCCAACGCCGTACGGCGCGCGATCGGCGTAATTCCGCAGGCCATGACCAGCGATCTCGAGCTGAGCGCCGAAGAGAATTTGCTCATCTTCGCCAAACTCTACGGCGTACCACGCGACAAACGCAAACGGTTGATCGCCGACCTCCTCGCCGCTGTCGAACTGACGCAATGGGCCGACAAGCCCGTGAAGCAGTTGTCCGGGGGCATGCGCCGACGGGTGGAGATCGCGCGCGGACTCGTTCACGAACCACGCATCTTCTTTCTCGACGAACCAACCACCGGACTCGATCCTGTTTCGCGCACCGCCGTCTGGGAGATGCTGCGCAAGATCAAGTCGGAACGCGACCTCACCATTCTTCTGACCACGCACTACATGGATGAGGCGGACAAACTCTGCGACCGCATTGCCATCGTCGACCACGGCGAGCTCAAAGCACTCGACTCGCCCATGCGCCTCAAGGCGACGGTCCCGGGACAAAACACGCTCGACGCAAGTTTTTCCGGAGCACCATACGACTGGCGCGCGCGACTCGAGCGGTTGCCGGGCGTCGAACATGTGAGCGAGGACGGTCCCGTCTTTCGGCTGACGTCCAACAGCGGACCCGCGACGACCATGGCTCTCATGGCCGCCGCTTCCGAAGCCGGCGTGACGGTGGATTCGCTCGGTGTGCAGAGCACGTCGCTCGACGACGTGTTCGTCCACTACACCGGGCACCAATTGCGCGACGCGTTGCAAGAGCCGTCCGCCGCCGATCGTCACATCATGTTGCGCCGGTAACGGAGAGCCGAGTGGATCGCACCCTGGCCATTATCGAGCGCGAGCTTCGGCGCTTTCGGCGCAGTCCGATGTTGATCGTCATGTCGCTCATCATGCCGATCGTGCAACTGGTCGTGCTCGGCTACGCATTCGGCGGCACCGTCAAACATCTCAAAGTCGGTGTCGTCGATCAGGATCGCGGAGTTCCCGCCGTGCGGCTGCGGGCGCTGGCCGGCGCTGTCGCCGTGAACGCACGCACCTTCGAGTTGATCGAGTATCACGACGTCGGCGTCGCCGTTCAGGCACTTCGCGACGGACGACTCAACGGCGTATTGACGATTCCGCCTGGATTCTCGCGACGTGTATTGGCGAAGGACGAGCCTCACGTGGCTCTCATCGAAGACAACACCGACGGTTTCGTTTCTGGAACGCTCGCCGGCACCGTCGCGAGTCTTGTCGGCTCCTACAATCTGCCCGCAGCCAGCGCGCAGCGTGTGCTGACGACCACCTCGCTCGATGTCGTCGAGGTGTATCCGTACGTGCCGTACATCCAGTATCTGCTTCCAGGATCGATCGTGATGTCCATCTTCATGATGGTCATGATCGGCGGCGGCATCATCTTCATCGACGACAAGGCACGCGGCCTCCATGAGGGATATCTCGTCACGCCGATCTCGCGGCTCGAGCTGATCCTCGGCTTCACCATCTCCGGTGCGATCAAGGCCGTGCTCGCGGGACTGGTGCTCATGACGATCGGCATGCTCATCGCCGGCGTGCCCAATCCGTTCGAGCCGCTGCGCATGCTCCGGTTGCTCTGCGTCATCCTGGTGACGGCGATGGCGCTCGTGAGCATGATGTTTCTCCTCATGGTTCGGATGAACGATCCATTGCTCCCGCGCGCCATGTTCGGCGTGCTCAATACGCTGCTCTACTTCCCGAGCGGCGCGGTCTACCCGCAGCAAGCCTTTCCACAATGGATGCGTGCGATCGCTATCTGCGATCCGTTCACGTATGCCGTGCACGCACTCAAGAGTCTCGTGCTCAAGAATACCGGATTTGGCGCGATCGGGTTCGATCTCCTCTATCTGATCATCTTCACCGCGGTGAGCATGACTGCGGCAACCTTGTTGTTCAAACGCACGTTGTAATGAAGAATGCGCGAGCAACGCCGGCGAAGCGACGATCCCGCAATCGCGTGCGCCAGAGCGACGCCGAGACGCGCGATCGTCTCCTCGAAGCCGCTCGTGTGCTGTTCTCGGAGCATGGATTTCCCAAAGTGTCCGTGCGCGACATCTGCAGCGAGGCCCAAGCGAATGTCGCGGCCGTGAGTTACCACTTCGGCGACAAGCTTGGACTGTACGAGGAAGTGATTCGCGGCGGCATCGAGATGATGTCGGCCTTCAACGCGGCGATGATCGACGCAGGTCCGACCGCGTCGGCCGAAGAGCGGCTGCGGCACTACGTCAGCAACTACCTCCCGCGCATTGTCAAACCGGCCGGCGAGGCCGAGTGGGTTCGAAAACTCATGCGACATGAAGCACATGAGCCGACGCCCGCGGCCCATTTCATTTTCGAGGAGGCAGTCCTGCCTCGCATCCGGTTTCTGAGTGGTGTGATGGCGGAGTTGCTCGGCTGCGACGAAAAGGATCCGCGCGTGGGCCGCTGCGTGGTGAGCGTCCAGTCGCAATGCCTCTTCTACCTTCCTGATGCGTTCAGAACGGCAGTGGTTCCAGAATGGCCGCCGCAGAGCACCGAGACGATCGCCGCCGCGGTCGATCACATCGTGGAATTCTCCCTCGCGGGTATTCGCGCTATCGCCAATACCAAGAGCGATGTGCCCATGATGTAGGGTGGTGTCAAGTCGAGCTCGCAAAGGGAATTCCCGCGCGGCGCACAACAACCGGCGATATTTCGAGAGCGACATCCGGCACTCGGGTGTTCGCCTGTTGTTCGGCGCCGCGTTGGACGCCCGGGCAGCCTCATGTCGACAGAGTGATGCGGCCAGAGTGACATCATTGGGGAAGGGCGCCAAGGGCGGAAAACACACGCGGATTGGAGCGCACCGGGATGCGTCGCCGGTTGACGCGCAACTCCGTGCGCGGCTTGATACGCTGATCGAGGAAGGACTCGATGTCTTCGAGCGTTTCGATCGCGAAGTGCGGACCCGGCATTTTCATCCGTTCATTGCCGCAGACTATGAGCGCGTCCTACAAACGCTCATCACACTTCGCACACCTGGGCTGAGATTTCTCGAGCTGGGATCGGCGACGGGTATCATCACCCTCATGGCCGACCTGCTCGGCTTCGATGCGTATGGCATCGAGCTCGACGCATCGCTCGTCACTACGGCGCGGGCGCTGGCCGAGCGACACGGGTCTCGAGCCCGATTCGTTTCGGGAAGTTTTATTCCCGCCGGCTATCGGTGGCGTCCCACGACGGCAGACGTCGGCCGTCATGGTACGATCGGGGACGGCGCTTCCGCCTATGCCGAGCTCGGATATGCGCTCGATGACTTCGACCTTGTGTACGCGTATCCGTGGAGCGGAGAAGAGCCGATGATGCTCGACCTCATGCGTTGCTACGGCGGCGAGCGCGCGAGGCTGCTGTTGAATGGCGACGACGGCGTCACCGTGTACTCGGGCGGTGTGCGAGAAGCGTCCGACTGACGATCACGCGCTCGCGTCCTGCTCCTTGAAGTACCGACCCGGTGTGACGCCGAGCTCGCGACGGAACGCCGCGACGAAGGCGCTGGTGCTGGCGTACCCGACGGCGATCGCCGCTTGCGTGACGCTTTCGTTTTCGGCCAGCAGTTGGAGCGCGCGCAGCAGACGCGCCCGTTGGCGCCATGCGCCGAATGAAAATCCAGTCTCGTCTCGGAAGAGTCGTTCGAGGGTGCGGGCGCTCGCGCCGGCTCCGCGCGCCGCGTCGGCGAGCGCGTGGCCGGAACCCGGAGTGGCGCGCACCGAGAGCGCGGCGCGCAGTGCGCGGGCGTCGCGTGGCATCGGCAGGTCGATTGGCGACGCGGGGAGCACCGACAGCTCGTCGAACAGAATCTCCATGAGATTTCTCTGATCCCGCTTCCGGCGGTCGAGCGTTTGAAGCTGGAGCGCGCGGCGGAGAAGCTCGCGCAGGAGCGGAGAAACGTTGACGGCACGCGATGTTGCCGGAAGCCGGCGGTGTCGCGGCGGTCGGACATGAAGCGTTCGCCTGGCCGACCCGGGTGCCGTTTCGGCTTCGTAGGCGACATGCGCCGGGATCCAGACGGCTTGATGCGGCGGAACGACCCATACGCCGGTTGCCGTCGAAACCGTGAGGGCGCCGCGCGATGCGAATACGAGCTCTGCCCACTCGCTGCCCGATGCTTTCCACGTCCACCGGGTCGATACCGTGACGGATGTCGCTCGAATCTGCGGTCCGGACCGTTGGCGGGATCTCGACATATCGTGGCAATATAGCGCAAGCGTGCGTAGCGACTCGCGCGGTATCGTACGCCTCCGCCGTCACCAACGCTCCCCGAGGATCTCCGTCATGCCGATCTCACTTGTCCCCGCACCGGCCACCGCCGGAACGGCCAACTTGAAGCATTTCTCGATCAACGCGGACGACATGCCGCGCGCGCGGCGATTCTACGAGCGCGTCTTCGGCTGGCGGTTTCAGGCTTGGGGTCCGCCGGGATTCTTCATGATTGTCACCGGCACGGAGCAAGATCCCGGCGTGATCGGCTCACTGCAGAAACGCCGCGAGCTCATCCCCGGCGAGCCGATGCACGGTTACGAGTGCTCGATCGGGGTGACGGACGTCGACGCCGTCGCGGCAGCGGTCGTGGCGAATGGCGGCACGATCGTCTTTCCACGAACGCTCATTCCGACGGTCGGGCATTTGGTTTTTTTCCGCGACTCGGAGGGCAACGTCGCGGGCGCGATGCAGTACGATCCGAAGGCCGGCGTGGAAGACTAGACCGCGAAGATGTGCGTCGGTTCGCGGCCAGCGCGCGGCGTTAGATCATTTCTTCGGCGACCACCGGCCGAACCATCACGTCGAAGGCCAGCCAAATCACCTTCGACACCGGAATGAGAAACAGCATGACCAGGAGAACGCCGGCTGGAATGCCGTAGGTCATTGCGTCCCACGGGACGTTGGGCCACTTCGCGACGATGATGGCCAGAAGAATCAGCCCGAACGTGAATTCACCGGCGAGGAGTCCGAAGAACATCGCGCCCGAGAAATAGTTGTCGTCGCTGCGCTCGAACCGGAAGTTGCACGCCGAGCAACGCGGGCGAATGCTGCCGGTTCGCTTGAGCACGAACCCGTCGCCGCAATTCGGACAGCGAAGTCTCAGGGTTCGCCCCAGCGTTCGAAGCGCCACGGCGGCGGTCGGCATTTCGAGCGGAGATTCCGGATCGCGGCGGTGTCGCGGCTTTCCGTCGACGGCGGTCCGTCTAGGCGGCGGTGGAACTGGTGCTCGAGTGGACTTCGATGACGATGGCATTGAACGAAAGGTAAGAGAGCGATGCTCAGCGAACTCGCGCCGGGAGAATTCGGGGTCCTCTGGAGGCTGCCGGACGCGACATCAATGACGCCGTGTGTGATTGTCTGACCAACAGGCCCTCGGCGGCCGCCAAGAATTCGCCAATGTCGAGGGTCGGATCGATCATCGACTGAACCGCGCAGCCTTTGATGAAGCTGACGGCGACCGCCGTGAGCCCAGCGGCGCTCACGCCTGCGAAGCGCGATGGATCCGCGACGAGCACGGCCTCCGCCATGGGCCGAAATGCCTCGCGGTATCGATCGAGCTCGTCGCGCATGCGATTGCCGACGTCATAGTTCCAGATGCCGGCACTCCAGAACTCGAAGAACAGACGAATGCGCTGGGGTTCGCGTGACAGTCGCGCCATTTCCTGGCGGAGGAGCGCGATCAGTCTGTCGAGCGGATCGTCAATGGCTTTGATCTCGGAGCCGACCGATAGGGCAGTGGTCGTCTCCAGGACCCAATCGAGAAGAGCAAGGATGAGTTGGTCCTTGGTGCCGAAATGAAAGCTGACGAGGCCGGAGCTCATTTCGGCACGCGCGGCGACATCGCGGATGGTAACGGCGTTTAAACCGCCGTGCGTGGCCAGCTCATAGGCGGCGGCGATGATTTGTTGGCGGCGCACGACTTCTGAGATCTTGGTCCCTGGCATAGCGGCTCCCGCGACGTATCGGCATATCCTTGAAATGCTTACGGCTATTGACCGAGTGTTCAATGTAACGTTATTAATATTGAACGCTAGTTCAATGACGCTATTTCCCATCCGAACGACCCGCCGCGGCGGTTCCTTGCGCAGCGGTGGCTCGTCGTTGAATGGAACGGAGGCCGACGGTGCTGGTTCCGAAGCTCTTTACATCGATGAAGTCCTACGATCGCGCTCAGCTCCTGCGCGATTCGGTTGCAGGCGTCATCGTCGGAATCATTGCTCTGCCGCTGGCCATCGCCTTCGCGATTGCCAGCGGCGTCACTCCGAGCCGAGGACTGTGGACGGCGATCGTCGCCGGGTTCATCATCTCGGCGCTGGGCGGATCGCGGGTTCAGATCGGCGGGCCCACCGGTGCGTTCGTCGTCATCGTCTACGGCATCGTCCAGAAATACGGCATCGATGGACTGACGGTCGCGACCCTCATGGCGGGCGTGCTCCTCGTCATCTTCGGGCTCGCGAAGTTCGGGGCGGCGCTCAAGTTCATTCCGCATCCCGTCATCACCGGGTTCACGAGCGGAATCGCCGTGATCATCTTCTCCGGCGAAATGAAGGATTTCTTCGGGCTCCACATGGGTGTGGTTCCGCCCGATTTCTTTGGGAAGTGGATGGGGTTCGCGCAGGCGACGGGAGTCACGCCGGCCGCGATTGGAATAGCATCACTCGCGCTCGCCATCATCGTCCTGTGGCCGCGCGTGAACCGCAAAATCCCTGGCCCGTTCGTGGCGCTGATCGTGACCACGACGATCGCAACGGTCTTTCATCTTCCGCTCGAGACCATCGGCAGCCGCTTCGGTGAGATTTCTGCCGCCATTCCGCATCCACAGATTCCGCATCTCAGTCTCGTTCAGGTCACGTCGCTGGTCGGTCCGGCGTTCACCATCGCGCTGCTCGGCGCGGTGGAATCTTTGCTTTCGGCAGTGGTCGCCGACGGAATGATCGGCGGAAGGCACCGGTCCAACATGGAATTGGTGGCGCAAGGCGTCGCCAATATCGTGACTCCGTTGTTCGGCGGAATCCCGGCAACGGGCGCGATCGCTCGCACGGCGACGAACGTCAAGAATGGCGGCCGAACACCGGTTGCGGGAATCGTGCATGCGCTCACGCTGCTCGTCATCACGCTCGTGGCCGGGCGATGGGCAGCCCTGATTCCCATGGCGACGCTCGCGGCAATCCTCGTCGTCGTGGCGTATCACATGAGCGAATGGCGCGCGTTTCGAGCGGAGCTGCGCTCTCCCAAGAGCGACGTTGCTGTGTTGCTCACGACGTTCTCGTTGACGGTGCTCGTGGATCTCACCGTGGCGATCGAAGTCGGGATGGTGCTCGCCGCGTTCTTGTTCATTCGCCGAATGGCAGACGTGACGAATGTGAGCGTCGTGACACGCGAGTTGGAAGACGACACGGGCGAAGAAGATGACGTGAACGCCGCCTATCGCCGCGCGGTCCCTCGTGGCGTCGAGATCTACGAGATCAATGGACCGTTTTTCTTCGGAGCGGCGGAGACGTTCAAGGACACACTCGCGCGCGTCTCGGGCAAGCCACGCGTGCTGATCATCCGAATGCGTCACGTTCTCGCGTTGGACTCGACAGGAATGCATGCGTTGAAGGACGTCGTCCATCGCAGCCGCGGAGACGGCACCGTTGTTCTCCTGTCCGACGTTCACATGCAACCGCTCGTTGCGCTGACGGGCTCGCCGGTGCTCGATGAGATCGGTCGGGACAATCTATTTGGAAACTTGGATGACGCCTTGAACCGGGCTCGCGTTTTGTTGGGCCTGCCGGAGGAATTGCCGCCGGAAGGAACGGAGCCGACAGTGACACGAGAGCGCACCGGGTTGATGCCGGCTGCCGGCGTGACCCACACGAATCGCTGAGTAAGACGATTGGGGCGAGTCGCTTGCAGCACAATCGTTGCGGACGCAAGGCTGGCGCGACGGTTGGGCTCGCGGTAGCGTGATTGCATGAGGACCCGCTCGCTCATCCCCGCGGCGACGCTGCTGTTAGGGTGTAGCCTCCGCCACCGACCAGTGGCGCCGGAGCCCGCGCGCGGCCCGGCGCGCGACAGCCTGTTTTTGTTGGACCAGACTCGCGGCGATTCCGTCGCGGCGCGCGGGTATGTTGACGGATCTGTCGCCTTACTCGGCGCCGACGTGATTTATCTTCGGGCCGGCGCGCCGGTTACGTTCGGTCGAGAGGCAGCGGCCGCTGTACTCTCCGCGGCGCCCGGCGTCGCGCGCGAGACGATGACATGGGAGCCACTCGGCGGCGGCGTGTCGTACGACCTCAATGCGGCGTACACGTTCGGCATCGCTGCGCACGCCGCGCGTTCGAACGGCGTCATTCGCATCGATCATTACGTCGCGTTCTGGAAGCGGCAACGCGGCGAGCCCTGGAGAATTGCGGCGTACGCCGAGATCGGTGCTCCATCAATCGGTGACGTTCGCCTCGAGTCGAATCAGCTCGCGCCACCGCTCGCGGCCGTGCCCAAACAGAATGCGGAGGTGGCTGCGAGCGTCCGCTCAGCCGACAGTTTGTTTTCCGATCTCGCGGATCGCATGGGCGTGCCATTCGCGTTCTCGAATACCGTCGCGCCGAACGGAGGCGTGTTCGCCGGGCCGCGTCTTATCGTCGGCTCCGAAGCGATCGGCGAGTATTTCGGCGCACTCGGCGCCGGCACGTCGCTCACCTGGCGACCCATTTACGCGTCAGCGGCCGCGTCGGGCGATCTGGCGTTCACCGTGGGCGTGACGATCTCCACGGGCCGAGGACAGTCCGGCGCTGCCGTGCAACGGTTCGGAAAATACCTTGCCGTTTGGCAGCGCCAACGAAACGGCACGTGGAAATTCCTGATTCAGGGCGTGAACGCGACTCCGCCGCGCGGGTCGCAGAAGTAAGTCGGTCAACGACTACCAGTCTCCGCGCTTTTCGCCGGCGCGATAGACGCGGAGCAATGTGAACGACACGCCGCCGTAGGTCACGAGGTATGCGCTCCATTTGAAGATCTGCGCCATGCCGGCGTCGGTCGTGTGAAAAGCGAATGCGTACACCACCAATCCCAGCACGGCCCAGCAGAGGCAGGCGAGGCCGCCGCGAATCAACGCCCAACGGCGATCGCGTTCGGCTTTGATGTGCTCGGCTTCGCGCTTCACCTGCATCTCTTCGTAGAGACGTTTGTTGATCGGCATCAGCGGAGAGGCGGCGCGTGAGAGGATTGAGAATACGATCGAGGGGCAGAGCATCGGCGGCGCCGCACTCTACCCCTCGAACCGCATCGTGTTTCTCGCCGGCGGAGAAAAGGCGCGGCGGCGAGCCTCGCTCAGGGGCGGTCTTTGAAGATCGCGTTGAGTTGCGTGTGCTTTGTATCCAGCGGGACCAAGCGTCCATCGATGAACAGGAATTTGGTATCGATCTTTGCTTCGAGCAGATCGCCGGTTGTGACGACGATGTTGGCCATTTTGCCGACGTCGATGGAGCCCATCTTGTCGGCGACGCCGAAGATCTGCGCCGGCCAGAGCGTGACCGATTTGATCGCGTCGGCCTTGGACAATCCGTGCGCCGCGGCCATGCCGGCGTTGTAGGGCAGGGTACGAATTTCGGACCCCTTGTCGCCGGTCGAGATGGCGAACGTCACGCCGGCGGCGGCGAGTTTGGCGGGGATTGAATAATTCACATCGTACGGGTCGTCTTCGCGCGACGGCAGCTTCATTACCGCGGTGACGATGACCGGCGTGTTGTGCTGTTTGAGAAACGCGGCAACGGCCGGCGCTTCCTGTCCGCCCATGATGACGGGCTTGAGGTGCATCTCTTCCGCGAAGGTGACGGCGTCGCGAATGTCGGTGGCGCGATCGGCGGGGAAGATCACCGGCATCTGGCCGCTCAACGCGGGCAGCAGTGACTCGAGCACGACGTCATGCGCGGGACGCGGAATCGACTTGTCCTTGGCGTATGCCGCGTGTGCTTTCCCATATGCATCGGCGTCGCGCAACATCGTGCGGAGCGAATCCATTTGCAGTTGCCGAACGCGATTGGCATCGGTGGGCGCACCTTGTTGCACTGCTGCAGCGCGCGCGAAGCCGCGCCCGCCGAAGCCCGACCGAGGGAGCTCGATGACGAGGGCGAACTTGGGAACGACCGCCATCTTCGGCGGTGTGTCGCCGGCGAGGTTCATCAACGCCGCTTGGCCGGACAGGATACCACCGGTGGGCCGAGAGACGACTGTGGTGATGCCGACGACGCGCGCGACGCCGATGTGCGCGCTATGCGGATCGATGCCGTAGAACGCCTGTGCGTTGGGATTGAACGATCCGACTTCTTGAATGTCGACCGTCGCGACGGCGCCTTGTCCGATCTCCGAAAGTCCCACGCTCGATCCAGTCTCGATCATTCCGGGATAGACCATGAGGCCTGTCGCGTCGATGATCTGCGCTCCGGGAGGTACCGTCGCGTTTGCGCCGACGGCCGTGATCTTGCCGCCACTAATGACGACGACGCCATTCGGAATTTCGGCGCCGCTCACCGTGACGACGCGGCCGCCGCGAATCGCGAACGTGCCTTGCGGCCCGGGATTCGGGTTGAAGGATCCAAGCTGAGCGCGCGCCGGTAACGCGAGCGCCGCAAGCGCGCCCGCGCTCATCGAAAGCCGACGGGCCGCCGCGGCGAAGGATCCGTTTCTTTCACGCATGATTCGTCTCGTCATGGGACCACCGGTGTGACGCGGCGGCGATCGGCGGCTTCGAGCGCGGCGCGCTCTTTGGCCATCTGATCGCGCATTTCCTTGTCGCGTTTGATGTCGAAGAAAATCTCACCGTCGATGAACGTCGTCTCGGCCATGGAGTAGACGCTGAGCGGATCGCCGTTCCAGATGACGACGTCGGCGTCCTTGCCGATCTCGATCGATCCGACGCGTTTCTCGACGCCAAGTTGGACGGCGCCGTTGTACGTGATGGTCTTGAGCGCTTCGTCTTCGGTGAGTCCGCCGTACCGAATCATCTTCGCGGCGTCGATGTTGAGCCGGCGTGCGCGTTCGTCGGAGTCGGAGTTCACCGTCGCCACGACGCCGTGGTGCATGAGAATGGCGGTGTTGTAGGGAATCGCATCATAGGCTTCGACCTTATACGACCATTCGTCGGCGAACGTCGACAGACCCGTTCCAGCGGCCGCAATCTCGGACGCGATTTTATAGCCTTCTAATCCGTGCTGGAGTGTCTTCACGG
>Ga0193753_10000755_pt1 | contig 30178 bp, 28 predicted proteins | sample H1c2metaG_FD_144925 | JGI IMG/M metagenome (GOLD analysis project Ga0193753, IMG submission 144925) | Soil microbial communities from a riparian zone of the East river system, Colorado, United States - H1c2 | ecosystem: Environmental > Terrestrial > Soil > Riparian zone | place: USA: East...
GTTCTTTCCGCAGCTCCAAGCAGTCCTCGCGCACCCAGTGCTCGCGGCCGAGTTCCGTAAGGCGCCGCTGCAATTCCGCGGCGACGGTGCCCAGATACAACACATCGTCCGCGGCATAATCCAGCTGCGCGGGCGTGAGCGGCCGCTTCGACCAGTCGGTGCGGGTCTGTCCCTTGGGGATGGTGACGTCGAGCAAGGTCTTGACGAGTTCAGCGTAGCCGACTTGCGGCTTCATGCCGGTGCATGCCGCGGCGATCTGCGTGTCGAACACCGGCGACACGACGCGCTGGGCGGTCAGGTACAGCGCTTCGAGGTCCTGGCGCGCGGCATGGATGAGCTTGCGCGCGCGCGGCGCGGTCAAAGCCGGCATCAATGCATCGAGGCTGCCCACTTTAAGCGTATCGACGCACCAAATCTGCCCCGCAGCGCTCAACTGCAGCAGGCACAATTTCGGAAAAAAAGTGCGCTCGCGGAGGAATTCCGTATCGAGGCCAATCGCCTCCTGCGATTCCAGCGTGCGCGCAAGCGAGGCAAGCTCATCGCTGTGATCAATCCAAATCGCGTCAGGCATCTCGTTACCGCGTGTACAATTTGACCGTGAAGTATGACTGAAACGGTATGCTGAGACTCGCAAAAGCATTTGTAGACATTGCACTTTGGCGGAAAACTCCGGCGCATTTGCCCGCGTCGCTGTTTCTCCTGGTCCTGGTGGCCGTGGTGTCGGCGCTGACCGAAGTGCTCGGCGCGCTGCTGCCGCCGCCGCCGAACGACGAGATCGTCATGCGCATCGTCCTGGGGCTGGGATTGCCGCTGGCATTCACCTGGACGCTGTTGTCGCTGACGAGCCGCCGCGCGCGCTTTTTGCAGACCGCAACCGCGCTGCTCGGCGTGGGCGCCCTCGCGGCGCTCATTCTCTATCCGTTGGATTCGCTACTGCGCGTCATGGGCGAAGACAAACTCCTGTGGATCATCGGATTTCTTTGGACTGTGGTGTTCATCTGGTACCTGCTGGCCTGCGCGCATATCTGGCGCGCCGCGTTCGACTCGGGTCTGCTGCTGGGCGGCGTCATCAGCATCGGCTACTTCTTCCTGGCGCTGGCCATCGACCGGCAGCTGATGCCGCAATCATGACACGGCACATTCATATCCTAGGGATTGCCGGCACCTTCATGGGCGGCGTCGCCGCCATCGCCAAGGCGGCCGGTTTTCGCGTCACCGGATCGGATTTGAACGTGTATCCGCCGATGAGCACGCAGCTTCAGGCGCTCGGCATCGAATTCGTTCAGGGTTACGGGGCCGAGCAATTGGACCTGAAGCCCGACATGGTGGTGGTCGGCAACGCCCTGAGCCGCGGCAGCCCGGTGATCGAAGCCATGCTCGACCGCGGCATGCCCTATACCTCGGGCCCTTTGTGGCTCGCCGAACAGGTGCTCCACTCCCGGCATGTGATCGCCGTGACGGGCACCCACGGCAAAACGACCACGACCGCGATGCTCACGTGGATACTGGAGCACGCGGGTCTCGAGCCCGGGTATCTGGTCGGTGGTGTGCCGGGAAATTTCAATTCCAGCGCGCGCTTGGGCAAGTCACCGTTCTTCGTGATCGAGGCGGATGAATACGACACGGCCTTTTTCGACAAGCGGGCCAAGTTCGTTCACTACCGTCCGCGCACCGCCATCCTGAATAATCTGGAATACGATCACGCGGACATTTATCCGGACGTGGCCTCGATCCGCCGGCAATTCAATCAATTGCTGCGCACCGTCCCGGGCGTGGGACGGCTCATCGTGAACGGCGCGGATCCCGAGCTGGCGAAGACCTTGAGCGAGGGCTGCTGGACGCCGCGCGAGTCCTTTGGTTTGGCGCAGGCCGGTGCGCCGTCCTGCGACTGGACAGCGCGCTTAACGGAGGACTCGGCCGCAAGCCGATTTACCGTGCAGTTCCAGGGGCGCGACGTCGCCCAAGTGGCCTGGAGCTTGATCGGCGAACACAATGTGCTGAATGCATTGGCCGCGATCGGCGCGGCTGCCCATGCCGGTGTCTCGCCGCCGCGCGCCGCGGAAGCGCTGAATGTGTTCAGCGGCGTCAAACGCCGCATGGAAGTGCGCGGCGTCGTCGACGGCGTCACCGTCTATGACGACTTCGCGCACCATCCCACGGCCATCGAGACCACGCTCAAGGGCTTGCGGGCGCGCGTCGGCGCTGCGCGCATCATCGCGGTGCTGGAGCCGCGCTCCAACACCATGAAGCTGGGCGTGCATCGCGATCAATTGGCGCCGTCGCTCGAGACAGCCGACCGCACCTGGTTCTTTGCACCACCCGATCTGGGCTGGGACTTGAAGGGCGCGGTGTCGAGCATGGGAGATCGGGTGGGCCTGGCGGGCACGGTCGATGAGCTGGTGAAAGGACTGGCGGCGCAAGCGCATAGCGGCGACCATGTGCTCATCATGAGCAACGGCGGTTTCGGCGGTCTGCACGAGAAGTTTCTGGCTGCCTTGCGGGCGCGCTGATGCCGGAGCCGCCATCGATCGCGCTGTTCCCGCTCAACGTCGTGTTGTTTCCGCAGGGCCCGCTGCCGCTGCGCATCTTTGAAACGCGCTACGTGGACATGGTTCGAAAATGCATGCGCGAAGATCAGCGCTTCGGCGTGGCGCTGATCCGCGAGGGCAGTGAAGTGGGTCCCGCCGATACCTTCGATGTGGGAACCATGGCGAAGATCGTCGATTTCCATCAACTGTCGGATGGCTTTCTCGGGCTATCGTGCGTCGGCGAGCAGCGCTTTCGAATTTTGGGCCGCCGCCGTCAGGCGGATGGTCTGAACGTGGCCGACATCGAAAGCCTGGAGCGCGAACCGCAGATGGAGGTGCCGGAGCGGCACGCGCCGCTCGCGGAACTTTTGAGGAGCGTCCTGCCGCAATTGGGCGAGGTCTATGCGGGCATCGAAATGCATCTGGACGATGCGTCCTGGGTGGGACATCGTCTGGCGGAAATTCTGCCGATCCAGACTTCGGAAAAACAGTTCTGTCTCGAGCTCAACGATCCGATCCGGCGCCTCGATGTCTTAAGCCCGTCGGCGCAAGGCGCGCCCCATTAGGAGCCCGCGCCCCTAGCCCGTGCTCCTGGCCGCCGAGACCCAGCGCGCCCGGCTGAACCAAAGCGCCGCGGCGATGACGAGTCCCCACGGCAGCAGCCAGTAGCCCAGCAGGCCGTCGAATCGCCCCACCCAAAAAGCGTAGCCCGGTGCGGTGCCGCTGGTGGTCGCCTCTTGCAGCATGCGCAGTACGATCACCCAGCCGGCATGCAGGCCGATGGCGACGGCGATGTTGCCGGTCAGCACGCGCGTGAGGCTCAAGATCAATCCGACCACCAACCACGAGAGAAAGGAGTCAAATACCAAGGCGGGTTGCGCCAGGGGCGCGAAGGAGCGCGCCAGCAGGTCAAATCCACTGCCCCAGCCGACATCCTCGGGCGCGATTCTCGCCTTCGCAAAGAAGTGCACGACGGCGAACAGCGGTGCGGTGAGCAGCGCCGCGGTCCAAGGGCCAGCCTCGCGCTCGATGGCGGTGTGCATCGCGCCGCGCATCACAGTCTCCTCGATGAGTGCGACGGCGATGCCTGACCCCAAGCCGATGAGGAAAATCCGTGCGACCTCAAATGCGGTGGGCGTGAAGTTCGGGCTCAAGACCCGCAGGTGCGAGGCCAGCAAAAACCAGGCGCCGACGGCGGCGGTGGCCATGCCCACGGCGCCCCAGGCGAGGCTGATCCGCAGAAATCGGCGCCAGGGCAGGCCGTAGCCAAAATCCCGCCTGGCGATCAGGTGCAAATGGCGGCACAGCCAGACGAGCTCGGCGATCAGCACCAGCATCGCGACGCGACTGGCGACGCGGTGAAATGCCCAGCCCGCGAAAGTCGAGGTGAGTGCATAGGCAGGGTAGGCGAGAAGCGCGCCGATCAATCCCGCGAGAAGGAGCGCACCGAGAAACCAGGCGAAGGCCCGCATCTTAAGTCATCGATGCAAACACCCGCGCCGCAGCGGCGACGGTGGCGTCGATGTCCGCGGCCGAATGCGCAGCCGACAGAAATCCGGCCTCGAAAGCCGACGGTGCGAAATAGACTCCTTCGTCGAGCATGCCGTGGAAGAAGCGCTTGAAACGCTCGACATCGCAGACCATGACTTTCTCGTAGCGATCGACATGCGGTTCGGCGGTGAAGAAAAAGCCGAACATGCCGCACACATGGTTCGTGGCGAGCGCGATGCCGGCGCCCGCGGCCGCCGTGGCGAGCCGCTCCACCAAAATATCGGTCATGGCACCCAGGCGCGCATGAAACCCTGGCGTGCTGATCAAGTCGAGGGTGGTGATTCCGGCGATCATCGCCACCGGATTGCCGGATAGCGTGCCCGCCTGATAGACCGGACCCAAGGGCGCCAGCTGCTGCATGATGTCGCGCCGGCCGCCGAACGCGCCCACCGGCATGCCGCCGCCGATGATTTTGCCGAGCGTGGTCAGGTCCGGGCGCACGCCATACAGCGCTTGCGCGCCGCCGAGTGCGACTCGAAAGCCGGTCATGACCTCATCGAACAGCAGCAGTGCCCCCGTGCGATCGCACTCGCGGCGCAGCGTTTGCAGGAAATCCGGCGCGGGCGGCACGCAATTCATGTTGCCGGCCACGGGTTCGACGATGACGCAGGCGATCTGCTCGCCGATCTGCCGAAATACCCTCTGTACCTGATCGCTGTCGTTGAAGTTGAGCGTGACGGTGTGGCTCGCGAGCGCCTTGGGCACGCCCGGTGAAGTCGGCACGCCGAGCGTGAGCGCGCCGGAACCCGCCTTGATCAGCAGCGAGTCCGAATGGCCGTGATAGCAGCCTTCGAATTTCACGATGGTGTCGCGTCCGGTAAAGCCTCGCGCCAGACGGATGGCGCTCATGGTGGCTTCGGTGCCGGAACTGACGAAGCGCACCAGTTCGATGGAGGGCATGAGTTCGACCACGCGGCGCGCGAGCTGCGTCTCCAATTCGGTCGGGGCGCCGAAGCTCAAGCCGTCGGCGGCGACGTCCTGCACGGCCTTGATGACCTGCGGATGAGCGTGTCCCAGGATCATCGGCCCCCAGGAACCGACGTAATCGAGGTAGCGCCGATCATCCGCGCTGATCACATGAGCGCCCTCGGCACGCTTCAGGAAAATGGGCTCGCCGCCGACGCCGCGAAACGCTCGCACAGGCGAGTTGACGCCGCCCGGAATGTACTTACAGGCTTCTTGAAACAGGCTCATGGCGCGGCTATCTAAACAGCGATGGCGGTCTCGGGCAAGCTGAGCCGGACTTCCAACCCGCCGCTGCCGGCATTGGCGGCTCGGGCGGAGCCGCCGTGAGCCTTCATCACCTGCGAGGTGATGGCCAAGCCGATGCCTTCGCCGCCGCTGTCGCGGTCACGCGATTCGGCGACACGATAAAACGGCTCGAAAATGCGCTCCAAATCCGCTGCCGGCACGCCCGGTCCATGATCTCGGATCAGAATCTCCACGCCTCTGCCGGATTTCCCGACCTGCATCTCGACCGGCGCATCGTTGGGGCTGTAGCGCACCGCATTGCGCAGCACGTTTTCAATCGCACTGCGCAGCAGGTCGCGGCTGCCGAGCACCGCGTTGTTGGCGGCACCGCGCAGGCTGATCTTGCAATTCTTCATGGCCCCTTCGAAATTGGCGTCGCGCACGACTTCCTCGATGACATCGTCGAGCTCGAAACGCTCGCGCTCCAACAGGGCATCGGTGCCCTGCAGCCGCGCCAGCTTCAGCACCTGGCTGATCATGGCGTCGAGGCGTTCGATTTCTCTTTCCAGGCGGTCCATCTGCCGCATGGAATCCGACTCTGGCTGGCGCGCCAATCCCAGGGCGACCCGCATGCGCGCCAGGGGCGAACGCAGCTCATGGGAAATGTCGCGGAGCAGTTGTGTCGTCGCGCTGCGATTGGCCCGCAGCTGATCGGCCATGGCGTCGAAGTCGCGCGCCAGCACTGCGAGCTCGTCCTTGCGGCCTTCGAGACCTGAACTGACGCGCACCTCCTGGTTTTCCGTGGCCAGCGCTCGCGCGCCCGCTTGAATGCGGCGGATCGGTGCCGTGAGGTGCTCTGCCAGCCACCAGCTGGTGAGCGCACTCACCACCAACGCGATGCCGAGAATGGTCAGCGATATGGCCGGCAGGCTCAGCGCGCCAAACACGCTGGGCCGGCGCGGTGTGGTGAACACGGAGTACACCGACCCGTCAGCCGCGATGATCTGCGGCGCGGATCGCGACGGCCGAAAATTGCGCGGCACGGATTCGGGGCTGCCGTTGACGCGGCGTTGTATGTTTTCGGGCAGGCTTCTGCCAAGAATGTCCCGGCCATCGGGACCGATGACGAACAGCTCGCGGTCGCCGATCACCGTTTTATTTGCCGCAAGCCAGGTCTGCAGTGCGCTGACGCCGCCACGCTCGAGAACTTCGGATGCCTGGATGGCCGCGGAGGGGCGGCGCTGAAAATCGACCGTTTCGCTTTCGCGGGAGGTGATGGTGAACGTGGTGGCGATGCTGCTGCCCACGATGAGCGTCATCGCGAGCAAGAACAGCAGGAAAATCCTTGAGAAAAGGCTATGCATGCGCCATGGTCAGGGTATAGCCGGAGCCGCGGACGTTCTTGATCTCCGGATTCCCGCCGGCTTCGAGCTCGAGCTTGCGCCGCAGATTGCTGATATGCGTGTCGATGCTGCGATCGTAGGCCGCGAGCTTGCGGCCCAGCGCCTGCTCAGTCATGGCGTCGCGCGAAATGACCTGGCCGGCCGAGCGCATCAGCAGCTCGAGCACACGGAACTCAGCTCCAGTGAGGGCCACGGCTTTTTCGCCGACATGCACCAGACGGGTTCCCGCGTTCAAGGTGATGGGCCCCACCGTCATCTCCTCCGGAACGCTGCCGCGCATCGAGCGGGTGCTCGCGCGGCGCAGGATCGCGCGGATGCGCGCCACCAATTCGCGCGGGTTGAAGGGCTTGCTCAGATAGTCGTCCGCGCCCAACTCCAGGCCGACGATGCGGTCGACGTCATCGCCGCGCGCGGTGAGCATCAGGATGGGCGTGGTATAGGACGCGCCAAGCCTGCGCAGCACGTCGAGGCCGCCGACGCTCGGCAGCATCACGTCGAGAATCACGATTTCAAAATCGCCGGCCTGCAATTCCGCCAGAGCATCGCTGCCGTCATGCACGCTCTTCACGTCGAAGTGTTCGGCGTCCAGGTATTCGGACAGCATCTGGCACAGCTCCCGATCATCATCGACCAGGAGCACGCGTGGTTGAACTGCCGCAGAATCAGTCGTCATGTGCGTACTCTGTCACAGTCGGCGCCAGGGCGTGAATCCGGGCGTCGAATTTGCAATTCTTAACAGTAGCCTGCGCTGCTTCGACACATGTTTACGTGGCGGCGGCTTAGGATAGAGCCGTACCCCTTATTCACCGTATTGGAGCCCACATGAAATCGAATCGCAATTTGCTTAAGGCAGGTCTACTGGCGGCCGGAGCGCTATTGACGGCCGCCGCCGGCATTTCGGTGGCCACCGCGGCCGATGAGGCGACTCCCGCGGCTCCTGCAGCACCCGGCGCGGCCGGACCGCATCGGTGGCACCACCATGGCCACGGACAAATGCTCTCCAAGCTCAACTTGAGTGCGCAGCAGCAGGCGGCCGTCAAGACCATCATGGCCAATGCCGGTCCGCAGATGAAGAGCATTCACCAGGAGATGCGCAGCAACTCATTGAAGCTGCGCCAGACGCAGCCGAGCGACGCCAATTACCAGAATGTCGTGGCGCAGGTCACGCAGGCCAACGGGTCGCTGCACTCGCAAATGCTCACCCAGCGCGAAGCGGTACGCGCGCAGATCTTCAAGGTATTGACCCCGGAACAGCAAACGCAACTCGCGGCGCTGCAGGCGCAGATGCGGGCACAAATGCAGGCCCGCATGCAGGCTCGCATGCAAGCCGGGGGCGCCGCCAGGCTATGAGCTAATTGAACCTCGATTAGCAGTTAGGGATCGCCGCCGTTCTGACTCAGCGTTGTGCGGCCGCGATCCCATCTTTTTTGAGCAGCTCGATCACGCTGTCCTGTCCCACCAGATGTCCGGTACCGACGATCACCAGGTAGTTCCTGTCATCATTGAGCAAGGCCTCGATTTTGGGGACCCACTTGCGGTTGCGGGCCACCAGCACCGATTGATATAGCGACGGGTCGCGGCCGATCTCGGATTTCAGCTGGTCGGCAAACCATTGGGTGTCGCCGCTGACCCAGGCATGCACCATGGCGTCGACCTCCTTGGGCAGGTCGTGCGCCTCCTCGAGGCTCGACACCAGGTAGTCGGCCTGCTGGTCCATGGACAGGGCATCGAACAGCGCGATCTGATCATGCACGGTTTCCAGCCCCGCCACGGACTTGCCGTCGCTGCGCGACCGCTCCAGGAAAAACATTTCGACGCCGGACTTCGGCTGAAAGCCCAGCTGCTGCAGCTGCAGCTGCGAAATGGCCTCCGCGGCAAACCAGGGCGCGAAGGCATCGAAGATGCCGAGGTCGACACCGACCTCCTGCGCCAGCGTCTGGGCGCGTTTGTAGCGGCGCTCGCCCATGATCGAGAGCAGCGTTTGGCCTTCGGGCAGGCGGGCGCTGGCGAGCAATTCCGTCTGCATGCGCTGCGAATCGATTTCCGCCAGATTCACTTCCATGAAAATCGATTTGGCATTGCGGTATGCATTGAGCAGGGCAGGAGCCAACGGATAGTCGCTCGGCCGCAGTACGTGGATCGAGCCCAAGATGTATACCGTGTTGTGCTTGCCGTGCAGTTCCCAGAGCGCGTGCAGCGGTCCGTCGGCGCGCACCGCGGCGCAAAGAGCGGCGCAGGAGAGCGCGAGTCCCAGCAAACGCCAGCGGATGAAGGGTCGTCGCATCTAGAATTGAGTCGCCTGGGCTCCTAACTCGCGGTTTGCCGCAATTGGCTCAATTCTACCCAGTGCACCTGAGAGTCGATACGTCCGTCGGCATGCAAATCGAAACTACGGTAGGCGGGCGGGCGCGAATCCACGGCGTAGCGATCGCTTTTCGGCAGAAATTGCGCCCCGGTGGACGGGGTCGCAAACAGGCGCACATCGCCGCGCTTGCCGTCGAACGCTTGATGTACATGTCCCCACACCACCGCGCGCACATTCGGATGCGCGTCGATGACCTGCCAGAAATCCTCGGGTTGGGCGAGTCCCACGCCGTCCAACCAGCGGCTGCCCATGGCAATCGGGTGATGATGCAGACACACCATGGCATGTTTGGGAGCTTGGGTGAGAGCGGTGTCGAGGCGCGCAAGCTCATTCTTCGTCAGGCGTCCGCCGACGTGACCGGGATCGTAGCTGTCGAGCATCACGAAGGTCCAATCGCCAATGGTGTGCGCACCGCAAATCCTGAACGGTTCTTCGCTAAGTTCCTTGCGCATGACCTCGGGCTCATCATGATTGCCGGGAATGCACAACACCGGTTTTGCCACGTTGCCAAACACGCTGCGAAAGCGCAGATAACCGGCCTTGTCATCCTGAACCAGATCGCCTGTGACAAGCACTGCTTCGAAATCACGCACTCGCGCGAACGCATCTTCGAGAGCCGCATGCAAGCTCGGATCGGTTTCGACGCCGCGCAGTCTGCCGCTGGGGCTGCCGTATAAATGCGTGTCGGTGACTTGTAGAATTTGCATCATGTAAATGGTAGCAAAGCACTCCCACGACGACGGTGAACTGGGTCATGGCAGCGCCTCAACGCGTTATACATAAACAGACTACAGTTGTGTGACCGTGTTCCGTCGCAAATCGGACAACTTGCGGGTAATGCGACCAATATCACGCGGCATTGCTGGCAGGGGGCTCATCGGAGACAATACCCGGCTTGTTTCGTTAAATGAGAAGCCCCTCCATGCCCACCCGCCGCGACCTTGCAAATGCCATCAGAGCGCTTTCCATGGATGCGGTGCAAAAGGCCAATTCGGGCCATCCGGGCGCGCCCATGGGGATGGCGGACATTGCCGAAGTGCTGTGGCGGGACGTGCTTAAGTTCAATCCCGGCAATCCAGCCTGGTTGGACCGTGACCGATTCGTGCTATCCAATGGGCATGCCTCGATGCTGCTGTATTCGCTGCTGCATCTCACGGGCTATCCCTTGTCGATGGACGAAATCAAGAATTTTCGGCAGTTCGGCTCCAAGACGCCGGGCCACCCGGAGCGTGAACTTCATCTCGGGATCGAGACCACCACGGGGCCGCTGGGACAGGGTTTCGCCAATGCGGTCGGAATGGCCCTGGCCGAGCGTTCGCTGGCCGCCACCTTCAACCGGCCCGGCCACAACATCATCGATCACCACACCTACGTATTCGTGGGCGACGGTTGCATGATGGAAGGCATTTCCCACGAGGCCGCCTCGTTCGCGGGCATGCAGCAACTGGGCAAGCTGATAGCGGTTTATGACGACAACGGCATTTCGATCGACGGCAAGGTCGTGGGCTGGTTCGACGATGACACCGCGCATCGCTTCGAGGCGTATGGCTGGCATGTCATCCCGCATGTCGATGGCCACAGCAGCGAGGCGGTGGCCGCCGCGCTCGAGAGCGCGCGCGCCGTCACCGACAAGCCGTCGTTCATTTGCGCCAAGACCATCATCGGCTTCGGCGCACCCAAGCAGGGGACGCAAACCATGCATGGCGAGGCCATGGGTGTCGACGACATCGCCATCGCGCGCAAGACCTTGAACTGGCCTTCTCCGCCGTTTGAAATTCCGGCCGATATCAGCGCCGCCTGGGACCGGCGCGAAAAAGGCGCCGCGGCCGAGCGTGCCTGGCAGGGCAAATTCAATGCTTACAAGAAGGAATTTCCGGCGCTGGCAGCCGAATTGGAACGGCGCATGGCGGGCGATCTGCCGCCTGGCTTCGATGACTTGATGCGCTCTTATACGCGCGGCGCACAAGCCGAAGGCAAGTCCCTGGCCACGCGCCAATCCTCGCAAGCGGCGCTCAATGCCATTGGGCCTGCCATGCCGGAGCTGCTGGGCGGATCGGCGGACCTCACGCCCTCGAACGGCACCTGGCGCAAGGATTCGGTCACCCTGCTGCCGGCCGCGCCGGCCGGCAACTATATTCACTATGGCGTGCGCGAATTCGGCATGTCGGCCATCATGAACGGCATTGCCGTGCATGGCGGCCTGATTCCCTATGGCGGCACCTTTCTGACCTTTTCGGACTATGCGCGCAATGCGGTGCGCATGGCCTGCCTGATGCGCATACGCGTGATATTCGTCTATACGCACGATTCGATCGGCTTGGGCGAGGACGGTCCGACGCATCAACCCATCGAGCATCTTGCAAGTCTGCGGGTCATCCCGCATATGGACCTGTGGCGGCCCTGCGATGCGGTGGAAACGGCGACGGCGTGGGGCGTGGCGGCGGACAATCGCGACGGACCGACGCTGTTGATCCTGACCCGCCAGGCCTGCACGCATCAACCGCGCGACCCTGCGCAGGTGGAAAACATCGCGCGCGGCGCCTACGTGCTGATCGAGCCGCCCGGCGGGCCCGAAGCGATCGTCATCGCCACCGGGTCCGAGGTCGGGATTGCCGCCGAGGCGGTGCGCGCCATGAATGCCAAAGGGCGCAAGATACGGCTGGTGTCGATGCCGAGCACGAACCGGTTCGATGCGCAGGATGAGGCCTACAAGGAGAGCGTGCTGCCGGGGCGAGTCACGCGCCGGGTGGCGGTCGAGGCCGGAGTGCGTTCCGATTGGTGGCGTTACGTGGGGCTCAAAGGGCAGGTGGTGGGCATCGATCATTTCGGCGCCTCGGCGCCTGCCAAAGTACTGTTCCCGCAGTTCGGATTTACGCCGGAGAAAGTGATCGAGGCGGTCGAGAAGACCGCGGCTAACTGAAAAAAAAGAGGGTCTTATTACGATGGCAATTAAAGTGGGCATCAATGGCTATGGACGCATCGGCCGCAATATTCTCCGGGCACTGTACGAGGGCAAGCACGGCGATGCCCTGAAGATCGTCGCCATCAACGATTTGGGCGATGCCAATACCAACGCCCATTTGACCCGCTTCGATACGGCGCATGGCCGGTTTCGCGGCGAGGTGCATGTCGAGGGCGACTCGATGGTGGTCAATGGCGATCGCATCCGCGTGGTGGCGCAGCGCGATCCGACGAAGTTGCCCTGGGGCGAACTGGGCGTCGACTACGTGCTCGAGTGCACGGGCTTGTTCACCAGCAAGGCCAAGGCTTCCGCGCACTTGAGCGCGGGAGCGAAAAAAGTCGTTATTTCCGCGCCGGGCGGCGACGATGTGGACGCCACGATCGTGTTCGGCGTGAATGATCACATTCTGAAATCGAGCATGTCGGTGATTTCGAATGCCTCCTGCACCACCAATTGCCTGGTGCCCATGGTGAAGGTGCTGCACGACAAGATCGGTATTCTCGCCGGCGTGATGAACACCATCCACTCCTACACCAACGATCAGGTGTTGACGGACGTGTATCACTCCGACCTGCGCCGCGCGCGGTCGGCCACCATGTCGATGATTCCGGCCAAGACCGGCGCCGCCGCCGCCGTCGGGCTGGTGCTGCCCGAACTCAAGGGCAAGATCGACGGCTTCGCCATCCGCGTGCCCACCATCAATGTGTCCCTGGTGGACTTGAGCTTTACCGCCGCGCGCAAGACCAGCGTGCAGGAAATTCACGATGCCATCAAGGCGGCCGCGAATGGTGCATTGAAGGGCATTCTGGCCTACAACGATCAGCCGCTGGTGTCGGTGGATTTCAATCACGATCCCGCCTCATCGACATACGACGCGACGCTCACCAAGGTCATCGAAGGGACGCTGGTGAAAGTCTGCTCCTGGTACGACAACGAGTGGGGGTTTTCCAACCGCATGCTCGATACGACGCTGGCCTGGTCGAAGGCCAAATAAGAGCGTGCCCTTAAAAATAACAAAAATGTCCAGCCTGGATCTGCGCGGCAAGCGCGTGCTGATCCGCGAGGATCTGAACGTTCCCATTCAGGGCGGTTCGGTGAGCAGCGATGCGCGCATCCGCGCGGCGTTGCCCACGATTCAGGCGGCACTGAGCGCGAAAGCGCGGGTGCTCATCATGTCGCATCTCGGACGCCCGGAGGAGGGCAGGTACGCGGAGGAGTTTTCCCTGGCCCCGGTCGCGAAGCGTCTGGCCCAGCTGCTGGGTATTTCCGTGGCTTTCAAGAAGGACTGGCTCGACGGCGTCGAAGTCGCTCCCGGCGAGGTCGTGCTGCTGGAGAACGTGCGCTTCAACAAGGGCGAGAAGAAGGATGACGAAGACCTATCGCGGCGCATGGCGGCGCTGTGCGACATCTATGTGATGGACGCATTCGGCACGGCGCATCGCGCGGAAGCGAGCACCCACGGCGTCGCCAAGTACGCCCCCGTCGTCTGCGCCGGCCCGCTCTTGGTCAGTGAATTATCTGCGCTCGAGACCGCGCTGGAGAAGCCGGCGCGGCCGCTGCTCGCCATCGTCGCCGGCTCCAAGGTCTCCAGCAAGCTCACGGTGCTGGAATCGCTGTTGAGCAAGGTGGATCAGCTCATCGTCGGCGGCGGCATCACCAATACCTTTCTGGCCGCCCTCGGGCTCAATGTCGGCAAGTCCCTGTACGAGCCCAATATGCTGGATATCTGCAAGCGGCTGCTCGAGCAATCCAAGAAGCGCGGCATCGTCATCCCGATGCCGACGGACGTGGTGGTTGGCCGGGAGTTTTCAGCAAAGGCGGAAGCCGACGTCAAGGACGTGCGGCAGGTGTCGGCCGATGACATGATTCTCGACATCGGCCCGGACTCGGCCGAGGTGATTGCCTCATTGGTCGCCTCCGCCGGCACGATTCTTTGGAACGGTCCGGTGGGCGTGTTCGAATTCCCCCAATTCAGCGAGGGCACACGCAGCCTGGCCATGGCGATTGCGCGCAGCAAGGCCTTTTCCCTGGCCGGGGGCGGCGATACCCTGGCCGCCATCGAGAAATACGGCATCGAGGACAGCATTTCGTACATCTCCACGGGCGGCGGCGCTTTTCTGGAATTCGTCGAAGGCAAGAAGCTTCCCGCAGTCGAAATTCTCGAGCAGCGCGCCGCATGAACGCAGGTCTACGGCGCACGAAAATAGTCGCGACCCTGGGTCCTGCCACCGATGACCCGGCGGTGCTCGCCGACATGGTGCGGGCCGGCGTGGACGTGGTGCGCCTGAATTTCTCGCACGGCGTCGTGGCCGATCATGCGCGCCGGATCGAGCTGGTTCGCGAAGCGGCGCGGCAGGCCGGCCGCTATGTGGGCGTACTCGGCGACCTACAGGGACCGAAGATCCGCATCGACCGGTTTGCAGCCGGAAAGATCGAACTCAAAGACGGCGCCGATTTCACCTTGGACGCCTCATTGGCCGTCGATGCCGGCACCGAGTACTCGGTCGGCATTGCCTACAAGAAATTGCCGACGGACGTGTTCGCCGGCGACGTGCTGCTGCTCAATGACGGGCAGATCAGCCTCAAGGTTGTGAGCATCGACGGCCCGCGCATCAAGACCCGCGTGCTGGTGGGCGGAGAGCTCGGCAACAACAAGGGCATCAACCGGCAGGGCGGCGGATTATCCGCCGGTGCGCTGACGGACAAGGACCGCGAGGACATCGTCACGGCGGCGCGCCTCAAAGTCGATTACCTCGGTATTTCTTTTCCGCGGGATGCCGCAGACATGGACGAAGCCCGCGGCCTGCTCCGCCAGGCCGGCGGCCACGGGCTGCTGGTCGCCAAAATCGAGCGCGCGGAAGCCATCAAGAATCTCGCCGCCGTCGTCAAAGCCAGCGATGGCGTGATGGTGGCGCGCGGCGACCTCGGTGTGGAAATGGGATTCGCCGAGCTCGCCGGCCTGCAGAAGCTGATCATCCAGGAAACGCGCCATCAGAACAAAGTCGTGATCATGGCCACGCAGATGATGGAATCCATGATTACGGCCACGATTCCCACGCGGGCGGAGGTGTCCGATGTCGCCAATGCCGTAATGGACGGCACCGATGCCGTCATGTTGTCCGCGGAGACCGCTTCCGGCCGCCATCCTGTCAAGGTCGTCGAAGCCATGGCGCAAATCGTCGTCGGCGCGGAAAAATACGAAGTGGAGCATACGCGCGCGCGCCAGCGCCAGACTGGTTTCTTTTCACACTCCGACGAGGCCATCGCGGCGGCGGTCATGTACACCGCGAATCACCTGCACGTGAAGGCCATCGTTGCCTTGACCGAGTCCGGCTCCACGGCGCTGTGGATGTCGCGCGTGCGCTCGGATATTCCGATCTATGCCTTTACGCGGCACGAAAGCACGCGGCGCCGCGTGACCTTGTATCGCGGCGTCTACCCCATCGCCTACGATGTCGAGGACCGCGGCGAAGCGGTGTATTTCTCGATTTTTCGCCTGCTGCTGGGTCAGAATTTGGTGCTCGAGAACGATCACATCATCATCACCAAGGGCGAGCTCAGCGGCATCTCCGGCGGCACCAACTCCATGCAAATCCTGCGCGTTACGCGAAAGTAGCTCTCAATGGCCAACGAATTCCGCGGTACCGAACGATACATCGCCACCGAGGAGTTGATGGCGGCGGTCAACGCCGCCGTGGTGCTGTCGCGGCCGCTGCTCATCAAGGGCGAGCCCGGGACCGGAAAGACGCTGCTGGCGAACGAGATCGCGCGCGCCCTGGAGAAGCCGTTTTTCGAGTGGCACATCAAGTCCACCACCAAGGCGCAGCAGGGCCTGTACGAATACGACGCCGTCTCGCGACTGCGCGATTCGCAATTGGGAGACGCGCGGGTAAAGGACATCCGCAACTACATCCTCAAGGGCAATTTGTGGGAGGCCTTCGATTGCGAGGTGCAGCCTGTGCTGCTCATCGATGAGATCGACAAGGCGGACATCGAATTTCCAAACGACCTGCTGCGCGAGCTGGATCGGATGGAGTTCTACGTCTATGAAACACGCGAGACCGTGCGCGCCAGGCATCGGCCGATCATCGTGATCACCAGCAACAACGAAAAAGAGCTGCCGGACGCATTCCTGCGGCGCTGTTTCTTTCACTACATCCGATTTCCCGACACCGCGACCATGACGCAGATCGTCGATGTGCATTTTCCCGATCTGAAGCGCGAGCTGCTGCACGAGGCGCTGACGACGTTCTTCAAGATCCGCGAAACGCCCGGCCTGAAAAAGAAGCCCACCACCTCCGAGCTGCTCGATTGGATCAAGCTGCTGGTGACCGAGGACATCTCTCCCGAAGCGCTGCGCAGCGACGACACCAAGAAACTCATTCCGCCGCTGTACGGCGCGCTGTTGAAGAACGAGCAGGATGTGCACCTGTTCGAACAGCTCGTGTTCCTGCACCGCCGGAATGCTCGTTAAATTCTTTTTTCTGCTGCGCAAGACCGGCGTGCCGGTCTCGATCACCGAATTGCTGACCCTGCTCGAGGCCCTTAAAGTGGGCTTGGGCGACTTGAGCGCCGAACGCTTCTACTACCTGGCGCGCACCTGCCTGGTGAAGGACGAGAAGTACTACGACCGCTATGACCGCGCGTTTGCGGCGCATTTCAAAGGCATCGAGGACGTATTCGCAATGCTCGAGCGGCAGCTGCCGGGCGACTGGCTGGAAAAATTGACGGTGCGCGATTTCTCCGACGAGGAGAAGGCGCAGATCGAGGCCATGGGCGGCTGGGAAAAATTGATGGAGACGCTCAAGCAGCGTCTCGAGGAGCAGAAGAAGCGCCATGAGGGCGGCAGCAAGTGGATCGGTACGGCCGGAACCTCGCCCTACGGCGCCTACGGTTTCAACCCCGAAGGCGTGCGCATCGGGCAGGAGGGCGGACGCAACCGCAGCGCGGTGAAGGTGTGGGACAAGCGCGAGTTCGCCAATCTCGACGACAAGGTCGAGCTGGGCACGCGCAACATCAAAATTGCGCTGCGCCGCCTGCGCCGGTTCGCGCGCCGCGGCGTGCCCGACGAGCTGGCATTGGCCGATACCATCGATGCCACCGCGCGTTCCGGGGGCTGGCTCGACATCAAAATGCAGGCGGAACGCAAGAACGTCATCAAGATACTGCTGCTGTTGGACATCGGCGGATCGATGGACGATCACGTCAAGACCTGCGAAGAATTATTTTCCGCCGCCCGCAGCGAGTTCAAGCATCTCGAACACTACTATTTTCACAATTTCGTGTACGAGGCGTTGTGGAAGGACAATCGGCGGCGTTTCAATGAGCACGTGAGCACCACCGAGATCATCCGCACCTACGGACCTGACTACAAGCTCATCCTGGTGGGCGACGCCACCATGAGCCCCTATGAAATCACTCACGCCGGCGGCAGCGTCGAGCACTGGAATCCGGAACCGGGGAGCCTGTGGCTCGAGCGTCTGATGAAGCAGTACCCGAAATTCGCCTGGATCAATCCCCAGCCGCAGTCGCGCTGGCGCCAGACCGCGTCGATCGACATGACCCGCGACATGCTCGAAGGACGCATGTATCCGCTCACCCTCGCGGGGCTCGACGACCTCATCGACGCGCTCACGTGATCCACGAGCCCCGCCAACTCGGCTTGATATTGACGGGGGGCGGGGCCCGCTCGGCCTATCAAGTGGGCGTTCTGAAGGGCATTGCGGATCTGCTGCGGCGCGGCTCAGCCTGTCCGTTTCCGATCATTACCGGCACCTCCGCCGGCGCGGTGAGCGCCATCGCCCTGGCCTCGGATGCGGCGCATTTCCGCCGCTCGGTCTTTGCCATCGAAAGGGTGTGGCGGGACTTCCGGGTGCACCAGGTGTTCAAGGCGGACGCCGTCAGCATGCTGCGTTCCGGGCTGCATTGGTTCCTGGCGTTTCTCACCGGCGGCTGGCTGGTGCAGCCGCCGCATTCGCTGTTCGACAACTCGCCGCTGTGGGAGCTGCTGCGGACGCATCTGCACTTCGACGGTATTCCCCGCAGCCTGTACAAGACCCATCTGCACGCCATCGGCATCAGCGCGACCTGCTACGGCGATGCGGATTCGGTGACGTTCTTCGCGGCCGAACCCAACGCGGAACCCTGGACCCGCGTGTACCGCAAGGGAGTGCGCGCCACGCTCACGCTGGATCATCTGATGGCCAGCCTCGCGATTCCCTTTCTGTTCCGCCCGGTGCTGCTCAACGATGCGTACTTCGGCGACGGCGCCATGCGCCAGACCTCGCCGTTGAGCCCGGCGATACTGCTCGGCGCGACGCGGCTGGTGATCATCGGCGTCAACGACCCGGTACCTTCGGGCCTGCACCCCAAGCGGCGTCCGGTCGAGCCGACCTTCAGCCAGATGTTCGGCTTCATGCTCGATTCGCTGTTCATGGACACGCTCAACGCCAGTCTCGAGCGCATCAACCGCTACAACGAAAGTGCGGGCATGCAGCCCATCGATACGCTGGTGATCACCCCGTCGCGCGACGTGAACGAGGTTGCGCGGCGGCATGTGGACGAATTACCGCGGGCGTTGCGCACGCTGCTGCGCGCCTTGGGCGCGCACAACGCGCCGAACTCGCTGCTCTTGAGCTACCTGCTGTTCGAGCGCGGCTTCACGCGCGAGATGATCGAAATGGGATACCAGGATGCCAAGACCCGCGCACATGAAATACGCGACTTCCTGCAATTGGAGACTGCCCGCCAGTTTCGCGCGGCACGCAGCTAGCAGCCTGGCCGCTAGTGCCTGGACGTTATCAGCACGCGGTTTTTCCGCCCCTGCATACGGATGCCGGCGGGCGAAGAGTCGATCGGTCGGCCGTTCAGAGAATACCGGCTGTTCGGCAAAGCGGGGTCTCTGAGAACGAAGCTCCATCCGTCCTCCTTGGCTTCAATATCGTAGGCAACTCCTTCCGCGGTTCGAGTACGCGAAAAGGAAACCAGGTTTGTGCCGATTGGAAGGGCCTCGATGCTCATGTTCTCCCAGCCGGAGGGAAGGTGGGGCTCGAGCAGGATCATTTTATTTGCCGCGTCGGGTCGGATGCCGAAGATATGTTCGATCAATGGCAACACGATGCCATAGCTGGTCCATGCGATCGTGAAGCAGCCGCGGTCAGGCATTATCTCCGAGATCGAGCCGGGCGATACGCGGTTAAAGGTTTGGACGATGCGGTCCACATACCACATCGCTTCGTCGGTGCGGCCATAGTTGGCCTCGGCAACGGCCTGCACTCCGGTCGAGATCGTCATCATCGACCGCCGGTCGACGGCGGAGAGGTAGGGGCCGTACTCGCCGGTGTTTTCGCGCCGGATCTTTTCCAGAAACGGGATCGCCCGCTGCCGCGGAGCGATGCCGGTCTCCATGGGCGTCGCGATGACCCAGTTCTTATTGGTGATCCAAGCCCTGTCTCCCTCCGGCATCCTGGAGAACTCCGCCGTCTGCGCTTCGTAGTGCGCAATCAGGTCCTCGTCTCTCTGAGTCGGCCCCGCGCTCTTGAGACCGATCTGTTTGATCGCTCCTTCGGCGGCGCTGATCGCCTGTGAACGGCTGCCGTAGAAATCCCCATAGGTCTGGTCGTGTTCAATCCAGAACCGTTGATTGATCCTTTCTTTCAAGTCGGCGGCCTGCTTGCGGTATCGGTCTTTCGCATCCGCGTCCTGTAATGCTTCGGCGACGCGCGCCGCAGCCTCCAGAGCCTGCTGCGTATATACCGCGACATCGATTAACTCGGCGTTCAGACCGTAGACTTCCATGATTCCGTACCCCTCCGGGAACAGGTCTTTGTTCTGGTCCATCTCGCCCAAGAGCCAATCGATACCCATCCTCATGGCGGGATACATTTCTCGAGCAAATCCCAAGTCCCCCGTCCACTCGAATAGCTGACCTACGGTCAGAACGAATTGCGCAGTCTCCTGCGTGTTTCCGGGATTCGCCACCGCTCCGTCGGTCGTGATCTCGTGCGCGATCCGGCCGTTGGGGTTCACTTTGTTCGACTGGCTTCGAAGCAACCTCAGCGTCTGTTTGGCCAGGTCGAAGTCGCCGGTCCGCATGAGCGCCTGCAAGGAATACGTCTCGGTTCCGAACCACCATGGATATTCCATGAAGCCGGCGCTTAAGCCCCGGCCGATGCCCGGAACATCCCTGACCAGCCACTCCATGTTGATCCTGGTCCAGTTGTAGACATCTTGCAGGCGCTGGTCCGGGATCCTGATGCGCGCCCGTTTGATGATCGAGTCATAGCGCGACATCTTTTGCGCCAGCAGATCGCCATGGTGCTTGGCCAGATAGTCGTAGACCGCCAGGGCGTCGCTCTGGTCTGTCGTGGAGCCTGCAACGACGAAGGTCAGGGTGGAGGCCGTATGCGGGCCGACTGTGACTGTGTAGCTGGAGGCGGCCGTGACGCCACGGCCGTTGGTCGCGATGAGATTAGGGTGCTCGATTCGCCGGGCATTCTGGGGCTGCACCGCACCCCAGACGCAAAACCAGGGGTTGTCTAAATCCCTTGCGATGAAGACGCCATCGCCCTCACGCCAATCAACGACATCCTGACCGTCGCGGATTCCGAGACGATCCGCATACCAACCAGGGCGCAGATCAGTTTTGACGGACCATTGAAAGCGCAGCCGCCGCGCATGAGCTGATGCGTTCTTGAAGCGGTATTGGACAATCATGCCCTGCCGGTGATCCGGACTGAACTGAAAACGATCGACATCCAGGCCGTCCAGCACCCGGCCATACCTGAACCGGTTTCCATAAGGATAAGTGACCATCTCCGCGCTTTCTGCGAGCAGGATGTCCTTATCGGTTCCCAGCTCGGCAATTCGTGCCTGGAAGCCGTCGATGAGCTTGATCGGCGGCAGCCACAACCCACCCATTTCCCCCGGTACGTGCTTGCCCATGTCGGGAAAATTTCCATCCTGCGTTCCAATCAGGTACGTCCTGTCGCCGGCGCTCACGTAGGGCTGCTGCCTGTTTCGCCCCTGATTGCCGATACCGGCGAGGATACGAGCCGCATAGTCATTTGCAGCGGGCGCCGCCGGAACGCTTGCACCCGAGACTTGCGCAACGCCGGGCTCGCTTGCGATGGAGACTATGAGAATAAGCGCCAGAATGCCGACGCGCGCCGTCGTCGGAAACAGGGCGGATCTATTACTCGACACAGGCCTAGCGTTTCTGCAGCGAGTCGTGCCGCGTCAGCACCTGCGGATGGGCCTGACGAAAATGCTCGGCGAGCTGTTCGGCGACATACACCGAGCGGTGCTGGCCGCCGGTGCAGCCGATGGCGATGGTCAAGTAGCTGCGATTCGCCTGCGAAAATTCGCCGATGCGTTTTTCGAGGAATGCAGTCAAATCCGCGATCATGCTGCGCACGCCGGCATGGCCCCCGAGGTACTCGATCACGGCGGAGTCCCGTCCGGTGAGACTGCGCAACGCGTGCTCCCAGTAGGGGTTCGGCAGACTGCGCACGTCGAACACGAAGTCCGCATCGCCCGGAATGCCGTGCTTGTAGCCGAAGGACTCGAACATCAGCGACAGACGGCCTTCGCTGCGGCGGTCCATGCGCTCGCGGATCAGTTCCCGGAGTGCGTGCACGCCCATGTTCGAGGTGTCGATCACCCAATCCGCCGCCGTGATCACGGGCTCGAGCAGTCTGCGCTCCGAGGCGATGGCCTCGCGCAAGCCCACTTCGCCGGTGACCAGGGGGTGCTTGCGGCGGGTCTCCGCATAGCGCTTGAGCAGCACCTCCTCGGCGGCGTGCAGGTACAAAACCTCGCAATCGATGCCGCTGCGCCTGAGCTCCCGGACCAGGGCGGGAATGGTTTCGATTTCATTGGCGCGATTGCGCGCATCCAAGCCCACCGCGGTCCGCGGATAGGTGTCGCCCATGCCGCGGACCGTGTGGGAAATGAAAGGCTTCAGCAGCGCTGCGGGGATGTTGTCGACACAGTAAAAATCCATGTCCTCCAACATGTGCAGGGCAACGCTTTTTCCGGATCCGGACAGCCCGCTCACGATGATCAGCCGCATCGACATGGCGGGCTACCCAGGGCGCGTCAGCGCGCCTTCAAGACATCCTCTGGATGGTGGTCGGAAGTCTTTTCCTTGTGTTTCTTGACGCAGCGGTCGAGCTTGTCGGCGAGTGCGTCGATGGAGGCATACATGTTCTGTTCAGTGGCATCCGCGTAGATTTTGTTACCTCGCACCATCAAGGTGGCCTCGGCTTTGTGAGTCATTTTTTCGACCGTGAGTACGCAGTGGACGTCGATTAGCTGCTCGAAATGCCGGGAGATGCGTTCAAATTTTTTGAGTACGTAGCCGCGCAGCGCGGGGGTGACTTCCACATGATGGCCGCTGAGATCTAATTGCATGTTTCCTCCTTCACTTTAGGACGCGCGGGCAGCCGCTCGCTTCCGTTCGTTGGACGGCGCGATCTGCATGCCTTCGCGATACTTGGCAACCGTGCGTCGGGCCACCGGTATGCCTTCTTGCGACAGAATTTCCGCGAGCTTGGCATCGCTCAACGGAACGTCTGGGTTCTCCTGCGAAATCAGTTTCTTGATCTTGGCGCGAATGGCGATGGACGACATCTCGGTGCCGTCCGCCGCTTCCACATGGCTGGAAAAGAAATAGCGGAATTCGAACACGCCGCGCGGCGTGTGCATGTACTTCGCGGTGGTGACCCGCGAGATGGTCGACTCGTGCATCTCCACCGCCTCAGCCACATCCTTCAGGATCAGCGGTTCCATCGCCTCCTCGCCGCTCTCGAAGAAGCTCGTCTGGCGCTGCACGATGCAGCGCGCCACCTTCACCAGGGTTTCATTGCGGATCTCGAGACTGCGCATCAGCCAGCGCGCCTCCTGCAGCTGCGTGCGCAGCATGGCGTGGTCGGGGGCGCGCGAGATCAAATTGGCGTAGCCCTGATTGACGCGCACGCGCGGCACGGTGGCCTGGTTGATTTCGACCGTCCAGCCGTGGTCGGTGCGGCGCACGAACACATCGGGTATGACGTATTGCGCCTGCGTGGGATTGACCGCCGCGCCGGGCCGCGGATGGCAGGAGCGCACCAAGGCCAGCGCCATCTCCAGATCGCCTTCGCTGCAACGCAGCTGTCTGCGCAAGAGTGTGAGCTGCTGGCTGGCGACCAAATCCAGGTGTTCGAGCGCCACGCGAATTGCGACATCGCGCGCCGGCGTCTCCGGGTCGAGTTGCCGGAGCTGCAGCGCAATGCATTCGCCCAAACTGCGGGCGCCTACGCCGGCCGGCTCCAGCGACTGAACGATGGCCAGCACCCGTTCCACATCGGCCGGCGCCGCGTCGATCTCCGGCAGCAAGCTCGAGCGCACGTCCTCGAGCGAATCATGCAGGTAGCCGTCATCGGTGATGGCGTCGGATATGACGCGGGCGATGGCCAGGTCGATCGACGAGAGCTTGGCGAGTTCCAATTGTTCGATCAGCTGCTCCTGCAGCGTCTGACCGTTCTGATCGCTGAAATCGCTGTTGCGGTCATCGTCGCCGGAATAGGCACGATCGGACGGGCCGCTGGCTTGCTCGCCCCAGGCCTCATCCGCGATTTCCACCTCAGGGGTTTCGTGCTGGTCCGCCGGCGTGCTGATGCCGTCGAGTTCGGTGTATTTCTCATCGAGCCTTACGGTGAGCTCTTCACGTTCGCGCACCGGGTCCGGTGTCTCCAAGGCTTCGTCCTCGGCCTCGAGCATGACATTGGTTTCGAGGGTTTCGCGGACGTGAGCCTGCAAGTCCAGCGACGGCAGCTGCAGCAATCGGATCGCTTGCTGCAACTGCGGGGTCATGGTCAGTTGTTGACCGATGCGAAGCTGCAGACTCGGCTTCAACATATTTCTTTCAGGCCCAACCTATAATTTGAAATCCTGTCCCAAGTACACCTCACGCACCTGCGGGTTGGCAAGAATCTGATCCGCAGATCCGGAGGCGAGGACGCTACCCTGGCTGACGATATAGGCTCTGTTGCAAATACCCAAGGTCTCCCGCACATTATGATCCGTAATCAGTACGCCGATACCTTTGTCGGACAAGTGCTTGATTATTCGTTGGATATCGGCCACGGAGAGCGGGTCGACGCCCGCAAAGGGTTCATCCAGCAGGATAAATTGCGGATCCGCGGCCAGCGCCCTGGCAATTTCCACCCGGCGGCGTTCGCCGCCCGACAGGCTCATCCCGAGACTGTCGCGCACATGGCCGATGTGCAGCTCGCCCAGGAGCTCCTTGAGCCGGGCGGTCCGGCCGGCGTCATCCAGACCCGGGCGCGTCTCCAGGATGGCCAGGATGTTGTCCGCGACCGATAGCTTGCGGAAAATCGAAGGTTCTTGCGGCAGGTAGCCCAAGCCCAGCTGGGCGCGCCGGTGCATTGGCAGGCGGCTGATATCCTTATTGTCGAGAAAAATCTCGCCATGCTCGCAACGGGTGAGGCCCACGATCATGTAAAAAGCCGTGGTCTTGCCGGCGCCGTTGGGGCCCAACAACCCCACCACCTCGCCGCTCTCCACTTCCAGGGACAAATCCCGCAGCACCTGCCGTGATTTGTAGCTTTTGGCGAGTTCCAGCGCCCGCAATACGCTCATGGATTGGACTTGGGAGGCGGCGGGTTTTTTGGCGGCGGCGGCGTGATGGTGATGTGCACGCGCTGCGAATTCTGCTCGGCCTCCTCGGCGATCACCTTTTGCGACAGCACGTCGTACTTGAGCGCCTGGCCGCGCAGTTCGTTGTCGCCATAGTTCAGATAGGCATCCCTCAGGAATCGCACCACATGCTTGTTCGCATCATAGTCGATGGAATCGGCGCGGCCCTTGGCCAGCTTGCCCGTCTTCGTCACGGTTTGCTCGAACGCCGCCGGTTTGCCGTTGACGATGGCCTTGCTCAGCAGGCTGTTCACGAAGGTGATCTGCGCATCATCCGAGGTGAGCTGGCCTTGGTCCATGGTGATCTTCACGTTGCCCTTGAAGTTCCAGACATTGTTTTCGAAGTACAGGTCCGCGGAGCGCTGCTGGCTCGCCTGGCCTTGATCGGCGGTGATCGACATGGTGCCCTGAGTGATGCGCACTTTGCTGAAGACCGCGCTATTGGTTTTCAGGTCGATCGATACGGATTGAGAGTCGAGCAGTATGGTCGCCTGACGATCGTGCTTGAGCGTGACCGGCGCTGCGGCGTTCGCGCGTGCGAGGGGCATCAGCAGCGCACAGATTGCCAGGCTCTTAAGGGAGGAAGCGGCCATTGACCTTCGATTCTAGGCGTATCGTGCGCTCTTTTAAATTCGCGCTCAGGCCGCGGGCGGTGAGCATATGGCCGCCGTACTCGATGCGCACATCGCTCTTGGTGCTGGCGGTGGAATCCGGAACGTTATAACTCATCAGGTCGGTTCGGATCACCGCCGTACCCGCCGTACCGGGATTCTCGCCCTGGAGCCGCACATTGCCGGCGACGTCGATGATCTTGCCGCCGGGCTGCACATGCGCCGTGTCGCCGACCATGATCCAATTCTGGCCGTTTGGGGCATCGTAGTTGACGCGCACGTTGTAAAGCGCCACTTCGTTGCCGTGATCGACCTGGTCGATGCGCTCGGCCTCGACGCGAATGCTGGGCGCGCCCGCGGCATCGTAGTCGGTGAGGATGGCGTTTTTCAGATAATAGCCCGGCAGCTCCGACTGCTTGCCGGGGCTTTGCGTCGATGGACGGTGTGCGGGCGAACTCAAAATCCAGGTGCTGATGATCAGAGCGGCGACGGCAAGCACGGTAAAGATCCGGAAAGCCATCAGCCACGCCCGGCGCGCGCGCGCAACAGAGCATCGCAGAACTCGCGCACCGCGCCCAAGCCTCCGGGCAAACCTGCGACCCAGTGCGCGGCGGACACCACCAGCGGATGGGCATCCGCGACCGCGGCTGCGAGTCCCACCGCGGACATCAACGGCAGGTCGGGAGTGTCATCCACGATGCAGGCGCAGTTCAAGGGGTCGATCTTCAGACGCCTCGTCAACCGGTGCAATGCAAGCAACTTATCGGTGCATCCTTGGACCACCGTCGGCACGCCCAGTTCGCCCAAGCGGGCGGTGGTGGCCGCGGAACGACGGCCGCTGAAGGCCGCCACGCGCACGCCCGCCGCCATGATCAGCTTGATGCCGTGGCCGTCGCGGACGTGAAAGACCTTGAGCGCCTCTCCCTTGGCGCCGAAGTACAGACGTCCATCCGTCAGTACGCCGTCGACATCCAAAATCAGGAGCTGGATTTGCGCAAGCGGCGTGGCCTTGCGCGCTTTCAAAACACGCCCGCGCGCAGCAAGTCGTGCACGTTGAGCGCGCCGACGATTTTGCGATCTTTGTCGAGCACGATCAACGAGGTAATGCGATGCGTCTCCATGAGATGCACCGCTTCTGCCGCCAGCGTCGAAGGCAGCACGAACTTCGGTCCCACCGTCATTACCTGGTCCATGCGGGTGGTGCGCAGGTCCGCCTGGCGATCCAGCGCGCGCCGCAAGTCGCCGTCCGTGAACACCCCGAGCACGTGCATCGAGTCGTCGACGATCGCCGTCATGCCCAGACCCTTGGAAGTCACTTCAAGCAAGCCATCGGCCAGCGTGGTGTCCGCGCGAACCGTCGGGACATGCGTGCCGGCGCGCATCACGTCCTTAACGAACAAGAGGCGGCGCCCCAGGGCGCCGGCCGGATGCGAACGCGCAAAGTCCTCTTCGGTGAAGCCGCGGGCTTTGAGCAGCGCGACCGCCAGCGCATCGCCGACCGCCAGCGCCGCCGTGGTGCTGGCCGTGGGCGCGAGATTCAACGGACAGGCCTCCGCCGGCACGCTGATGTCCAAATGGACCGTGGCGATGCGCGCCAGTGCCGATTCGGAATTTCCGGTGAACGCGATCAGGGGGACCCCGAGCCGCTTGATGACCGGCAGGATGGTCAGAATTTCCGCGGTTTCGCCGGAATTGGACAGCGCCAGCACCACATCGTCGCGGGTGATCATGCCGACATCGCCGTGGCTGGCCTCGCCGGGATGCACGAAGAACGACGGCGTGCCGGTGCTTGCCAGGGTGGCGGCGATTTTTCCGCCGATATGCCCGGACTTGCCCATGCCGGTGACGACGACGCGGCCCCGGCAGTTAAGACAAATGCGGCAGGCACGTGCAAAATCCGTCCCGAGGCGGGGCAATTGCGCCCGCAGCCCGTCGATTTCAACGCTGAGCGCCTGGCGGCCGAGTTCGATCAGGCCCGCGTCGGTGAAGTCGGCATTCATCGGCGAATGATACAGGTAAGCTTGGTTAATTTTGAGGAGGCGGCATGAATCCACAACAGGTGGCGCAGCTGATCGAGGACGGGTTGGGCGGCAGCCATGCGATGGTGACCAGCGGGGATAATGTGCATTTCGAGGCCATCGTGATCGCGCCCGCATTCGTCGGCAAGAAGCCGATTCAACGGCACCAGATGGTGTACTCCACGCTCGGCGCGGCGGTGGGCAACGAGATTCATGCCCTCACCCTGGAGGTGTTCACGCCGGACGAATACGCAAGGCAGGGCCGTGGATAAACTGCAAATTCATGGCGGCATCGCGCTCGAGGGCGAAATCCGCATCTCGGGCGCCAAGAATGCGACGCTGCCGATTCTCGCCGGCTGTCTGTTGGCGGATGGTCCGGTCACCGTGTCGAATGTCCCGCACTTGCAGGACGTCACCACCATGATCGAGCTGCTCGGGCGCATGGGGGTATCGGTGACCATCGATGAAAAAATGCACATCGAGGTCGACGCGTCCACCATCAAGGAATACTTCGCTCCCTACCAGCTGGTGAAGACCATGCGCGCCTCGATCCTGGTCTTGGGACCCTTGCTGGCGCGGTTCGGTGCGGCGGACGTGTCCCTGCCCGGCGGCTGTGCAATCGGCGCGCGTCCGGTGAATATCCACGTGGCCGGACTGCAGGCCATGGGCGCGGACATCCATATCGAGAATGGCTATATCAAGGCCCGCGCCAGCCGCCTCAAGGGAGCGCGCCTGGTGCTGGAAACGGTCACTGTGACCGGCACGGAAAATCTCATGATGGCCGCGACCCTCGCCGATGGCGAGACCGTTCTCGAGAATGCCGCACGCGAGCCCGAAGTGGTGGATCTGGCAAATTTCTTGATTGCCATGGGCGCCAAGATCAAGGGTGCGGGCACCGACCGAATCGTCATCGAGGGTGTCAAGCGCCTGAGCGGCACGGCCTACGAAGTGTTGCCCGACAGAATTGAAACGGGCACTTATCTGGTGGCGGGCGCCATCACCGGCGGCCACATTCGCGTGAAGAATACCCGCCCCGATCACCTGGACGCCGTGATCGACAAGCTCAAGGAAGCCGGCGCCTCCGTGGAGACGGGCGATTCCTGGATCGAAGTCGATATGCGCGGGAAAAGGCCCACCGCCATCGACATTCGAACGGCGCCGTATCCGGCTTTTCCCACCGACATGCAGGCGCAGTTCGCGGCGCTCAATACCGTGGCCAACGGCGTCGGCACCATCATCGAAACGATTTTCGAGAATCGCTTCATGCACATGCTGGAGATGCGGCGCATGGGCGCGGAGATTCGCCTGGAGGGCAATACCGCCATCATCAAGGGAGTGGAACGCCTCACGGCGGCACCGGTGATGGCGACGGATTTGCGCGCCTCCGCGAGCCTGGTGCTGGCGGCACTGGTGGCGGACGGCCGCACCGACATCGAGCGCATCTATCACATCGATCGCGGCTATGCGGCGATCGAGGAGAAGCTGCAGCAACTCGGGGCGAAAATCCGCCGCACGCCGTAACCCAAGAGGCGCCGGTCGCCCGCGTTGCGACGTCAGCGCTGTTGGACGGGCCGGGTAGGGCGCTCCAAAACGGTCAATTTGATTTTGTAGGGCTGCTGCGCATGTCGGCCCTCGAGTTCCACCGAGGCGCCGGGTTTCAGCGCGGAGACCCGCGCGACCAGGTCTTGAGCGTTGTGCACCGGGTCGCCGGCGAGGCCCGTGATGAGATCGCCGGGGCGCATCCCCGCTTCATATGCCGGACTCTTGACCATGATGTTCACCACGGTCACGCCGCCGCCCGCGGTTCCGATTTGCGCGGATTGTTCATCGGTCAGGTCTTGGGGCATGAAACCGAGCCAGCCGCGCACCACATGGCCGTTCTTGAGGATTTGCTCCATCACACCGCGCACCAGATTGACCGGGATCGCGAAGCCGATGCCTTCGGGTCCTCCGTAGGTCCGATTGAGTACGGCGGTGTTGATGCCGACCAGGTCGCCATGCGCGTCGATGAGGGCGCCGCCGGAGTTGCCCAGATTGATCGCCGCATCGGTCTGTATAAAATTTTCAAATGTGGCGAGGCCGAGCTGACCTCGCCCGGTGGCGCTCACGATGCCTTGCGTTACCGTTTGACTCAGGCCATAGGGGTTGCCGATGGCCAGCACGATGTCCCCTACCCGCAGGGTATCGGAGCGGCCCATCGGCATGATGGGCAGATCGCCGATCTCCAGATCCAGTATGGCGATGTCCGTGTCCGGATCCTGACCCACGACGGTCGCATCGGCGTTGCGCCCGTCGGCGAGCACCACGCGGATGGAATCGGCGCCCGCGATGACGTGTTGGTTGGTCACGATGGTGCCCATCGCATCGACGATCACGCCCGAGCCCAAGCTGCGCTCGACGCGCTGCCGGTAACTCGGCCAGTAGTCGCCGAACAACTGATTCAAGGGCGCCAATTGGCTGCGCTCCCGCACCACGCGTGCAGTGTAGATATTGACCACGGCCGGTGCCGCCCGCGCCACGGAGTCCGCAAAGCTTGCCACCGCCGCCGGCGGCAGGATTGCCGCAACGTCGCGCGTAATGGGGACTGTGCCGACCGGGGGCGGAGCCGACGCCGTGTGTGCGCCCAACAGCGTGGGCTTCCACCAAACCACGAGAAATGCCACGGCGAGGCCGAGTACGACGGCTCTGATCAGGAACCCCACGAGGACGCGAATGTTCCGCAATTAAAATCGCTCCCCGAGCCTTAAGGAGGGCCCGCGTAACTGTGTATAATGCGCTCCCATTATTCCTTGGGAAACACTGCCGCCATAGGGGTTTGCGTGAAGAATTGTCAACTATTTTCGAGGGCGA
>Ga0193753_10000756_pt1 | contig 30166 bp, 25 predicted proteins | sample H1c2metaG_FD_144925 | JGI IMG/M metagenome (GOLD analysis project Ga0193753, IMG submission 144925) | Soil microbial communities from a riparian zone of the East river system, Colorado, United States - H1c2 | ecosystem: Environmental > Terrestrial > Soil > Riparian zone | place: USA: East...
GCTGTGGACGGCCACGCGCCGGGCAAGAAGATTTCTCTGGGCGTCGGTGCAGAATTGCGTCAGTCCGAGGAACAGTGGCGCGTCAGCGATCGGATTGACGATCGGAAACAGCGCCGCATAAACGAGCAGGAAAGCATTCAGAATCGTGTCTAGCGTGACCATCTCGGTTGCGGCCCAAGCTCGAGGATTGTGGCTATCCATTCTAGGCCAACTTTTTGTTGAAGCCAGCGAATAGCGCAGTATCGTCCTCTTCTCGACCTGCCCGAATTATCACCTTTTTTGGATTTGACCGGTTGATCTGGAGCGCCCGAGCCAGCAGTCGATACTCTTCCGCAATTTTGAGCCAGCCTTGCCGCAGTTCGGCGTCGGCGGTTTTGGCAGACCAATCCTCCGCCATTTTTGCCCGTGCCATATATATTTCAGCGCGACAAGCTGCGGACGTCACCGCTTCAGTTTCACTCGACACAGTTAGCTCCGCATCTTCAAGGAGTTTGGATTGTGGCGAGTAAATCGCGTATTTGAACGTCAATGGCAGTCATTCGGATGCCGAGCCTAAGCCGCCCGCAAAGAAGGCGACTGTGACGGCCGCGGAACGCGCGCCGGTATAGGCATCGGCGGCTGCATTGCCCGCCTGCAGTAACTGTATTTCGGCCACCGTCACATCGGTGATCGAACCGACACCATTGCGATAGGCGGCCAAGGCCGCGTCGAAACTCGTCTGCGATGCTTTTTCCAGCGTAGTAGCGGCTTCATAGGCTGAAACGCTGGTTTTAAGAGCATTCTGCGCAGCTACGATTTGGCGTATCGCTTGGTTGCGGGTCTGCATCAGCAGGGCGTCAGCCTTGTCGGCATTGGCCCGCGCCTGTCCCAATACCGCGTCGCGCACACCGCCATCGTAGATGGGAATGGTGATGCCGGCAATCACCGTCGCGCCCAATTGGCTGCCGGAGAGATTGAAGGTCGGCGGCTGCTGCCCGACGGACGGCAGCGCGTTGAGGCCGAAGCCTGCGCTGCTGTAGCTGCCGGTGGTGGTGATGAAGGCCTTGGGCAAGAAGTCGGCCTCCGCGGCCCGGATGTTGGCGGCGCTGGCTTTCTGCGTCGCATAGGCCGCAAGCATATCCGGCCGTCGCGCCAGCGCCTCAGAGACAATCTTGTCCACCGAGCTGATGGCCGATGGTGGCAGGGTCTGACGGGCTAGCGGCGCGGGCTTGAGCGATACAAGCGGTGAGATGCCCATCGCCGCCAGCAGGGCGACATGGCTGTTCTGGGCCGCGCCTTCGGCCTGCACCTGAGCCAGGCGGGCCTGCGCGGTGGCCTGACGGGCCTGGGCGGTCTCGATCACCGTGCCGATACCGTGCTTGAAACGCTCCTGGGCTGCCGCCTCGACAGTTTCGGCGTTCTTCAGCGACCGGGCCGCGATCCCGACACGGAATTGTGCGGCGGCATCGGCGAAATAGGCCAGACTCACATTATAGATGACCTGCTGGTGCGCCGCCGCGAAGGCGATATTGGCCCCGATGGAAACCTGCTGCGCCGCCTCGACCACGGCGGCGCGTTGTCCGAAATCGAACAGAAGCCATTCCGCCGAAAGCGACGAAATCGTTCCGCTGGCGGAATTGTCGCCGCCCACGCTGGAGCCCAGAGCGGAATGGCGGCCGTGACTGACCTGGTAGCCCGCCACCAGGTTGGCGGTGACATGAGGCAGATAAGCGCTTTTGGCGATGCCGGCAGCCAGCGCGGCATTGCGTGCGCTGTCCCAGGCGACGCGGGTATCAGGATTATTGCTTTCAGCGACATCGATCAATTCCGCCAGGCTATAGAGATGGTCGCTGCTGAGTGCGGGCGGCGGAGGCGGCAGCACCGACAACACTGTGTTGGACGGCAAGACATAGCTGTCGCCGCTTTCCGACGCGGGTTCGCCGGGCTGGATCTCGCCGGCTGCATCGGTGACGGGCTTCCAGGGCCGGTTGGGATGGGCAGGTGCCAGCTTCAGTGCGGAGGTGGCACAGCCCGCCAGGACCAGCGGCAAAAGCGCGAACAGAATAGTCTTACAGCGTCGCATGTGCCTCTCCCATCCGGGTCAGTACCCGCTCCACTTCGGCGACCCGCCCCGACACGACATTTCCCAAAGCCTGCTGCTCGCCGACCAAGGCGAGCGGCGCCTGCAGCGCCGCGGTGCGATCCAGCAGTTCCCGGCGCAGGGAAAGCCAGCCGGCAGGCGGCCGGATCTTCGGGGGCTCATAGCGGACAACATCCAGATCGTTTTCGACCGCCGCCCGCGCGGCCAGGAGCCCGACGGCCGCGGCGCGGCGCGACGAACGATCCGGCGCGCGCCTCAACTCGGCCAGCCGTTGCAGCAGGCTCGCCACTCCGGCCTCGATATGGTCTTTCAGACTCACCGGCCAGACCTGGGTGAAGACCAGATAGACGACAAGATTGCCGAACAGGATGCCGATCACACGGTCGCGCGCCACCACCATGTCGAAGGCGGGTCCGGAACCCTGGAGCACGCAAAGGAAAAAGGCGAAGGCGAACTGAAGGCCGACATAGGCGATGCGCGGAGTGCCCGCCGCCACCCACGCTGCGGCGAAGGTGCCCAGGAAAATCGTCACCAGCAGCGCGGTGATGGAATCATAGGATGGAATCAGGAAGATCAGCACCAGGAGCCCCAGAGCCGCGCCGATCAGGCAGCCGGCGATGCGCAGCACCAGCTTTTCGACGCTTTCCGCCACGGTGGGGAATGAGACGATATAGGAGGTGATCAGGCAGGTATGGATGCTCGGCCAATTCAGCAAGGAATAGGTGAGGTAGCAGATCATCGCCGCTGCCGTGGCCTTGAGCGCATAGCGCACATGCTGGGGATTGGTGAAGGCATCGGGCAGGAAGAAGCCGGCCTTCTTCGGTGCCGGCGGTTCGGCATCCGGCTTCTCGGCAAAGCGTTCCAGGCAATCGGCGATTTCGCCATAGGCCGCCTGGGCCAGCGGCGACAGGGATGGCGGCAGCGGCACGGTCACATGAAGCGGATAGCCGCCCTGCTCCAGGATCGCCGCCATCTCCTCCAGGGTGCGGCCCAGCGCCTGGGCCAATGGCGCGGGCAGGACGGCGTCGGGCGTGCGCTCCACGAAATCCAGCGTCAGAAGCAGCGCGATGCTGGCGCGCGCTGCCTGGCGAAGGGCGGCGATATCCGCCGCGGGCGAGGATTTCTCGGCCGCGGCACGGCCCAGCCATTCGTCGACCTCCCCATTTGCCTCCCGCAGTGCTTCGGCGAGTTCGTGGCGTGCTTGTGAGTCCCGGGCGCACAGCAGCCGTGCAGCGAGCCGGACGCGCCGGGCCAATGCAGCCTGCACCAGGCGGCGCGGCGGCGTCGCCCCCAGGAGATTGAAAAGGATCGAAAGCCCCGCCGGAATGCCCACGCACAGCCAGATATAAAGAAGGCCGCGCGTCGCCAGCTCGCCGGGGATCGAGCCCAAAAGGTCGAGCGCATAGGCCACGATCAGCGCGAAGATCTGTCCGAGCGGCCTGAGCTTGCTGGTCGAGACCAGGAACAGGAAACCGAAGGACAGCAGCGCCATGCTCAACACCCGCAGCCCGGGATCGTCCAGCACGAACTGGGCCAGGAAAAACACCAGCCCGATCAGCACCGTGATCACAATGGTCATGACCACTGGCAGGATGAGGCTGCTCATCCGGTCGGGCTTGTTGAGGAAGAAGACGACATAGGCGGTCAGCGCTACATCCAGCGTCTGGTAAGTTTCCGCCACCAGGGTGGTAATGGCGCAGAGAAAGGCCAGCCGGGCAGCGAAAGTCAGACGGCCCGGCGCCGGCGCAAGCAAGGCGCCGATGCGGGCGAGCCCGTCGCGACGTTCAATGGCAAGCGGCGCCATGCCGGACCTCGACAATGGCGCTGGCGCCCAGCCGGACCAGGTTGTTCGGTGGGTTTGCCAGCTTCACGCGCACGGGAAAGCGGTGCGTCACCCGCACCCAGTTGAGCTGTGGTTCTACATAGGGCACCGAGCGCGGCAGGTTGACGCGATCCTCGGACAACACGCCCGTGCCGATGCCATCGACCACGCCCTTGATCGGCTGGCTGCGATCGATCATGGAAAATACCGTGGCGCAATCGCCCACTGCGATATCGCCCAGGTCGGTCTCCCGGAAATTGGCACTGGCGAACCATTCCTCCGTGTTGACCAGAGTGAACAGAGCCTGGGACGGAATGACCATCTCGCCCGTGGAGATGGTGAGGCCCACGATCCTGCCATCATGCGGCGCGCGCACGGTGGTATCGTCCAGCGCGCGCTGCGCCAGCGCCAGCGCCGCTGTGGCGGCGCGCACCGAGGCTTCGGTCGCCGCCACCGTGTCGATCGCTCGGATCGCGGCGTCGGCCTGTTCGCGGGCCTGCCTGAGAGAGGTTCCGGCATCATGCGCCGCGACCTCTGCCTGGTCGAACTGCTGCTGCGGGACATAGCCCTTGTCGGTGAGCGGGCGAAGCCGCCCGGCCGTTCGTGTCGCCAGATCGTAATTGGTCCGGGCGCGGCCCGTCTGCTCGCCGGCGATCTGGGCGTTGGACCGTTGGGTCGCGACAAACCGGCGCTGCGTTTCCAGGGTGGCCCGGGCCACTCCCAGGTTCGCGGCCGCCTGCTCCAGCGTCAGCCGATAGGGTACGGGGTCGATCTGGAACAGCAGGTCGCCCTTGTGCACCAGTGCATTTTCCCGCACCGCGAGCGTGATGATGCGTCCTCCGACAGCGGGCGCCACATGCACAATATCGGCATCGATCGTGGCGTCATCCGTGGCGGGCCGGCTGAACAGCGCGACCGCCGCAACCGCCAGAATTGCCAGCGCGATAATGGCCCCCGAAATCAAGAGGCCGCGCCGGTCCGGCTTGTGCTGCCCGCCTGTCTCCATCCTAGCCCCCGACCCACAGCAGCCAGACCAAGATGCCCACAAGGGTCCCGATCGCGGCACAGACAAAGAGCTGGAATGGCAGTTCGGTCGAAAGCCCGGTCGCTACGAAGACCAGGCGCGCAATAAGAGCGGCCAGCCCCCCAATCACCGCGCTGGCCAGCCAGACCGGGAAATAAGCACCAACAAGGGAAAAGGAAGGAGCTGCGCCGCATCCTTCCAGCGCGCAAGCCAAAAGCGCGACCGGCAATACTCGACACCATATGATTCTCGATGGTCCATCATGCCGCCCAGCCATACCGAAAAGCGTGCAGAGAGCAGCCAAGACAGCTGCCACATTGGCGATGCAATAGGTGATCCTCTGGTAGCCGGTCGGCATTCAGAGGCCCTCGACCGTCTCGCCTACCCGCAGATTGCGTTCCGCATTGTGTCCCCGGAATTCCGTGTGTTCGCGGCGCCAGGCTGCCGGGCTATTGGCATGTTGCTGGCGAAAGTGCCTGCAAAGATGAGCTTGATCCGAAAATCCACAACGTGCGGCGATATCGCTTAACACAAGGTCGGTGGTCAGCATCAGCATCTCTGCCCTACCGAGCCGGCAGCGTACGATATGGGAGTGCGGCGTTTCCCCGAACGTCTGTTTGAACACCCTGCTGAAGTGCGCTGTGCTTAATTTTGAAATGGCGCTTAGCTCTTTGAGATGGATTGGTTGATCCAGTCGCGCTTCGATGAAGACGTTCAATCGGCGCACCTGCCAAGCCGCCAAGCCTCCCGATTTGCTTACTGTATCAATTTCCGTCGACTGACGATCGATTTCGACCCTGAGAAGCGACGCCGCCCGAATAAGGAGGGCCTTGGCTACTTCGCTGTCGGTATCCAGCTCTTTGCGGGCATTCTCTAGAAGTTTGGCGAGGCTCGGCAATATATCCTGCTCTCCAGGCGTAGCGGGAATAGTCTTAGCGTTGGCCGGACATAGCATGTGATCGCCTATGTGTGAGCGGGTGGTACGTCCCTACCCGGCCACATCATGGGCAATGCCATGCTTCTCGTGGCGTTAGAAGTTGTTTGCGCCTGTTATAAGGTGCGAGAGCGGATCTGACATTTCACGCTTTCCTTGGAAAAGAAGTGGCCGGCCGGGATCCGGATCCCGGCCGGCGCCGCTAGCATTCGCGGGGCTTGGGGGTTAGGCGCTGCTAGCGACGAAGGTTGACATCGGCCAAATTTATGAGCTGGCCCAGCCGCCCATCCAACACAGCCTCTGTCATGAACAATCCAAAATTCTTTGCCTCCTCAAAGTTGATTGCGGGTGGCATCACCAATTCCTGCCTCTCCGTCACAACATCAACGAGCGCTGGTCCTGGGTGCGCGAGCGCCTCTCGTATTGCTTCCTTAAGCTCTTCAGGCCTCTCGACCCGGAAGCTGCGGATACCCATGGCTTCGGCCATCGCGGCGAAATTCGGATTCGTCAGATCGCAGCCAAATCTAAAAGGCCGCTGCCCGTGGGTGGAAACGCTGGCGCCGAACTTGCCGCCTGGCCCTACCGGCACATCCGCCGGGCTCGGAGCTTCATAGGCGCGCGTCTGGAAGATGCTGCCAAGCCGCTTGGGGAATCCTTGTATCCACCCCCTGGCAAGCGCGGCATCATTGTCTACGTAAATGAATGGGCAGAAGGTGACAGGACTTTTCTACCAAAGCGCATCCACCAGCACGAATGCGTCCCGATATTGATACCGGGCAGCATCAAGATATTCCTCGTTCTCGGACGTAAACTGCCAATCCAGGAACATGATCGTTGCCCGCCCGTTCGCGCTGGGGTCCGGCGCAAGTCCCTCGGGAAGAACATCCGCCACCGCCCTCGGATCAGCCCAATATTCCACGCCGACCACGTCGCTTGAATAGTGCCAGGGTGGCGAGGGATCTATGGAAGCCAAGCCGCGCGGGGATCGTGGAACGGTGTATCCGATCACCATAAACACCACTCCATATCCGTTATCGATTGCGGCCTGCGAACATTACCCAGGGCTTGTGCGCGCGGGCTTGTTGAATTGAATTGAGATTTGGTCATTCTTGACCAAATGATTCTCGCGAGCCTGCATTCTCAATCGTGAAACGAATGTTATTCCGTAAAATCCTGGAGGACTTTCAGGTCGTTGATCGAACAGGACATGGAAAAGCGATAGCCCGTACCCATTCTTATTGGAGCAAGTTCGTGAAGCTCTTCACCGATCGCCACCGGAAAGTTTAATTCCGCATCGCCCGACCAGACGTCTAGGATTGCTAGATCATCATTCGCCGCCATGACCAGCTCGTTCACGACCGGCCGCTTGTGCTGACCTGCAACGAGACTCGGAAAATAGCGAAGATTGACGGTGGGGCGGTCAAGCGTTGCAGGGACATCGGCAAGTTCTTGTCGCAAAGTAAGACGGCCGTTCGCAAGCCGCTGGCCATGAACTGAAAGACTGGTGCCGAATTTCGTACCAGGCGCGATGGGAGCAGAGGCCGGGCCTGGGGCCGCAAACGTCCTGGTCTGAAAAATGTTGCCAAGCCTTTTGGGATAGCCTTGGATCCAACCCCTCGCCATCGAGGAATCGTTGTCTACAAATATGTAAGGTGTCCAGAAGACGGGCCAATCTTTCCACCGAGCGTCGACCAAAATATAGAATTCTCGATATTGGTAGCGCGCAGGATCCAACAATTCTTCATTTGCGCCGGTATATTGCCAGTCGACAAACAGCGCGACTATCCGTCCATTACTGACCGGATCTGTCGCGAGGCCGGACGGTAGGGTTGCAGCGGCCGCGTCAGCTTCCGTCCAAAACTCCAGTGCAATAGCATCACCCGAATAGTGCCAAGGCGGAGCGCCGACGACATTCGCTTTGCCAAGCGGCGAAAGCGGAAGAGTAAAGCCTTGGAGCATTTTGAGCCTCTAAGACGCCATAACAGCGGACGAGAAACACTTACGCTGCCGAGTTTTTTCTCGCTTGTAGAGAATTACTCTGACTTGACAATTCTTGATGTGAGGCACGAAGGTTTTGTCCATTGATCCCTCCCAAAACGTTCAATCGAGGTCTTCATTGCCTTGCGGGCCGCCGGGGCATACGAGGACTCCGCGGCAATAACCTAAGCGTGTAAGACAGGACTTGGCGTTTGAGCGGTTTGCCTCAACAAAGGTGATGGCGCTGGTCGGGGCTCCATGATCAGGCGGGCGCTGCGGTTGAATGTCAGATAGGTCCAAAGCCAATCGATGGTCACCACCAGCCGATTGCGGAATCCGATCAGGAATTAGATGCGCGCGATGCTCCACAACAGCCACGCGACCAAGCCTGTGAGCTTAGTTCCGCCCATGTCTATGACGGCCGCATTGCGGCCGAAACGCGCGCACCTGCTTTATCAGTGCGTACTCTTCAGCGCTTAACGTTTCCGCCAGCCCGTAAAAGTCGCCGTTCGGAGGCGGCAGCGCCTTGCTCTTTGCCGTATCTTCAGAGCGGGAGCTGCCGTTGCCACGTCGATCCTCGTATCTTGGTGAGCGCCGCAGTCGATCAGCGGCGACACGGACCATACACGCAGCATTGCTGGAATCGTTTCACGATCGGAGCGTGCTTTGAATAATGCTCACGTGAAGAACACCATCCTTTCGATTTGGGATCATGTTTGTAGCTAAGCCGGAGGCGTGGAGGTTTGAATTGCGGTCGAGCATGGGACTTCGTACGCTCCGCTGCATGCCGTTGCCGGACGTTCTTGAGGCGTGCCAATTTGATGAAGCGACGACGAAAAAATGAGCTGCCCTACTGCTCAGCCAAGGTCTAGAAGGAGAATCAAAAGACCCAGGAGCGGAGGCACTAGAAAGCACCAGTGGCCGCTGGTTGCATAAAGCAGGGCCGCTCCCCCGCATCCCGCAGCGAAGGTGACAACCGTGATGCTCATGCGCCGCAGTCTTGCTGCGGCTGAAACAGATGCCTCTGGTGAAAGCCCCTGCAAAAAGTCGGCAACGTCGATCATTATTTGGGTAGTTGTTCCAGTCATTATCGTGGTCGGGGGCAATTGCGCCAAATAGATGCGATGTGTCGCGTTCTGGACCGCCATGGCTGCCACCAGCAGCATGCCCGTGGCGATAGCTCCAATGCTGTCACCATTTGGAAAGGGACCAAAACGTAAAGCCATACCAGCTCCACCGGCGAGCAATAGAACCTCGGTTGCCAGCATGATCCGCAATCCCGCCCGATTCATTGCCGCTAGTCGCAGGGCAAAAACGCGTGTGGTGATGACAACGATGCAAAAAACCGGAAGCGCCAAGAGCTTGGCAACCAACCCCGAAACCCCCAAAGCCAGCGATGCTCCAAGGGTAACGAAGTTGCCTGTCACATGGGCTGTAAATAGGCCGTGCAAAGCGAGAAATCCAATGGCGTCGGTGTAACCAGCGTTCAAGCTCAAAAGCATGGGCAGGTTTGGACTGTGTTGGGGCTCGGTTACCATCCGATTTTGCCTTCGACGCCCAAATAGGTGCCATCATGGCCGCCGACCTGGCGAATGGAGTCGGCGACCTGGAACCGGACCGCTTCGACGGCGGCGGTAAAGTGAGGCGTGATCTGCCAGTCAAGCCGGGTCTGAACATAGGTTCCGGTGTAACTTCCGCCACGTCCGGCCGTCCCCGGCACCGGAATATTGGGTTGGGTATAAACAGCATCAGCCGTTGTTTCACGCCACTGGGCAGCGACCGCCAGCATCGCGGTCAGATTTGGAACCGGTTTGACCGCTACGGACGACTTTAGGTGAATGAAATTGGTGTAGCCGGTATATCCAGCTAATGCGAGGTAGTAGCCATTGGGAAAAAGCGGATTAAACGTGCCAAGGGTCTTGTCGCGGCCATTGCTGTCTCCCGATGCCGCATCGATTTGGAGTCCCAATCGCGGTGTCCAGCCGATGTCGGAAATCGTATAGCCACTCCGCAATCCCATGGCCCAGGCCTTGATGGATTCATCCCCGATGTGGCCGGACTGTCCCATCCATTCCAAGTCCCAATCGAAATCGTCAACCTGGCCAGCATATCTAAGATCCAGGATATTGCGCAGCTCCGTCCCGCTCACGGACGCAAAGTGCGCGCCGTCCTGCTTAAACTGCGAGAGGATCACCGTTACGCTTGATTGATCGGAGAACTTGTATTCCGCGTGCACACCGCCATAGGTCAGGTGATTGCTGCTGTAGTCGTCGAAGGTGCGCAGGTCGCGGTTCTGGACTGGCTGGCTGTAGAAGGAGATGAACCGCCAGCCGCCATGCTCATAATCAGCCCACAAAGCATCGTAGGATTGCCGCACATTCGGCCCGTCGCGGACGGAAATGAAGCGCTGAAGATCAAAGCCAATCTGCTGACGGCCCGCCCGCAGCCGCAATGTCCCACCCCCAATTTCCGCCGTATAGGCAAGAAAGGCCTGCTCCAGATCCAAACGATTCTGGTCTACCGGCGTCAACCTGCTTTTGCCGGGCGCAAAATCACTTTGGAGCTGCACAAAGGCCTGCAGTGAATTCCAGCGCAGGTCCGCGTGCGACTCCAGGCGGCTGATGACATATTCCAGCGGCTTGGAGCCATGAACGCCAAAACTCACGGCATCGTTGGCTTCAAAGCGCTCGCGTAGATTAGCCCCAAGTGAGAGATAGGCGTCAGACGTCAGCGGTATGTATTTGAGATTATCGAGGCGCTCGCGCGGCACCTCCGGGTTTGCCAGCACCGACCAGTCTTCCTGCCAGCGATTGAACAGGATTTTGGGGCGGGCGGGCGCACCCGTGTCCGCCGCGGCTGTCACTATTGAGGCGGACAGCACCAACAGGCAGGTACATACACTTTTCATTTTTGGGCAGCATGAATCTCAGTGATGTAGCCACCAGGGAACTGCACCATCGCTGTCCGCCGGCCACTAACGACCTGCGGTTGGACAAGCACTTTAACCCCCGCCGCTTTGGCCTTTGCGATAGTGCCGTCCAAATCTGGAACGGCGTAGCCAGTCAGTTCGTGCCCATAGGGGAATGGCAGGTGACCGTCGCTGCCAATCAGCATCAGCTTGCCAAACGGGGTCTCCAGCCGCACGCGACGATAGGTTTCACCGGGCTTGCCTATCTCAGCTCCTGGTGCAGCCTTGTCGTCCGAGACAATTTGGCCTGTGGCGAAAGCGAGAAAGTCGCGGATGAAGGCGTCCGCCCGATCCGGTGCAACGTAGATCCGATTCTCGGGGATGGTCCCCAGTGGCGCATAATTGGGCGGGGTGGTGTGCCAGTAAAGCTGCATATTCACGCCGCCCGGCCATTGGACCACCGCATCACGACCTATGGGGTCGGGAAAAGGGGCCACGATCACGGAAGCGCCGGCCGATTGAGCCGCCTTGGTGGCCGCGTCGAGATTTGTCACAAGATAGCCTGTACGCTCGCTGCCGAACGGTGCAGGAATCGGAGTCTTAAACCCGAATACCGAGATGGTGCCTGCGGGGGTCAAGGCCAGTTGCGACATGGTCTGGCTGGGTGTCGGTGTCACCTGAAAAACCCCCTGTTTGGAGGTCGTGCCTCCGAAGGTCGCAGTGAGACTGGCGACAAAACGGTTGAAATCAGCGGCTGCCACATAGACGTGAGTCGTGTCGTATTGCGGTCCAACAGCCCAGGTTGCGGCATTGGCCAGGTTGCCGAACCCGCCCGCTAGAATTGCGGCAAGGACGGTGTGACGGATAGCGCGCATGGGAATTCTCCTAACAGGATGGATCAGTTGATCCGTCGCTCATTGCGTTCGGCAAGAATTGCCACCATTACAAAACCAGCAATTAAGCCAAGATGCTCCAAGGAGGTATTGGTGGCAGCAAAGCGCGCCTGTCCCTGCATTGTCCAGAACGGGCTGGCAGCGAAAGTGGCGACTGCGGTGAGAACACCCAATGCCCCAGCCCCGAGCCAAACCAGCCGGCCAGTGATTACAAATAGCGAACCAATCAGCTCGACGGCGATTGCAGCGACCGCCCATGCCCAGCCAGGGTGGAAGCCGAAATGCTCCTGCTCGGCTATCGCGGCGGAGAAACTGGTGAACTTTACAATCCCGCCCAGCAAATAGGCACTGGTCAATCCCAGACGGGCGAGCAACCAAGTCCAACGCCATTCGAGTATGGCATCCACCCAAGAGGGATCTTCCGTCACACTGCCCAGCAAGCGCATCCTAGTGCTCCCCAGAAGGACTTGAGGTCAGAAACCGGCAGGCCGGACGACCAGGCGTTCGCATGGTCATGTCCGTGCAGATTGCACGACTGTGCGCACGCGCAGCTGGCCGAGACATTGCTGGAAATTGCCGCCGGGGCGCCCCAGGCGGCATAGCCACCAAACCTTCGCACCGGCGACCAATCGGGCATCGGCGGTGGCAGAGGAGTTTGATCAAGACGGGCAAAATCGCTCGCGCCATATACAATCCGACCACCTACCATCGTCAGGTCGGAGGTGAGGCCTGCAATTTCGTCTTCGGCACAGGCGAAATAATCCTTGGAAGGCACTATCAAGTCGGCAAATTGGCCGGCTGCAATACGGCCCTTGCGGCCTTTCTCGTTCGAGAACCAAGTGACTTTTTCGCTCCACATGCGCAGCGCCGTCTCGCGGTCCAGGCAGTTGCGCTGCGGATAGATGCGCAAGCCCCCAACCGTGCGACCGGTGACGAGCCAGGCCAGCGAGACCCAGGGATTGTAAGAGGCGACGCGGGTCGCATCGGTCCCTGCCGAGACGGGCAAGCCCTTCTCCAACATGCGGGCAAAGGGGGGCGTGGATTCTGCGGCCCCAAGGCCATAGCGCTCAACAAAATATTCGCCCTGGTATGCCATGCGGTGCTGTACAGCGACACCACCGCCCAAAGCCGCGATCCGGTCGATTGACGCATCGCTGATGGTCTCGGCGTGGTCAAAGAACCAATTCAGGCCAGAAAGCGGGATATCCTGGTTTACCCGCTCGAACACATCCAAGGCGCGGGAAATGGTCTCGTCATAGGTTGCATGCATTCGCCACGGCCAGCGATTCTCAGCCAAAATACGAACGACATCTTCGAGATCGCCCTCCATTTCGGGTGGCATATCGGGACGCGGCTGACGGAAGTCTTCAAAATCGGCCGCAGAGAAGACAAGCATCTCGCCCGCGCCGTTGTGGCGGAAGTAGTCGCTGCCTTGCTTGTACCTGGAGGTCTTTGTCCAGTTCAGAAAATCCTGCTTCTCCGCCTTGGGCTTCTGCGTGAACAGGTTGTAGGCGAGGCGAATCGTAAGCTGGCTATCTTTGGCCAACTTTTCGACAACCGCATAATCCTCCGGGTAGTTCTGGAAGCCGCCGCCGGCGTCAATTGCGCCCGTGACCCCCAGCCGGTTCAATTCGCGCATGAAATGGCGTGTGGAATTTAGCTGATACTCAAAAGGCAGCTTAGGCCCCTTTGCCAAAGTGGCGTACAGGATGCCCGCATTGGGTTTGGCCAGGAGAAGGCCCGTGGGGTTGCCGGCGGCATCGCGAATGATCTCCCCACCGGGCGGGTTAGCCGTGTCTCTTGTATAGCCAACCGCCCGCAAGGCGGCGCCGTTGAGCAGCGCCCGGTCGTAGAGATGCAGTATGAAAACAGGGGTATCTGGAGCTGCCGCGTTCAACTCATCTATTGTTGGCAGACGCTTTTCGACGAACTGGTGTTCGGTAAAGCCACCCACCACCCTTACCCACTGTGGAGGCGGCGTGATTGCGACCTGCTTTTTGAGCATCGCCAACGCATCCGCCAGAGACGGCACACCATCCCAGCGCAACTCCATATTGAAGTTGAGGCCGCCTCGTATGATATGCAGGTGATTGTCGATCAGGCCGGGAAGAACCCTGCGCCCTTTCAGGTCGACCTTTTTCGTTTTGGGACCGGCCAGAGGCATCACATCCTCCTCCCGGCCTACGGCAACAAAGACACCGTCCTTGATCGCAACCGCGTTGGCACCAGGATTGCCGGAATCCAGGGTCGTAAAAAGGCCTCTATAGAAGATGAGATCGGGGGCACTCATGCGTCACCTTTGGAAGTCTTGGATTTGTCGGATCCGCTGGGCAGCATGCCGAACATATGCGGCGCACAGTCGGCCTGCTTCCAGGCCTTTTCGATGCTGGCGCCGCGCATCAAGTGTTTGCCCAGTGGCAGAACCTGCTCCCCCGCCAAGATGCCCAGCAGCCCAACAAGCGCTATAAGCGGAGGCGCCGGCGAGCGAACCTGCAGCAAGCTGTAGATCACGCCCACCAGGAGCCCCGCACCCAGAGATAATAGGTAGACCTTCATGACGGCCCCTCCTCTAGCTTTCCTAGGCTGCCTTGGTGCCCGCCTCCGATGCATGTTCTCCAAGCGCCCACTTGGAGAAGCGAACCTGGATGCCATAAGGCGAATGGGCGCGGAGGATGTCCATGACGCCCTCGTAAGTTTCCGAGCGTGCCCAGTCCTGCTGCAGCTCGAACAGGTATTGGCAGGATGTGATCGGAACAGCGCCAGCTTGAACCAGCCGATCCATCGATCTGTTGTGTGCCTCGATCGAAAGATCGCCGCATGCGTCAGCGGGAACAAATATTTCGTACCCTTCTCTCAGCATGTCGAGGCTCGGAAACGTCACGCAGGCCTCGGTCCACAACCCGGCGATGACGAATCTCTTCTTCCCGGTAGCGGCGACCGCCTTGCGAAAATTCGCATCCAGCCATGAGTTCATGGAGGTCCGGTCGATGACTTCGTGCTCCGGGAATAGTTCAAGCACTTCAGGCATAAAAGGACCGGAGAACGAGTCCTTCGCAACAGTCGATATCACCGTGGGGATATTGAACAGTTTGGCGGTCTTGGCCAGTATCTGGATGTTGTTGGCCACTACCAGACGGTCATGCGATTGCACACCTTGGTACATTGCGGGTTGATAGTCGATCAGGGCGATGGCGCTGTTTTGGGGGGTAAGCATCTCGAGTTTTGACATGTGTCACTCTCCTTATTTTGGAATCGGTGTGGCGAGAGGTGCAGGCAACCCCTCTCCGAAAGGTTCTCGCTTGGCTCGGCCCCCAACGTTGAACAGGACCAATAGCTATTTGTTTCTTCCGAGCCAGGATTGTCTGATTGATTTACGTTTGGAACGTTTTTGCGCCAAAGTGCTTTGGCACCGAGACGAAATTCTTCTGTCACAGGTCTTAGGTTTCGCGATGATGCAGGGGATAGCTCTGCGTGTCTGGTGGCACCGATGGACCGGGTGGCACTATTTCTCTGGAGCAAACCGAAAGCGCCAAGCGCGAGAGTGGCTCCGCAGAACTTTCTCTCCGCTGGAAGTCGAAGACGCTAATCATTTGATGCTAACGACCACACTTCCGCTCGCCGATACCACGCTGGCGTACTTTAGAACCGCGGATGAGGCTTCAAGCGCCTCGTCTTCACTGGCGGAAATCCACTATCGTTGCATATCCATCAGCATCTTCATTGGAATCATGTTGTGATTGAGGTTCGTCATGATCCAGAGCGAGCCAAAGACAACCAGGAAAACGATAAGAACACCGAATGCCAGGGCGAGTACATTGTTCGTGTTATCCGGACCGGTGGTTATGTGCAGGAAAAACACCAGATGAATTCCCATCTGGGCGATCGCCAACGTGATAAGGGCAATTGAAACTCCCGGCCCATAGATCGCATGAGTTCGGACAGCCCAGAATGATGCGGCGGTAAGCCCGACCGCCAGCGTAAATCCGATCAGATAGCTTCGTAATCCCCTAGCTGTGTCTTCACGGCCTTCAAGCTCCAGGCCGGGTCCCACGTCTCCCTCTCGCCCTGCCTCATTCGAATTTTCTCGCTGGCTCATGGCGCGAACCTCATAAGGTAGACAAGAGAGAAGATGGCGACCCAGACGATGTCCAACGCGTGCCAGAACAAACTGAAGCACGCCAGCCGCCGAAGTATGTCCTGACGGAACCCTTTGGCGAAGATCTGCGCCATCATCGTTCCCAGCCAAAGCAGCCCGACCGTGACATGCAATCCATGGCAGCCCACCAGCGCGAAAAACGCCGAATAGTAGGCGCCGTCGGCAGGTCCCTGATGCTGCTGAATCATGCCCACAAATTCCCGGATCTCCAAAGTCAGGAAGACTGCGCCGAGAATGCCTGCGAGAAGCAAAAACATCTCCGTGCCGAAAAGACGACGTCGATTGGCACAGAGAGATGCGATCCCGCATAGAAAGCTCGACAAAAGCAGACAGCCGGTTTCAACGGCTACATTTGACAAGTCAAAGCGCGGGGCCGCATCGGTCGCATCACCGGCCAGAACCTGGAACGATGCGAAGAACGCGGAAAACATGACAATGTCGGAAAGCAGAAATATCCAGAAGCCGTAGGAGACTATGACGCTCTTAGAGGCAGGACCGCCCTCGCCGTGTCCAGGCGCGTCCAATTCCGTTCTCTGCGTAAGATTGCTGTGCCCGATATGATGGGGATCGACCGGCGAAAAGCTGGATACAACGCTCACTGCTAAAGTCCTTCCGCCAAAGCCGATGTCCGCACAAACCGATTTTCGCGGTCCAAACGTGCAACTTCCGTCGCCGAGATTTCCTCTTCACTTCTGTCGCGCCAGGCGAAAGCAACAAAAGCGGCATAAACACCAATAAAACCGATGCCGGCCAGCCAATAGATCCGCCAGATCATCGCGAAACCAATAAGCACCGCAAAAAACGCGGTCACCACGCCCGTAGCGGTGTTGCGGGGAACGGAAATCGGCTGATAGGACGGTTCTGCAGTAAGCAAGTGGGCCAGCTCGCGTGCCTTTGTTTTCATGCCCCAATAGGGCTCTTCCCCCTTCACATTCGGCATGACTGCGAAATTAAACGCCGGCGGCGGCGATGCTGTCGCCCATTCCAGCGTTCTCCCGTCCCAGGGATCGCCGGTGGTGTCTTTCAGCATCGCCCGATTGCGAATGGAAACTGCGAGCTGAATGATCTGGGCGCCAATACCCAGAGTGATGAGGCCCGCGCCCGCAGCCGCGACGAGTACCCAAGGATACCATTCCGGCCTGTCGAAATGCTGCATCCGGCGGGTCATGCCGAGAAGCCCCAGCACATACAGCGGCATAAAGGCGGCATAGAAGCCCACAAACCAAAGCCAAAACGCCCGCCTGCCCCATTTCTCGTCCAGGCGAAAGCCAAATGCTTTTGGAAACCAGTAATTGTAGCCCGCAAAAGCTCCGAACAGCACCCCACCGATAATCACATTGTGGAAATGAGCCACCAAAAAAAGACTGTTGTGCAGGACAAAATCGGCGGGCGGGACTGCCATGAGCACGCCCGTCATGCCGCCAATGACAAAAGTCACCATGAAGCCGATCGACCACAGCATGGGCGGCTCGAACCGCACCTTGCCGCCGTACATGGTGAACAGCCAGTTATAGACTTTCACGCCTGTGGGCACGGCTATGATCATTGTCATGATCCCAAAGAAGCCGTTCACGTCGGCACCGGCGCCCATTGTGAAAAAGTGATGAAGCCACACCAACCAAGACAGAAGACAAATAGCCATCGTCGCGGCAACCATGGAGCGATAGCCGAACAGGGGTTTTCCAGAAAATGTTGCAATCACTTCCGAGAACACGCCGAAGGCCGGAAGCACAAGAATGTAGACTTCCGGATGACCCCACACCCAAATCAGATTGACGAACATCATCGGATTTCCGCCCATCTCGTTGGTGAAAAAATGAAATCCGAGATAGCGATCCAGCACCAGCATTGCCGTCACCGCGGTCAGGACCGGAAACGCCGCGACGATCAGGAGATTTGAGGCAAGGGCCGTCCAGCAAAAGACCGGCATGCGTGTATAGCTCATGCCTGGCGCCCGCATTTTCAGGATGGTGGTGACGAGATTCACCCCTGATAAAAGGGTGCCGGCGCCCGAGATTTGCAGCGACCAGAGGTAATAGTCCACGCCCACGCCTGGGGAATATTGCAACTCCGAGAGAGGTGGATAGGGAAGCCAACCTGTTCGCGCGAACTCACCGACGACGAGCGAAATATTGATGAGAAGCGCACCGGCGGCGGTGAGCCAGAAGCTCACGGAATTCAAGGTGGGAAACGCAACATCCCGTATGCCTAGCTGTAACGGGACCACAAAATTCATCAGCCCGATAACAAACGGCATGGCGACAAAGAAGATCATGATCGTCCCGTGTGCCGAGAAGATCTGGTTGTAATGATCCGGCGGCAAGTAACCGCCGCCCTGAAAGGCCAGGGCTTGCTGCGATCGCATCATCACGGCGTCGCTGAAGCCACGAAGGAGCATCACCAGCGCCAGCAGGCAATACATCACCCCAATGCGCTTGTGGTCGACGCTGGTGATCCATTCCTTCCAGATGTAAGGCGCATAGCCCTTGATGAACACCCACACCACGACGGCCGCCAGGAAAAGGCCGACGACACCTGCCGCAACCAGGGGAATGGGTTCAGACCACGGGATCGCTTGCCAAGTCAGCCGACCAAACATCTCACATTCCCTTTTGCGACAGAATTGCTTGCGCTGTTGGCCCCGGCCCGCTGCCTGGCGGCAATCGCCGGCTCACAATGTCATCGAACAGGCTGCTCGCCACTTTGCCAAACAGCTTCACTTCAGCGGATTTGGATTGACGGGAAAGAGAGATGTACTCCGCCCCATCCAATTGATTCGGAGAGGCGCCGGTACTCACGACAAAATCATGGAATCCTTTTTCGCTCACCACATCGGTGTTAAATGCCATGTCGGAGAAACCATCGCCACTCAATTGAGCGGACAGGCCAGGAAACCGGCCGACATTGCGCGCCAGAAGATTGAGCTGGGTTGCCATCCCATTCATCGTGTATATTTCGCCGCCAATTCTCGGCACGAAAAACACGTTCATCACTGAGGATGACGTTAGCCGGAAATGTACCGGCGTTCCGACCGGGATGACGAGCCGGTTCACTGTGGCGATATGCTGCTCGGGATAGATAAACAGCCACCGCCAATCCAACGATACGACTTGAACCTCTAACGGCCGCACCGAGGATTCGATCGGGCGCGCGGGGTCAAGTTGATGCGATCCGATCCAGGCCACGCCTCCGAGGAACAGAACGACAAGCGCCGGAATCGCCCATACGATAACTTCCAGCTTGTCTGAATAGGCCCAGGTGGGCCGATAGAGCGCGGCGCGATTGGACGCCCGAAACCACCAGGCGAACCACAAAGTCGCCAGGATGGTGGGCACCGCGATCAGGAGCATGATGCCGAGCGCGTCAAGCAGAATGAGACGCTCTCCATCCGCGATCGGACCTTGCGGATCGAGAACGCCTTGCGTGCAGCCGCCAAGTGCTGCCGTAACGCACAAAAGTAAGGCTAATGCTCGGAGGCGCACGGCAACCCTCCTTCGCGCTCTTCATTGCACGCGATCTTTGTGGCGTGTGATGGAATCATTGCCTGTTCGGAGCCACGCAACCCATCGGTGTAGGTGAGTAGTTTCGCCGGCCATTCATTGTTGGCGCTGTTGGCCAACAGCGCTGCGAATAGGACAAACAAATAGAAAATGGAGTATGCGAACAGGCGTTGAGCTGCTTGTCGATCGTTTTGCGCGCTTTTGCGCAAAAGCCATGCGAGCCCTACGAAAATGCCCCCGAAAGCCACGGCCGCCACGCCGTACATCGCTCCGGCAATCCCAAGCGCCCAGGGCAATATTGATGCCGACACCAAAAGAATACTGTAAATCAATATCTGCTGAGTTGTGGCAGTTCTTCCGGCAACAACCGGCAGCATCGGTACACCCGCACGGCCATAGTCCTCTGCTCGGTTTATGCAGAGCGCCCAGAAGTGCGGCGGCGTCCACAGGAAAATGATAAGAAAGAGAACGAGCGGCTCCAGCCCAATGCCCCCGGTGGCGGCAGCCCAGCCGATAACGGGTGGAAAAGCGCCGGCAGCGCCGCCGATAACGATATTTTGGGGCGTGCGGCGCTTCAGCCAGAACGTATACACAACGATGTAGAAGAAAATGGTGATAGCGAGCAGTGCCGCCGCTACGAAATTGAGGGCAGCGGCAAGAACTGCAACCGCGCAGCAGGCGAGGCTCAGTCCAAACACGAGCGCCTCCCGGCGAGATATTTTCCCGCGAGGTAATGGGCGCCCAGCGGTGCGAGCCATCAGTGCGTCGATGTCGGCGTCGTACCACATATTGAGCGCTCCTGCGGCGCCAGCTCCCGCGGCGATGGCAAGCAGAGCGACAAACTGATGGATTAAGTTGAGATGGACCGGAGCAATCAGAAGTCCGACGAGTGCAGTGAAGACTGCAAGCGACATGACGCGCGGTTTCATCAGTTCGATGAAATCGCCTCCCCGCGTCATCGAGTTGGGACGTGAAGGCAATCGCAGAGTTGAGCAGGGGGTGGCAACTGCCTTCATCGACTTCAACCTTTCAAAACTGGTTGCACTGATAGTCCCGGTCCGCTTCCTGGCGGCAAACGTCGGCTCACAATGTCATCGAATTTGCCACTTGCCACTTTGCCAAACAGTTTCGCCTCAGCGGACATAGACGGCTGGTAAAGAGAGACAATGCCGAGCGCGTCACGCAAAATGAGCCGCTCCCCATCCGCGATCGGACCAACTGGCGCAAGTACGCCTTGACTGCACCCATCTGGTATAAGTCCGACGGCACAAAGGCGAAGTATCGTCGGTGTCAACCGTTTTGGCCGCCGGAACTGAGCGATCTGCGGAAACTGTTGCGCTAGCAAAGCAAAACGAGCTCCTAGATTTCTTGAACCGGCCAATGCTAGGCAAACGACGAAAGCGAGGATTGAACGGCCGCAACTCATTGAGGATCGCGCTGCGTTAAAACTGCGTCCAGGATCAGACGACGCGCGCATAACTTACGGCGTTCGGCACGCTTGCCGCCACTGCACATCAGGCCAGTGATAGATCGCCTATGAAGTTTGGCGCTGGCTATTCTTGCGAGAATGCTCGCGCGCGATGACCATTCAGACACACTGACTCACAAGTGAGCCTGCGATTTTCGGCGGGTCGAACCGGTCTGCCCTACTCGACCTGAACGGAGAGCAGGACATCAACATTACCCTTTATCGCATTTGAATAGGGACACACTTCGTGAGCATCTATAACCAGTCCTTCCGCAACCCACTGATCAACACCTTTAACCGTAACAGACAATGCTGCAGCCAAAACAAACTCTCCCCTTACATTGCGATCAAGCCCGATTTCCGCGGTCACCCGGAGGTCGCTGTCTTTAAGGCGAACGCCGGCGTCGTGGGCTGCTCGAAGGAGTGCATTTTCAAAACAGGCTGAATAGCCACCGGCAAAAAGTTGTTCTGGATTGGCAGCCCCTCCGACACCGCCGAGTTTTTTTGGCAACGCCAATTCGAGGGCCAAAACTCCGTCTTCGCTCTTTATGGTACCATGCCGACCGCCAACGGCGGTAACCTTCGTGGAATACAAGCGGCTCATGGGCTGGCTCCGATCTAGCGAAAGACCGTGTTACTAGCATCTCGGCGCATGCAAGACTTTGATGCTCTTACTTGGATGAGGACAATCGATCGGTTTTAAGCGGCCCGCCGCCGGCGGGAGTGGTGCGCCCTCTGGCGCAGGTCAATGCTCAATTAGCAGCCACCGGCAGGCTGCCCTTCCAGTTCAAAGCGGTCCTGCAGGGCATTCTCGCCCCGAAAATACCCTTCGGATCACGTGACGGAAGTTTCGCGCGGTTTTTTTCAAAAAGCACATCAAATGTGAAAGAAAACTTTCAGCGCCGCGCATAGGATTGCCGCGCTAAGCAAGTTTCTAGCCATTGCGCGAAGTCACAAGAACACGGAAGGAAATTGCGATGGTATCTCGCTCCCCTACCCAGCCAGTCGTAGTTATAACCGGTGTCGTATACGGCCTATTGGGTGTGATACTTGCTGGTGGCGGGCTTTGGCTCGTGATGCTTGGCGGGTCGGCATACTATCTGTTCGGCGGCCTCGGCATTTTGGTCACCGGCGCGCTTTTGGTGGCCGGGCGTTGGTCTGCGCTTTGGGTTTATGCAGCAGTACTTATCGGCACCCTGATTTGGGCGGTCAGCGAGATCGGCTTCGACTGGTGGCCGCTCGCCGCACGCGGTGACATTATTTTCCCACTTGGGCTTTGGTTGCTGACACCCTGGATAACCCGCAACCTTTCCAGCGCTCCTTCCGTAAATGCCACCCGCGCGACCCTGCCGCTCTGGGGCGCCGTTATAGCAGGTGCGGTGGTCCTGTTGATCGGTCTCGCTTCCAATTACCATAGCATTAACGGCGTGATCGCGAATGCCGATCCGCAACCCGCGCTGCAAGATTCCAGCGGCCAGCCAGACGAAGATTGGCATGCCTATGGCCGCACCCAATTCGGGCAACGCTATTCGCCCCTGAAACAGATCACCCCGGGCAACGTAAAGGATCTGAAGGTCGCCTGGACTTTCCGCACCGGAGACCTGCCGGGAAAAAACGACCCGGGAGAGACCACATTCGAAGTCACGCCCATCAAGGTGCGCGATACCGTTTACCTCTGTTCGCCGCATCAGCGCCTGTTCGCGGTCGACGCGAAGACCGGCACGCTCCGCTGGTCCTACGATCCGAAAGTACAGGATAACCCGACATTTCAGCACCTGACCTGCCGCGGCGTTTCCTATCACGAAACGGCGACAGGCGACTTAAACGCCGATGGCACGCCTGCGCCAACCGATTGCCCGCGCACCGTCTTCCTGCCAGTGAATGACGGCCGGATGATTGCCATCAATGCTGAGACCGGCAAAGCCTGTGAGAGCTTTGCCGATCACGGCACGCTCAACTTGCTGGAAGGGATGGGCGTAAAAACAGCGGGCTTCTACGAGCCGACTTCGCCGCCGATTGTAAGCGCGAAGATTCTAGTCGTCGCGGGTGCCGTGATAGACAATTACTCGACGCAGGAACCTTCTGGCGTCATTCGAGGCTTCGACATCCACACCGGCAAGCTGGTCTGGGCCTGGGATCCCGGCGCCGCCGATGAGAACGCGCTGCCGTCCGCTACACACACTTATACGAACAACTCGGTAAACTCCTGGATGACCGCGTCGTATGATGCCAAACTCGGGCTGGTCTATCTGCCCATGGGCAACCCGACCCCCGACATTTGGGGAGGTAACCGCAACGCCTTATCAGAACGGTATGCGGCTGCGCTTGTGGCGCTGGATATCAACACCGGTAAGCGTGTGTGGTCCTATCAGACCGTCCATCATGATCTGTGGGACATGGATCTGCCCTCTCAGCCGACGCTGGTGGATATACCGACCGCGGATGGCAGCGTTCCGGCGATTTTGCAGCCGACCAAGACGGGCAATCTGTTCGTGCTCGATCGCCGCACCGGCAAGCCGATTGTGCCGGCCCCTGAGCGTCCGGTGCCGCAGGGTGCAGCCCCTGGCGACCGAGTGGCGCCGACACAACCTTTTTCCGAACTGACATTCCGCCCGGAGAAGAAGTTGACTGGCGCAGATATGTGGGGCGCCACGATTTTGGACCAGCTGTCCTGTCGGATCCTGTTCCATCAATTGCGGTACGAGGGCACGTTTACGCCGCCCTCCCTGCAGGGAACCCTGGTATTTCCGGGCAATCTGGGAATGTTCGAATGGGGCGGCATTGCCGTGGATCCGGTCCGGCAGATTGCGATTGCCAATCCGATGGCGGTGCCGTTCGTCTCCAAACTCCTGCCGCGCGGCCCGGACAATCCCACGGCGCCCAACAACGCGCATCCGAGTGGCAGCGAAATCGGCGTGCAGCCCATGTATGGCACACCCTATGGCGTGGTGCTGCATCCATTCCTCTCGCCCATTGGCTTGCCCTGCTTTCGTCCGCCGTGGGGGTATATTGCAGGAATAGATTTGAAGACGAAAAGGATTGCCTGGATGCATCCGAATGGGACGATTCGGGACAGTTCGCCGGTGCCAATCCCGATCAAGATGGGCGTCCCCATGCTCGGTGGCCCCTTGACCACGGCGGGTGGAGTGTCATTCCTCACCTCGACAGCCGACTATTACATCCGCGCCTATGATGTGACTACGGGACAGCAGCTGTGGGAGGACCGGCTACCTGCGGGAGGGCAGTCGACCCCTATGAGCTACGCGATCGACGGCAAACAATATGTCGTCACCGCAGCGGGAGGCCACGGCTCATTCGGCACCAAAGTGGGCGATTACGTCATTGCTTATGCGCTGCCGAATAGCACCGAGCACTAACATGGCACAGAAAGCGGCATTGCGTGACATGCGTCATATTTCAGCATTGCAGTCGCGCGGTCGTGTTGCGTCCGCGAAGTTTCCGTCCGTCACGCTTGTGCTCGGCGCGCTTCTGCTGAGCACGGCCGCATCCGCCCAGACCACGGCCACTGTGACCAAGGGCGCCGACATAGAGAAGGTCGATAGCCAGGCGGCGCCTCCGCCGACCGGTCTGACCGGCGACTGGGGCGGGATGCGTACACGGCTGCACGATGCAGGTATCGATGCAGCCGCAAGCTATGTGTCGGAAACTGCCTACAATCACGAAGGCGGCTCGCGGCAGATCGTGCGGGAAACCGGCCAGTTTGCGCTCGGTTTTACGGCCGATATGGCGGCGCTGGCCGGCCTGGACGGCGGCACAATGCAGTTTACCGTCACCGAAAGGCGTGGCGACGACCTGGGGGCTGCCGCGAATCTTGGTGTGTTGCAGCAGGTGCAAGAGGTCTTTGGCCGGGGCCAAACTGCGCGCCTGACTCAGCTCTGGTATGAACAGCGGTTCGATCAAGACACCTGGGCGCTGAAGCTGGGCCGCACCACGGTTGGCGAGGACTTCGACAACTTCCCCTGCTACTTCATGAACCTCAGCCTGTGCGGATCGGTGCCAGGCAATCTTGCGGGTTCTTACTGGTACAATTGGCCGGTCAGCCAATGGAGCGGGCGGCTGCGCTACAATGATGGCAACCGCTATATCCAGGGCGCGGTGTATGAGGCCAATCCCAGAAATCTGGAGAACAGCTTTTCCTTTGGCCACTACAGCGGCGCAACTGGCGTGCTGGTTCCGTTCGAGATCGGATGGGACCCGGACCCTGCCGCAACCGGCCGCATCGGCATTTACAAAATCGGCGGCTGGTACAGCAACACGCCAGGCGACGACCTGATACTTGGCATCGATGGGCGACCACGCATCCTGACCGGCGCGCCAGCCCTGCAGCGGCGCGATCGCTACGGTTTTTGGTTCAGCATGCAGCAGCAGATATTTGGCGAAGCAGCGAACGGCAAATTCCTCAACGGCGGGGCATTCTTTCTGAATGTCACAGTCACCGACCACCGCACGTCGGCGATAGATGACCAAATAGCAGCGGGGTTCTGGTGGAAAGGCATCATCCCCGCCCTGCCCGACGATGTGCTGGGTATCGGCCTCGCCCGCACGCATGTCAATTCGTTGGTCGCTTATGGCGACAGTTTGGCGGGCTCCCAATCGCTTCCGGACGCCGAATATGTGGCGGAGATATATTTCAGTTTGCATCCCTTCGACTGGATCGAAATGCGGCCCAACTTGCAGTTGATCCACAATCCTGGTGGCATCAAAAGTGCTCAGGATATAGGCGTTCTGGGTCTCAAAGCAGGAATTACGCTATGACCAGACCTAGAATGCGCGTCGCCGGATCACCTGCTCTGGCATGTCGTGTGTGGCGCCTGGTTAACCAATCAGGCCTTTGCAATAGACCGCCCGAAGTTCTTTGCCTCTTCCAGAGTAGGGCGGCATAGCATCAAATCGTGCTCAGGGGTGAAACCCCATATGACGGCAGCTAGCACGTCTTCTATCTCACTCGTAAGTATCTTTGGCAGACTTTGATCTAAGTGGCCGTCTTTAAGGTTTTGAAGCGCTTGCATGAAAAAAGTAGCGTGTCGACGCCGAGCCTCGTCTACCTCGTCGGCTTCAGCCAACCTGTCTCTTGCGTAACTCCTGGTCGTGTCGAGGAGGCGATAGCGTGTTCCGAGTTTCGATCGATTGAGTGAGAGCAATGATCTTGAAGCAAGCTCAGCAAGGAGCGATGCAGTGTCTACATCCTTGCCGACTATAGCGCTTGCCGCCTCCAAATTGAACTGGCCGGAAAACACAGATATGCATCGAAAAACGCCCTTTTCTTTCTCCGGGAGGAGTCGATAACTCCAATCCAGCATAGCGTAGAGCGTTTGATGCTTCGGCGGGGCCACGCGACCGCCGGGCCAACGGGGAAGCCAGCGTTCTTCTAACAACTCGGATAGCTTATCGATGCCCAGCACCTTCACTTGGGACACCACCAATTCAATTGCCAATGCAAGATCGTCAAGCTTGGTGCAGATCTCCGCAACACATTTGGCTTCGCTGTCGGGAGATACAACGCTCACGGTCCCGCGGGCTTTCTTTATGGCTGCGTCCTCGTTGGCTGGCGATGTCGCTGGAGAACCCAGCCGGACGATCACATTACTTAGACGAGACGGAGAATACTTGACTTCATCCTGTTTCGAGATCGGCGCCGTGAAACAATATCCGCGTCCTGGCACATTGATAATATAATTGGCTTCTCCGTTGCCTAATGCCTTGCGCAGGGCTGCCATCTGGAAGCGCAGATTGCCTTCTTCCACGTAAGCGCCAGGCCAAACGGCTTCCAACAATGCACGATGGCTGACGACCTGCCCGGCATGCTCCAACAGATAGACAAGAACGTCGAATGCCCGGCTTCCGAGGCGGACGGCTTCACCATCCCGCTCCACCAGCCTGCGTGCGCGAGTGACGCGGAAAGATCCGAATGAAATGACCCAGCCAGTCTTTATACCGTCATCTGCCATCGCATCCTTCTTGGGACCGGCGGATGTGCCGGCGCATTGGTGCCTTTGATGCTACGAAGCGCGGGAATGAGGCCAATCAAAACGCCTTCTCAGGGTACTCGGTCGCCATGTCCCCGCTTCCTCAGCTTTATTTTGTTTAAATAGCTTGTACAATCAGTCGACGATTATCCCCCGAACGGGGGATCGCAAGGACCGCAAAAGGGGGGCAGCGGATCAGGAACTGGGAATGAAGCCAAGCAAGTACAAACAGGCCATCACGACCAAGGTGCTGCTACCGCGCGACACTTCGCTCATCGAACGTCCGCGGCTGCTTGAGTTAGTTGCGCAGGTCCAGGTGAAGCGGCTATCTCTTATCAAGGCGCCTGCGGGCTTCGGGAAGACATCGCTCGCGATCGCTTGGGCAGACCACCTGACACGAACCGGTCATCATGTTGCGTGGTTCTCGATCGATAAAGACGATGACGAACCTTCGCAATTTCTCTTCTATTTATGTCACGCGCTGCGACATGCCTGCGAAGAAGCTGGCCGCCCTGCGCTTGAACTCTTGCAAGAGGCCTCGCTGATCAACCCACAGACGGTCCTATCGACTCTGATCAACGAGTTGGCAGAGATCGACGACGAGATCTATTTATTCCTTGAGGATTATCATTGGATAACCAACACCGCGATTCATGACGCGGTCGGATACTTGCTGCAACGCGCTCCGCCCCATTTCCATCTCATAGTTGCCACGCGATTGGAGTCACCTTTCCCAGTGGTTGAACTGCGGGCGCAGAACAAACTGTTGGAAATCGACGTCGCAGCGCTGCGCTTTACTTTGGAGGAAACACGGCAATTTTTCGAGTACGAGGGGCTTGGTCGGTTAGAACCGACAGAACTCAAGCTATTGCACGAACGGTCCGAAGGATGGCCAGCCGTCCTTCGGATTGTCGCTTCGACAGTTGCTCAATCGGGAGAGACTATAGGCCAATATGCACGACAGCTGTCAGGAACGCTCCGTCCGATCAGCGCCTACCTCGCTGAAATGATTGATCGCCTTCCACCAGATATGGCGAACTTCATGCTGCGCACGGCTATCCTAGACCGCTTTTGCGCGCCGTTGTGCCAAGCCGTGACTCAATATGCATCGGCTCCGCAATGTTTGGAATTGATCGCAGACTCGCGAATGCTACTCATTCCTCTCGATCAAGACGGCCGCTGGTTTCGCTATCATACGCTGCTGGTCGAATATCTTCGCCAGCGACTGGAAGCTGAACTGGGGCCGGAAACAGCATTGCTTCACCAGCGCGCCGCACGGTGGTATGCGGCGCAGGAACAATGGATCGACGCAGTCCGCCACGCCATCGCGGCGGGCGACAAAGAGCAGGCCGCAAATTGGATGGCGAATTGCGCCATGGAACTTGTAAGACAGGGCGACCTGCTCACCCTTCTGGGCTGGCAGCGCTTGTTTCCAATCGAGCGGTGGCCGACCAGGCTGAAGCTCGCTGTAGCCTGGGGAATGGCTTTAGCCGTTCGCCTTGATGAGGCGTCCTCACTCCTTGCAGAAATCGAGGGGGATCTTCGCGATCAATCTTCGCCCGAAAGCGCCGCCCTTGCGGCCGAATGCAAGACGATACGATCGTGTGCAATTGCTCTCGGAGATGATAGTAAGAACGCGCTGTCTGCGGCTGAGGCTTGTCTAAGTCAGTCCAGCGATCCATGGGTCGCAAATGTGGCTTCAAATGTTGCGCGGTTCGGGCATTTGAAGTCCGGCAATCTCAGCAATTTTTACGCGGCGCCTTGGATTCCCTATTCCTCGAACGAGGACAAGCGGTATCTATTCGCGGCGGTCTATCGGCGCTGTCTCCAGGGGGTAGCCGAACTCCAGCAGCTTCATATAGCCACTGCCGAACGTCACTACATCGATGCAATGACATTGGCAGAGCAACATGGGGGACTGCACTCCGTCGCCGCGGCCCTCCCCTCTTGTCTGCTTGCTCAAATTAGATATGAGCAGGGCCGCATGGATGAAGCGGAGCGCCTCCTCCTTGATCGCTTGCCGATCATCAGCTCGGCTGCCATGCTGGAGTGTGTGCTAAGCGCTTACATCGTGCTCGTGCGATTGGCAGGGTCCCGCATGAACCTTTCCCGAGCTTATGCACTGCTTGAGCATGCCGAAAATTTGGGGCGGACCCGCCGATGGGGAAGATTGATCGCGGCAGCGCTTCTCGAGCGAGTACGGCTTTTTTGCTCAGAAGGGAGAATTGCGGAGAGCCTCGCATCCCTCGATCACTTCGATCGCCTGGCTGCGGATTATCCGGCACCAAGCCCCTGCGCCTGGTCAGACATCCATCGGTACTCCGCATTGTCTCGCGCTCATATTGGTTTGGCACGCGGCAAGACGGAGAGTGATCGGTCAAACAGCCTTTATTTCGGCCTACGCGTTATGACCGATCTGGCTGCCGCCAATCTTCGGGCCGGGGAAAATTCCGGCGCTGCAACCGCAATCCGCGAGGTGTTAAATGCGGGACTACGGAACGGGCTCTATCAAACCGTTTTAGACCAAGGCCCCGAAATCGGCATGCTCTTGTCTAAGGCCCGGGACGACGCCAGACGGGCCGGAGATTCCGCCGATCTCTTGTCATATATCGATCGTCTCCTCGAAGACTACCGTGCGCGCTATCAGCCACAGATCAAGTCAGCTTCGACTCCCGTGCTTGTGGAGCCACTCAGCCCACGCGAGGGTGAAGTACTTGGTCTGATTGCCCAAGGCAGATCCAACAAGGAGATAGCAAGGCTTCTTGCGATCACACCTGAGACCGTTAAAACCCACGTCAAGAACATCTTCATAAAGTTCAACGTCGAAAAACGAGCTCATGCGGTCTCGCGCGCCCAAAATCTGGGACTTCTTGCGACTCCACAATTCGATTATCCGACCGGAGTTGCAATCTAAGGAATACATCTCCGGCATCTCACGAAGACGTGGCGAGAGTTTGGCGAGCGCCAATCGCTTCGGAATGCACCGTCGCCGGATCAATGCGGTGCCCGAACCCGCCGCTCTGGCGTTGCTCGGCGTTCCAAGCCGCGCCAGGCAGGATTCAACCTTGACCGCAAAAAAAGGCGGCAAAGAGCTTTTCCGAACATTGAGTCTGGCAAGCCGCGTAAAAAACCCCGCAGGCTGTGAAGTGCAGCCTGCGGGGCCCGCCCAGGGCTGTGAAGTGGCAGCCGATGGGCACTCACTCCCGCCCAGGGGGGCGCCGAGTGAACCTGCTTTGAACAATATTCGTCCTTTGTCCTTTCGCTTAATCCGAGAAGCGCACGCCGACGCGGTACATGCGGCCGATTACGTCATACAGTGTGTTGTTGGCATTCTGGCCACCCGTATCCGGCGGACGGATATTCGAGATGTTATCGATCTTCGTGTATAGCTGGGTCTTGTCACTGACATTCCAGTTG
>Ga0193753_10000757_pt1 | contig 30161 bp, 22 predicted proteins | sample H1c2metaG_FD_144925 | JGI IMG/M metagenome (GOLD analysis project Ga0193753, IMG submission 144925) | Soil microbial communities from a riparian zone of the East river system, Colorado, United States - H1c2 | ecosystem: Environmental > Terrestrial > Soil > Riparian zone | place: USA: East...
CGTTCGTGAATGCGGGAGAGCTGGACCCCGGACGTCTCGGTGTGACGCGTGTGTTCGAGGCTGATCCCATCGGAATTCTGCGCTTCATGCTGCCGTGAGCTGCAGGCTCCTGATGAGCAGCGCTGATTCGTGGTGTCTCGGCTCGCGCGCCGCCTGGGGGTGCTAGGCTCAACGCCACTCATGGCTCCACGCGTTCACGACGACGTCCTACGCCGCATCTCCAGCGTTCGCGAACGAATGCACGACGAATCTCATTCGACGCTTCGCGTCGTCGAGCTCGCGCGACAAGCGTGCCTCTCCGAACAACACTTCGTTCGCACGTTCCGCGCGACGTACGGCGTCAGCCCCGGCCGCTACCTCTCCACACTTCGCATCGCACACGCAAAACGACTGCTTTCGCACGGCGTTCCAGTGACCGAAGTCTGCCTGTCAGTCGGATATACGAGCCTCGGTACGTTTAGTCGTCGGTTTACACTCGAAACGTCATGTTCCCCACGCGCGTTCCAACGCCAGATGCGCGCGTTCGGCAGCGTGCCCGAGCGACTCGCCGCCCTCTACATTCCCTCGTGCTTCTTCAACCGATTCGCTGTGAATGCAGAATGTTCGTTTTGAAGAAGTCGTGGCGCGAGGACTGCGATAGAGCCTGAGCTCCCGGCCGCTGCGGCCAAGCCAAGCGCCGAGCGCGCACACCGCGACAAAGCGCCGGTGGAGGAGGACACGATGATCGATCGACTCTCACACGCCACGATTTACGTGCTGGATCAAGATCGAGCGAAGGCGTTCTATATCGAGAAGCTCGGCTTCGAGCTGCGCGAAGACGTCCGTATGGGCAACTTCCGCTGGCTCACTGTCGGAACCAAAGGCCAACCCGACCTCGAGATCGTGCTGATGTCGATTCAAGGCGGGCCCGTGTCAGACGAGGCATCCGCGACACTTCGCACGCTCGTGCAATCCGGCAAGCTCGGGGTCGCAGTGTTCGCAACTCGCGACTGTCACAAGGAGTACGCGGAGCTCAAAGCAAAAGGCGTCGAGTTCAAGAGCGAACCCGCTGAGCGACCGTACGGAATCGAAGCCATGTTCGTGGACGACTCCGGCAACCTGTTCAGCCTGACGCAGCGCAAGTGAAGCGAACGCGAGCCGGCGTTACTGCACGTCGCCGGCTCGCGCATCCGCGTTAGTTGCTACATGTCTCCGTCCGACATGTCTCCGTCCGACATGTCTCCGTCCGGCATATCGCCAGACGGCATGTCTTCTGCAGGCATATCAGCCGGCTGCATCGTTCCGGGTGGCACGAAACGGCAGCGCATCGTGACTTGATCACCCGGAGTCGTGTCGATGCAGTCCATACCGCCCGGACACGACGCTCCATCGGCACAATCGAGCGAACACGCTTCCAGCGTCGTCGCGCACAGCGGCCGCGCAGTGGCACCCGATGGCGCACTACACTCGTCGTCCGTTGTGCACGGCGCTGAGCAGAAGCCCCGACGATTCTGTCCGTTACCGGACGCCACACACACATTCGGTGATTCACAATCCGCGTCGCCGTGAGCCGGGCTGCACTCGTCCCACAGCTTCTTCCTCGAACCCGCGGCTTTCGTACCGATCGGATACGCGCAGCGGAACGCCATTCGCATCTCGTTCGGGTCCGTGTCCCGGCACTCCATTCCCGCGGGGCACTTGCCGTCGCCACTGCCTCCACCGGTGCAGTCGATCCGACATTGGCCCTCGGGCGAACACGACGCCGCCTGATTCGCAATGTCGGGGCACAAGTTTCCGGACGCGAACGGATCCTCCGTTGGATCCGCGTTGCACGCATCCGTGCAGAACCCCGCGGTAGCCATCGTGGAACTAGTGATCGCGCCATAACAAACCAAGTCGTTCTTGCAATCCGCGCTCGCGAGACATCCCGCGAGTCGCGAGCCATCGAGCTTGATCGCTGACGACATCTCAGTGCTGGTGTCGTCATCGCCTCCGCAGCTCGCAACGACCATCCAACACAACCCAACGAAGCTCGAAACCTTGATCCAGCGCATCCTTCTCACCTGGTAAAGGCGGTGACTCACCGCGTCCCTCGGGCTGGATCATTCACTTCGGGTGAACATTCAATGGCTCAAGTTGGGATCTAGAGCGACCGCTCGCAACAAACCGGGTCCATATGGCCTTCTAGGCTGTCGTGGGTTTGCCGCTTGGCACGAACGGGTTGGATACGACGCGAATTAACATTCCGCCGGACGGTTCCACCTGATCGCCCCGGCAGCTCGCGAAGCGAGGAATGAGGTCGCGCGCGGGGCCCGGCACGGACGAGCAGACCCGTGCCGCTTGCAGCTAATGGCGGCGGATGGCCGAACTGGCGGCGTAGGTTTTGCCGCGCGACCGAGTCGAGGGCGCGCTTGGCCTACGACTGTCGCTTGCACATCGACAGTCAGATCTAACTACTTGAACCAGTCTTCATGGCCTCTCGGAACCCCAACAAATAGGGGGGTTGAGTAAAAGCGTGCGTAGCCGTTAGGGTCCACGCAACTTCAGACGCACTTCAGCGATGCGCGCCACCGACGGTCTGCGATTTATCTGCCGACCGCCGAGGCCGTGCGCGCATCGCACGATCTCGTTCGCGGAGGGATGACGGGATGCTTAGGCTTCGTTTTGTCTATTTGGTACTCGCCGGATCGATCGTCGCCAGTTGTGGCGATGACGGCGAGAGCGACCAAAGTGCTGCGACGAACTCCGACGGCGCCGTCGAGGCCGGGCAGGACGGGAGCACTCTCGAGTCTGACGCCGGCATCGACAGTGGCGTCGATGCGAGTCGCGGAAGCTCCAGCGGCGTGCCGATGTCCCGCCCCGAAACGCCTCCGCCTCGCATGCCGATGAGCAGAACGGACGCTGACGGCGACGGATACACTGCGCCCGAGGACTGCGACGACGCGGACTCGAAGGTTCACCCCGACGCCGCCGAGAGCTGCAACGGCAAAGACGAAGACTGCGACGGCGCGACCGATGAAGGCGCGACCGACACGAAGACGTTCTATCGCGACGCGGACAAAGACGGCTACGGAACATCGACCAAACAAACGGCATGCACCGCTCCCGAGGGTTATGCGGACAAGCCAGGCGACTGCGACGACGGCGCGGCGACGGTGCATCCCGGCGCGATTGAACACTGTGACTTTTCGATCGACGAAGATTGCGACGGCGAGATCGACGAAGACGCCGAAAACGCCAGTCAGTATTTCGCGGACACCGACGCAGACGGTTGGGGCAATCACGACGCCGTGCTGCGAACTTGCGAGTTCGATCCGCCGGCGGGCTATACGCGGGAAGACAAAGCGACCGACTGCAACGACAGTGACGGGACGCGGAACGGCGATGCCGTCGAGGCGTGCAACGAGCTCGATGACGATTGCGACGGCGAGATCGACGAAGACGTCGAAGGCGCCTACGACTACTTGGACGCCGACGGGGATGGTTACGGCGATCCCACCACGAAAGAGTCGTCGTGCAGGCGCGAGACACCGAGCGCGATGCGCGTTCCGAACGGCGACGATTGCAATGACAACAAAGACGATCCAGCGGCGCCCAGAATCCATCCGAACGCAGCCGATCTACCGGATGACGCCGGCCTCGATTCCAACTGCGATGGCATCGACGGTGATCGGGCAAATGCGGTGTTCGTCGGCGCGGATTGTGGCTGCTCGTTAGCCGGGCCTGGCACCGAGGCACGGCCTTATTGTCAGATCAACCGAGCGCTCCAACTCTCGACCAAAACCGTCTTCTTCGTCGCGACCGGCCCACAGTTCGGTGGCGTCATCACCCGGACAGGGGTCTCGATCTACGGCGGCTACAATTGCAAAAACGGTTGGACGCGCGAGACCCGAAGGCCGACTGACGCGGACGCAAGCAGTCATCTGGACCAGATCACGACGGTAAAACTCGCGCAAGCACCGTACGCGTTCACACTCGGATTCGATTTTTCGCAGGGTCCGGCGGCCAACCCCGTGTTGCTCGATAGCCTGGTGATCGAAGGACCGAACGTCGGTCCAAGCCAAGCTTCGACTGGACTCTTGATCATCGGGGGTCCGACTGCGCGCGAGGTCACTCTGCACGCGTCGGTGATTCGCGGTGGACCAGGCGGCGCAGGGGAGCCCGGGATCGCGGGATCGTTGCGCGCGTGCACGACCGATGTGTCCGAGCCGTCGACTGTCAGCGGCACGTGTCAGCCACGCGGCGTGGACGGCATTGGCGGAGTCGCAGCTGAATCCGCACCGGGCCGCACTGGCGCTCCAGGTGGCGCCGGCGGGCTCGGAGGTCAGAGCTTCTGCGGCGGGATCTGCGGTTTGCTGAATCAAGACGGTGTGACTACGGGCAACCCTGGCAGCAACGGTGCGGCTGGGCTGAGCGCCACTACGCCTGCAGCTGCGAGCGTCGATCGGTTCGGAACGTTGGAATACGACAGTTCGTGGGTTGCACCCGCTGGCACCTCGGGCCAGCCGGGCTTGCACGGTGCACAAGGCGGCCAGGGTGGTCAGGGCGGCATGAAAGCCATGATCACATGCATTCCCGCGTGCCCATCGCCACTCACCGGTGGAACCGGAGGCGGAGGCGGCCCTCGCGGTTGTGGTGGTGGCGGCGGAACGGGTGGGCGACCCGGTGGACCTTCGATCGCACTTCAAACCTGGGGTGCCGACGTTCGCTTCGAAGCGAGATCGCGACTCGAGGCGGGCAAGGGCGGCCGCGGTGGCGACGGCGCGAGTGGTGCGGCGGGAACTAGTGGCAGCGCAGGACGCGCGGGCACCGTGGGCAACTCGTGCCAAGGCCGCTCTGCAGCGAACGGCGGCAACGGAGGATTCGGTGGCAACGGTGGTAATGGCGGTGGCGGTGCAGGTGGCAACGGCGGCCCCTCGATGTGCTGGGCGCGCGCCGGTACGTCTCTTCTACTCGGCGACAACAGTGGTGCGATCAACGTCGCAAGTGTCTGCCCGACCGTGCCGGCAAGTTTAGGCGGCGAGGGCGGCACGGCGGGCAGCTCACCCACGGGCGCCGCGGCTGCGCAAACTGGACTTCCAGGGGTGACCGCGCAGGACCACGGCTGGTGACCTGCAGCTGACGGCTGCGACATAAAAAATTTTGGATCGAGCTCGGCTCGGGCTTGTTACGGAGGAAACGTGGAGACACGCAGCGTTCGAACGTTCGGAAGTGTGGTTTGTGCGGTCAGCCTGCTGCTCAGTGCAGCTTGCGGCGATGACGACGGCGCAAAACCTGCCCTAGGCGACGCCGGACCGGAGGGCGCCACGCCGGGCAGCCTCGGAATTCCGTCCGATGATCCGGGTGTGATCCAAACCAGTTGCACGCGTGATCCAAAGCTGATGGCTGCAGCACGTGAATGCGGCAACGACGGTGACTGCGCCTGCGGCACCGGCTGCGAGCTCGGCAAGTGCGTCGCGGTGTGCAAAGCAGACAGAGACTGTGGTGACAAGGGTGCGTGCGATCGCTTCGGCCGGTGCCGCAAAGGTGGCGACCCCGACAGCGTCACGCCGCTCGTGCCACCGACGCAGTCCACGCTGCGTGCGACTACGGCGCAGCTGACGTTCGTCAGCATGGACGACGAACGACCGGTGACGTTCGTGACCGATCGCGAAGCCGCTGGCGTGACGCGAATCAAAGCGAGTGGCTCGCTCGTGGTGCGCTGCGGTGATGACGGTAGCTACGCTGCTGAATGCACCTTCAAAGATCTCAAAGCCGGCTCGAGCGTGACGGTATGGGCCAAGCTCACGAAGGCGCCCACGATGGCGATTCAGCCGAAGTCCAACTTGCACGTGGGCGTCAGCCTCCAAAAACTGACGACTAAAACATCCGCTGGTGGAATCACGGCCGTGACGAAGAGCGGCACGCAGCACGTGGGAGCGATCTTCGATCCGACCGATCACACGGCGTCCGCGACCGAACAGGTGTTGCAATCGGGCGCATACGAAGGAATTGCGCAGGTCACTCGAGTCGGGACCGCGAGCGATCCAGCAGTCGAAGGCGGCAGCGAAGCGAACGGGATCACGTTGAAGTTGACTGCGACGATCTACGCCCCCGAATCGGGCACGGCCGGTGTGATCGTGCTGAATGATCCACGCAAGGTGTTTGCGCCTTCCGGGAGCTGGACCGGGTCGATCAGCTCGGGCGCACAGGCGCAGGTGAAACTTCCCTCCGCGCCGTTTCTCAAGAGCGACGCATGGTCGGGCGCAGGGCTCGAAGTCCTCGCGGAAGCACCGGCGGCTAAAGCGGTTCTAAACGCGGGGAACGTTTCGTTCGATCTCAATCTGCGCTTGCGCGGATTGCTCGCGAGTGAACGCGCACCCTTCGTGCGCTGGTCGATCGTGCTGTCCAAGACTGCCGAGCTACCCGACGGCATGAGTGCGCCTTCAGTCCCAACGGATGCGAAGCTGACGGCGTCGGCCGACCGCGCGTTCACGCGTTTGCCTTGGGAGAACGCGCTGCGCACCGTGTTTGGGGCCGCTGACGTTTCGACGCTCGACGATGCAGCGCGTCAATCGATCTTGGATGCGTTTCCAATCGAGTCGGCCGCGGGCGCGAAGAACCTCGCCGCATGCGCGTTCGATCCGGCTGGGCTCGATCAACTCGGGCTGACGGCCGCGCGCAAGGTTTGGAACGGGCCGATGGTGTCGCCATCGCTCCCGACGCGGCTCGGTGGACCGTTCAGAGCGGCAAACATGATGCCCACGATCGCTGCGAGCATCGATCCCAAGTTGCGAACGCGCGCGATTCCATGTGCGGTCGAGTTCGAAGATTCGGCGACGAACAGCACATGCGTGTCGGGGTCGAAGTATCACTTGCAGCCGGTCGACATCTGCGATGCGGTCGCAGCTGAATACGGTTGCGACGTGATCGAGACGAGCGATGCCTCGAAGCTCGAGGTGACCGCAACCGGTAGCATCACGAGTGGAGGGTGCTCCGAGACCTTGAAATCGACCGTGGTTCGCGGAAACGTGCGCCGCGCGTGCCAGCTGCCACCGGTCGCCCAAGGCTGCGCGGAGATGGCGTTGTGCCTGCCGCGCGTTGCAACCAGCAGCACGAGCGCTCGCTTCGGCGCGACCAAGGTCAGCTACTCGGGTGACCTCGGCTGTGAGGGTAGCGATCTCTCGCTGTTCGCCGCCGACGTGAATCTCGCGAAGAGTCCGTGTTCCTCGAGCGACCCGGCGTGTGATCGGCTTGGAGCCCAAGGTCTAATCGATGCGTGTGCGACGGAACTCGCGCGCGTTCAGAAGGATGCCGCCCCGGGAACGAACGCCGGCGATTTTGCGCAACTTCCAAACCTGCTCGCGGAAAATCCGGCGTGCGTGGACGCTGCCCGCTTCGTGACTGCGCTCGGTCTCGCGACTGAAGCGGACCGCAACCGCGCGCGCGAGCCCGACACGGCGAAGACCGCCCTCGCGAGTCGAGTCGCACAGCGGTTGCTCCAGCGCTATCTCTCGTACGGTGCGTTTCAAGCCCGCGAGGCTGCGCAGCGCGAGCTACTCGGCGAAATGTTTCGCGCCGCCGAAGGGCGGAACAAGCTCGCGAGTGCGGATGAAGTGCTCGCGAAGAATCTGCCGCTGTGGGACTTGGTGCTCCACCCGCGCTTTGCGACCGCAATCGATCAAATTCCGGGGGAGTTGCTCGCGACGCCGGACTATCGACCGCTCGCGCTCGGGCAGAGCGTGACATCCGAAGCCGAACACGAGCAAACTTTGGGTTTGCCGATCGCATTGCTCGATCTGGCGAATGCGCAGCTCGCACTGCTCGAGCCGCGGCTCGAGTGGGCCGCGCTCGATCGCGATCTGAGTGCGCTCGACCGACTGGCTGAAGCCGTGCGGTACACACTCGTCGTTCGGCCGCTCGCAGCTGCGTTGTACGAGCGAGCGAAACAGGCAGGCGGCGCTGCCGGACTCTCGTGGGGGTCGAAGTACCTCTCCGCAAATGCCGAGATCGAGGCACATCTCAACAAGCTCGGGATGGCGGCCGCGGCGATCGTCGAGGGGCGTAACCCGCTCGGCGTCGAAGATGACGACCTACCGCTGTACTTCTACGGCGACGAAGAGACGCCGACTACTCGGTATTCCGCGGTCAGCGATTTCTTGATCGGTCAGATGCCTGGCGCAGTCGTATCCGGCAGCACGTGGGCACCCAACCTCGTCGACATGGCGCGGGTCGGCTGGGAGACCGCAATGCCACTCTTCATCGATCAGCTGGATCGCGAGATCCAAGTCAAACAAGCGAACAACGACCGCGCGCAGGCACTCGACGAGATGCGGCTCGACTACGGTTCGCGGCTGGCCGAGTACTGCTATCCGAGCGACCTCGACACCATCGAGTTAGTCGAGGAATGGAAAAACTTCAGTCCGGACAACTGCTTCTTCAATGCGGAAAAGGCGGGCTGCGAGATCGGCGATACCGCGCAGTTGTCGCCGGAGTCGATGAAGTATCAGATGTGCGTGATCTCGGAGTCCCACAAGATCTCGAACAACGCGGGGTTTGCCGCTCGCGGTCTCGACGCGAAGCTAGACATGTATGCGAACGACTTCGAGGCGAAGTGCAGCACGTTTACACAAACCATGTGTAAGAGCGCGACGGGCACCGATGTGTCGTGCATCGAGTGTTCTGATGGGATGACTTTGGAGGTCTCTCCGGGAGTGATCAGCAGCGTGCTGGGTGCGAGTGCAATCTCCGCTTCGGCGCGTGAAAAGATCGAGAAAACCTGCCTCGAAAAGTACCCGACTGCGAGCGCTAAGCTGCCGGGGCAAGACGATGCGGCGAATCCGGCCGTGTTGAACCCCGAGTGTTACAACGGCTCCATCGGCGAAGCGGTGTTCGACCTCCGGCAAGCGCGGCAAGAGGCTCGCGAAGCGCAGGCGGAGTTCGAAGGCAACGTCGAACGCTACGCACGGGCGCTCGACAACTGCTCCCAGGTGATGTCGGAAGGTACCGAACGCCAGGTGCTGCGCGAATCGCGAGACGATCTGTTGAATCGAATCGAGCGGACCAAGACGGGGCTCGACTCAGCCGCGGAGTACTGCGATGCGGCTGCCGATTGCATCGACACCGTCGTGAGCGTCCTTTCCGCCGAAGACATTGGCAAGTTTCTCGGGCCCGGACTTGCGATCGGGGGCTGCGTCTCGCGGTTCGCGGGGGCCAGTTTCAGAATCGGTAGCCTCGAGGCTCAGCGCCAGTTGGACGAAACCGAGCGTGCATATCAGCAGCTGATCGACAAGCTCGACGAGAAATCGGAGCTTCGCCAATGTCTCGCCGAGGCCGCGAGCGAGTTCGTCCAACAGAAAGCGCAAGCGGTGCGGGTGGCACAGGCTGCGAGCAACGTCGCGGAGTCGCTCTACCGAATTCAAGAGTTGAAGATCTCCGCCGCGACGGTGATGGCCGATGGCCGCGCAGCGCTCGACACCGCGAAGGGTCGGTTCGTTGCACCGCTCGCACACGACTTCTGGATCGGTGATCAAGCAAAGCGCTTCTGGCGCGACATGCGGATGGCCCGGCGCGTGACGTATCTCGCGGTGCGCGCAGTCGAGTACGAACAACAGGTGTCGCTGCCGCTGCGCGACACCGTGCTGAAGTCACGCTTGCCCGACGAGTTGTGGAGCGTGCTCGAAGAACTCTGGAGTATGAGCGGGCAACGCTCGGTTCGCGGCAATCGCCCGACCGATCTGAAGGTCGTGTTGTCGCTGCGCAATCAGCTCCTGCAGATCGCGGATCTGAAGAACGCGCCGAAGACCGAGCAACGCTTGAGCGAAGTCGAACGCTTCCGGCTGCTCCTGACCTCGCCTCAAAACGCAGCCTACGACAACGCCGGGAAGTACCTGGGCCAGCGCATTCCGTTCACGCTCGCACCGCTGTCAGCCGTGAGCGGCGGACAGTCGCAAGGCGTCCCGGTGCTCGCCGGTACCGATTGTGCAGAGCGCTTGTGGTCGGTGAATGCGTCCGTGCTCGGCCCCGAAGATCTGTACGTCGGCGATGAACCTACATTTGCGCGCGTCGACATCCTCAAGTCGAACACGTTCTTTAGTCAGTGGTGCGGCAGCCCACCCGCGGGCGCGCCGATCTATCAAACGGCGTCCGTTCGCCCGTCGCGCAATCTGTTCCGCGACCCCGAATACGGTGTCGCGGGCGGGGTCGGCGCAGGGCTCGGGCTGGAAAATCAGACGGGTGCGGAATCAAGGGCGCGGATCGAGGCGTACTTCAACGTCGAGCGCGCCGACTTCGAAGCAGACGACTATGCGAGCGGGGCGACGTCCGAACTGGCCGCGCGTGGCCTGTACGGCGAGTACGCGTTGTTCATCCCGCGCGACGTGTTGGCGTTGAACGGTGGCAACGGGCTCGCGCTGGGCAAAGTAGAGGACATTTTGCTGCGGCTCGACTACGTGTCCGTAGCGAAATAGAGACATCTGCACGTTGCGGCGTCGATCTCGGCCCAATCTGTGATAAGCGAGGTGAAATTGACAATCATTTGACCCGAATTGATTGCTCACACCTCTCGGATGCAGTTACGGCCTAGTCACGAGTATTGCGATCGCGTTCAGCAGCTCTGGGATCAGCTGATCGACTTCGAAGCGGGCGAATTGGAGCCCGCGCTGAATCACTGCATGCGCGGCCTATCGAAGCTGATCGCCGCTTCGAATGTCACGTGGGTCGGATTCGTACGGCTGGTGAGTCCGCGAGACGCCGCGTTCGGCTGGCGTCCGCGCATTCTGCGAGTACTGCATCCCGCCGCGGCGATGGAAGAGCGCATGAAGCGTGGCCGACTGCGACTAAAGCGTGGAACTGCCGACGTCACGACAGTCGAGGTTTGGCGGGGCGCTGGCAGCTTTCGCGCGCACCGGTTTTGCGACCTCGTCGAGCCGGACTGGTTCGAGTCTGACTACTATCGGGACCAGTTCCTGAGCCAGGGAATCCACGACGCACTGTTCAGCTACTATCCGATCAATTCGCAGTCGGAGTCGGCGTTCGGTTTGTTTCGCGGTGCTGACATGCCGCCCTTCAGCGAGGCCGAGCGCGAGGAGCTGGCCTATGCCGTTCGCGGCATCAAGTGGTTCCACCGGCGCTTGCTTCTCGCGCACGGCCTGTTGGTCGCGAGTAAGCCGATCACACCCACGGAGCGAAGAGTCTTGCAGGAGTTGCTGAAGGGCGAGCCGGAAAAGACGATCGCGGCCGAGCTCGGGCAAACCTACAACTCGACGCACGAACACGTCGCGAACATCTATCGAAAGTTTGGAATCAACAGCCGTTCCGAGCTGATGGCAATCTGGCTCGGGAAGCAGTTCGCACGTTAGTACGAGCGGAGCGATCCTGTTGGGTGGAGCCCACAGCACGGCTGCCACTCCACCGGCGAGAGGCTCGACACTTGGGCGCGCGCCGCTCGGAGCTGCTGCAGACTGCGGCATGGACGTTGCTGACTCCGTGAGCTCGACCTTTGCGAAAGGGATTGTTCATGGCGACGTATGACGCAACCAACGCGCAGTGCCTCGTGTACAGCTTCAAAGATGGCCTTCTCTCGAAGATCGCCCACGACCTCAAGCACCGAGTGACACGCTTCAAGCTCGCCGTCGACGAGCAGGCGCGCTCCATCGATGCCGAGATCGATGCGTCCTCGTTGTGCGTCGAATGCGTGATGCAGAATGGCGTCGAGAGTGGGGCCGACCTGAGCGACGACGACAAGAGTCGGATCGAGAAGCAGATCCTCGATGACGTGCTGCACGCGAAGGATCACCCGACGATTCGCTTTCGCTCGACATCGGTCACGCCGAGCCCGGAAGGCTTGTACATTCAAGGCACCCTGGCGTTGAACGACTACACGAGGCCCGTGTCGACGGTCGCGCGGCGCGTCAACGGCCACTACGAGGCCGAGATGACGATCAACCAGCCCGAGTTCGGCATCAAGCCTTTCAGCGCGATGCTCGGCACGTTGAAGATCAAACCGGACGTCGTCGTGCGCTTGATCGTGCCGGCGAGTTGAGCAGTGTCAGGCTGCGTCGACCAGCTCGGGATAATACCCGGCTAGGTCGCGCAGCGGACTGACGAAGCCCGCGCCTGGCAGCGCTTCGAGCGCACCGGCCTTGAGCGCAGCGCCGGTGACCTGAGTGGGCCGCTCAATCGGTCGTGCGATGTGGTTAGGCAGGCGCTCGATGAGGTCGTTAGCGACACGCAGACCCCGATATTGCTGCGACTACACGCCTGTGGTAGCGCCTGCACTGCGTGATCAGTTGGCGATATACGGGGAACCCGGACGGCACCTCCGAGCAGAACCGAGAGCTCCAGGATCGGATTGCCCGCTTTGCGCGCATGGTGTTCGCGATCTCGGGCTTCATGCTGGTCGCGTCCGTCGTCGCAAACCTAGCTTCGGGTAGAAAACCGCTCGACGTGCTGGTCGATCAGACCTTCCACCTCAGCGGCCAACTACTCGCGCTCGCTGCTTGGCTGGTTTGCAGCCGAAACCGGCAACTGAGCTCGCGGCTGTTGGCTGCAATCGATGCAATCCTCGCCATCTCGTTATGCACGACCTGGGCGCTGATCGGGCTCGACGCGGCGGCGCGTGATCCGGTCGAGTTCACGATCATTCTCGCAGCGACGTACACGCTGATCTTGCGCTCGGTCATCGTCCCGAGCACGTTCGCGCGCACGCTTTGGATCAGCACCGCCGCCATCACTCCGGTACTGGCGTTTTTCATCCTACGCGGGGCGCCGTTTTCGGCCGAAGCCTCGGCCGAGGAGCGACGCACGTTCGTCGTATTCTCGGGGTTGTGGTGCGGGGTCGCGGTCTTCACTGCAGCGATGCAGTCGCGCATGTTGTTCGGCTTGCGCGAGCGCATCCGTGAGATCCGCAAGCTCGGACAGTACACGCTGGCAGAGAAAATCGGCGAAGGGGGAATGGGCGTCGTGTATCGCGCAACGCACGCATTCCTGCGGCGACCCGCCGCGATCAAGCTGCTCTCGGCCGGTCGTGCGAGCCCGAGCGACCTGGCCCGCTTCGAGCGCGAAGTACAGCTCACGAGTCGGCTTCGCCACCCCAATACCATCTCGATTCTCGACTACGGCCACAGTGAGGACGGCACCTTCTATTACGTGATGGAGTTCATCGACGGGATCGATCTCGAGCGCCTGATCGCGACCGATGGTCCGCTCGATGCACCGCGTGTGATCCATATTCTCGCTCAGGCGAGCGGCGCACTGGCGGAAGCACACATGCTCGGTCTCGTCCACCGCGACATCAAGCCGGCGAACATCATGCTGACGGCACGGATGGACGAGCCGGACGTCGTGAAAGTCGTCGACTTCGGGCTCGTGAAGACGCTGTCGGCTGCAGAGGAGGAAAGCGCAGTGACCTTCGTCGACGCGCTCGTCGGCACGCCGACGTGTCTCGCGCCGGAAGCGATCACGGCGCCTGACTCGGTCGACGGTCGTGCGGACATCTACGCGCTCGGTGTCGTCGGTTACTTCATGCTCACGGGCCGGCGCTTGTTCGAGGGCAATACGGTGGTCGAGATCTGCAGCAAACATTTGACTGAGACTCCGACGCCGCCCTCGGTGAGACTCGGCCGACCGGTTGCGGCCGACCTCGAGCAAGTGATCCTCGGGTGCCTTGCGAAAGCACGCGAGGATCGTCCCGCAACTGCCCAGGCGCTGCGCGCGGCACTTCTCACGTGCAGTGATGCGGCTCGCTACGATGCAGATGCAGCGCGCGAGTGGTGGCGCGAGAACGGCGAGCGCATGCGGCGTAGCCTCCCTGCGCGAGACGCACACGCCGCCACGATTGCAATCGACCTGAGCTCGCGCAAAGCCGGCTGATCCGCTCCCGTGGCAATTGTCAGCGGCTCACGCAGGCCGCGGCGACGTGCGCTGGGAGTTCCACGCCAACCACCGCATCAGATCGTCGCGACGTGCGATGCCCACGAGATGACTGTGATCCACGACCGGGATCGGGTCTTGTTCTGCGAGCTCTTGCAGCGCATCCATAGCGTCGTCTTCGGGCTTCATCACGCGCAGCCGATTGGCGGGCACCATGATCCGGCTCACCGGCGTGTCGTTCCAGTGGATACGTGGTAGGTCGCGCAGGTCGTCGGGGTGAACCTGACCGAGCAGCACTCCGTCCTGCACGACCGGAAACGAGCGTTGATCATTGCCGACGATGTAGTCGCGCACGAGATCGCTCACGGTAAGGTTCGGAGGAACGCTGATGACATTCGAGCGCATCACGTCGCGCAACGGCACGTCCGCAAACGTCTGTCGGATCATCAACTGCTGATAGCTCGCGCGAGCAGCGTTGTTCAGGAACCAGCCGATCAAGATCAACCAAAGGCCTGCCGCGAAACCGGTCCCGAAGAACGGAACCGAGCGTCCCAACATCATCAACACGCCAAAACCCATCAGAAACCAGGCGAACACTTGGCCGGTGAACGATGCGATGCGCGTAGCTTTGCGAAGGTCTTTCGTGATCCACCACAAGGCCGCGCGCAGGACACGGCCACCGTCGAGCGGAAAGCCCGGCACCATGTTGAACAATCCGAGCATGACATTGATGGGGCCGAGCCAGAGCAAGATGGTTGCGAGCGGAGATGCGTGCTGGATTGCATTCATCGGCTCGTTCTCGAGCCGCGCCATGTCGCCGACTAAGAGTCCCCCGAGCATCACGCTCACGACACCGATCGCGATACTGAGCAGCGGGCCAACGATTGCCGTCCAGAACTCAGCGCGCGGCGAATCGGGTTCGCGTTCTAGATGTGCGATTCCTCCGAACAAGAAGAGTGTGATGCGCCGCACGGGAAGCTTGTAGTGCTTTGCAACGAGCGCGTGGGCTAGCTCGTGCGCTGCAATCGAGGCAATGAACATCAACGCCGCGAGCAACGCGACGCCCCAGCGTAGCGCTGGAGGCCAGCCAGGATGCCAGGCAGGCAGGACGGCGAGCGCGAGGTTGAACGCGATCAATATGACGATGAACAGCAGGCTGAAGTCGGCGACTAACTCGACGCCGGAGATGCGACCGAGTCGAAAGCCGGGGAGGGTCGACGCTGCTCGTGTGGGGCTACGAGAGATATCGGGTGCGGGCATGTTCATACAGTCGACATAGGCAACGGTTGTGCCGGCGTGTCGAAGTGGGGCGCGCTTGCGCTCGCAACGCGAACTGTTACCGCGGTCACCATTCACATCGGATCGAATGAGTGACACAGAGATCGAGGATCAAGTGCACGTCGTTTCCTGGGACGCCGACCGATTGAGAATCGGACGCTCTGACACTCGATCGCCATAGCTGTCCGATAGAACGCATGCACGAGTGCAACCGACTGTGCCGGTGCACACCAAACACGTGGGCGCATGTCTTGCTATCCGAGCGATGCTGTCTGGAGCGCCCGCGTGCACGCTCGATCGTGCACTAGCCGCGCTTCGCAATGCCGTCGCACGTACGGCGCATGGGGATGGTGCGATCAGTGCAACTGACGATATTGAACGTTGCGCATCCGTTTGCCCCGGTGGGCGTGGATGCGGTGGGCGGAGCAGAACAAGTTATCTCGATGATCGACGAAGGACTGGTGCACGCCGGTCATCGTTCGATCGTCCTTGCGTGCGAGGGCTCGAAGTGTCGGGGTGAGCTCTTCGCCTCGCATCGCGAGCCCGCGCAACTGGGCGAGCTCGCGCTGCGAGCCGCACAGCGCGCGCATGCGGCGTCGGTGCAGCGCGTGCTGCGCGACCACCAAGTGGATCTCGTGCATTTCCACGGGCTCGACTTCGATCGCTTTCTTCCGGCGCAGTCTGCGCTTCCGCTGCTCGCCACGTTGCACCAGCCTCCCGATTGGTACCGGCCCGAAGTCTTTCGGCTGGAGCGCGAGGATCTGTTCCTGCAGTGTGTGTCAGCGTCTCAGCATAGCCGTTGCCCCGCGTCGAAGCGGCTGCTCGAAGCCAATCCCAACGGCGTGCCGCTGGATCAGCTGAGGCCGAACCTCGACAAGAAATCGAACTTCGCGCTGATGCTCGGCCGGATCTGCCCTGAGAAGGGCTTCGACCAGGGGCTCGTTGCAGCGCAACGCGCGGATGTGCCTCTCGTGCTTGCTGGCCGAGTGTTCGCTTACCCCGATCATCAGCGTTACTTCGAAAAGGAACTGGCGCCGCTGTTCGACGAGATGCGCACGTTCATCGGGCCGATCGGCATGCAACGTAAACGCTTGCTGCTCGCAGCGGCGCGTTGTGTCTTGATCCCGAGTCTCGCTCCGGAGATGAGCTCTCTCGTCGCGATGGAGGCACTCGCTTCTGGAACGCCGGTGATCGCATTTCGCACCGGTGCGCTGGCCGATTTGATCGAGCACGGCAGCACGGGGTTTCTCGTCGAAGATAGCGAGGAAATGGCGGACGCGTTGCAACGCGTGCACGAGCTCTCGCCTCGGCACTGCCGGCAAGCCGCGGAGGAGCAGTTTTCGGCACGAGACATGGTTCAGCGCTACATCGCGACCTACGAACGCATTTGTACGACTGAACCATGTCTCGTGCCGAAAACTGCTCGCCCGGCGCGACCTGCCGCGCCACCGTTGCGCGTCCACGAGATCACGCGGGTCGACGTGCTCGAGTCGCTGAAACCTGCGTGGTCGGAGCTGTATGAGCGTTGTCCAACCGCCACGCCCTGTCAGAGTCCGGAGTGGCTGCTGGCCTGGTGCCGGCACTTCGGTGTTCGCGACTTGAAGACGCTGGCGGTGTTTCGAGGCCCAGAGCTAGTCGGGCTCGCCCCGTTTTTGATCTATGAACACCGCGGTAGTCGCGTACTGACTCAGCTGGGGAGTGGAGTGTCAGATTATCAGGACGTGTTACTGCGGCCGGACGAGCTCATCTGCACCGTGCGAGCGGTTCAACATTGGTTGCATGCGCGTCGGGGTGCGTGGGACGTATGTGACCTCGAACAACTGTCAGTCGAATCGCCGCTCATGCGAGTCGAACTTGGCTCACGTGGCTCGACGTCTACGTGCTTACACCACGCGTGTCCCGTGCTGCGCTTGCGGTCGTCGCCGACGGCATTTGCCGACGCGGTTCCGAGCCCGCTCCGCAAGAACCTTCGCTACGCTCGGCGAATGCTCGAACGGCTCGGGCCGCTGCGCTTCGAGACCGCCGACGCTTCCAATGTCGACGTGATGTTCAGGTCGCTCATCGAGCTACACGGCGGACGCGGGGAGTCCGAGCTTCGGTCGGGTGGGCTGGCAGACGCGAAGCTCGTGGCGTTTCATCGAGAGCTCGCGCCCGCACTCGCTCGGCGAGGGGTGCTTCGGCTGCACGCGCTGCGCTCGAACGAGCGAGTGATCGCCGCGTTTTATGGGTTTCTGGACAAGCGCCGCCTTTACTACTGTCTCAGCGGCTTCGATCCCGAGTTTGCGAGGATGAGCCCCGGCGCGGTCGTGCTCGAGCGCGCAATCCAGGCGGCCATTCACACGGGTGCCGGCGCGATCGAGTTTCTGCGCGGCCAGGAGTTACACAAACATGCCTGGGGCGCGGAGGACTCGTTCACGCTGCGACGCACGTGGGTCCAACCTGCGAGCGCGCGACCACACCATCCGCGGCGCCGCACCACGCAGGAGGTCGGAGATCATGTTGGAACTTGAACCGTCGAACGTGCTCGAGCGCTTCCGCGGCGCGTTGAAGTCGAGGTCCGCACCGCTTTGCGCGAAGACCTCATCATGCTTAGGTGTGATTGCGGGTGTTAGCCTTGTGACAGGGGTCAACTCAAACTCGAGCGGGCATTGTTGAGCGAGTGCTCTAGGCCGTACTTCTTTAGCTTGAGATAGAGCGTGCTGCGCGAGATGCCGAGGCCGCGCGCGACTAAAGTGATGTTGCCAGCATGCGCGCCGATGGCCGTTTCGATCGCCTCGCGCTCCGCTTCGCGCAGGCCGCGCAGTGGAGCGTGCGCGTTTGCATTCGCATTTGCAGTCTCGGGCATAGGCACGTTGAGCGGGGCCGGAACGGGCGCGAGCAAGTCGAGCGGCAACGCGGATAAGCCCACCGTGTCGTCGTCGCTCAGTAACATCATGGCTTCGACGACGTTTCGCAGCTCGCGTAGGTTGCCGGGCCAGCTGTAGCTCGCGAACGCTTCTAAGACTTCACTCGAAAATCGCTTGGGACGCGTCCCGTGACGTTCCGCAACGCCCTCGGCGAAATGCTCGACCAGCGCGGGCAAGTCCTCTTTGCGTTCGCGCAGCGGTGGGATGTGAAGTGATGTGACCGAGATGCGATAGAACAAATCCATCCGAAAGCGTCCGGCTTTAATTTCGACCGGGAGCTCGCGATTGCATGCCGCGATCAAGCGAAACCGCACGCGGCGAGGCTTGTTGCTGCCGAGCGGATAGACCTCGCCCCCTTCGAGCACACGAAGTAAGAACGGTTGCAAATCTAGTGGTAACTCGGCGATTTCGAACCGTTCCAACGTGCCGCCGTTGGCTGCTTCGACTTTTCCGATCATACCGGCTCGTCGCGCCCCGGTGAACGCGCCGTCCACGTAGCCGAATAACTCGCTCGCGAGAAGCTCCCGCGACAAACCTCCGCAGTTCAACGCGACGAATGGGGCGCGTGGATGAGAGCCGTGTTCGTGGAGTGCCCGCGCAAACACTTCTTTTCCGACGCCGGTCTCTCCGTGCAGAAGCACGGCTGCGTTCACGCCCGCCAGGACGCGGGCTTTACTGACGACTTGAGTGAGTCGCGCGCTAGTGCCGACAACCCGCTCGAACCCGTCCGGGTCCGTGGAAGGGGTTGGGTCCGGGACTGCTGCGCCCACTGCTTCATTGAAGACTGTTTCCATCGATCGATCCCTCCGGGTAAGCCATCAGGTGTTGCGAGTGTGACGGTCGAGATCGGGGAGATTGATTCTCTCGCCGCACACTCTGCGTAGAGCGCTCAGAAGCGCGTTTTCCGAGAACGGTTTGGACAGAAACGCCGCTCCCAGCTGCGTAGCGCGCACGATCCAGGCCGTGTGCTGGTGTCCGCTGATGAATATCGTGGGGAGCGAGCGACCTTGACGAACGAGGTAGCTCTGCAAATCGAACCCACTCATGCCCGGCATCCGGATATCGACGACGACGCACGCGACGACGTCGATGCGGGGGTAGTCCAAAAAGTCTTCAGCGGATGCGAACACTTCGACGCGCACATTGATCGAGCGCAAGAGGTTGCCGGCCGCTTGGCGCACTGCCGGGTCATCGTCAATGACCGCCACGGCACGCGCTTCAGTCGCTGTGCGAGTCAGTGCGTTCATACATGGCTTACGTAGCATTCGAGCCAGTGGCAGCTACCAGACCTTGGTATGATCAAGTCATGACCGCAGCAGTGAGGAAGCTTGCGAGATGGCCGAATCCTGCGCTCGCGCATGCGCAGCGGACGCGAGGCGACGAGGCTACGTTTCCGGATTGTCGTGGTGACGATCTTCCAAGTACTTCGGTGCGCTGCGTGACAAGGCAGCGTGCTGAGTCAGCACTTTTTTTGCGGTGCTTTCTTGCGTGTGACGTCTAGGAAACTTCGCGCTTGCCGACGCCGAACGCCGTTCTAGCGATGTCACTAAGTTGGGTTCCGCCGCGCAGTCTGCAGTTGGGTCAGTTCGACCTGCTCAGCGCAGCTCTCGTTGCTTGCAGCGTTCGCGCGACCGCGTCGCGCCACGCCGTCGGGAAACGTGCTGGATCTTCGAGCCAATGGCACAAACTTTGGGCTGCGCCCGGGACGCCACTGGCTTCGTCGAGGGCCGCTGCAACGATGAGCTTGCCGGCCTCGAGTGGTGGGACGTGAAGCTTCACCGTTGTGTCAGCGGTTGTGTCACCCACCACGAACTCGCGAGCTAACGCGTCGCTCTCAGCATCGCTAAGCAACGTTCGACGCTCATTCGCCAGCTCGGCCGCGATGCGACGCAACGCATCGTACGCCGTGGCGCGCTCCGGCACGAACGCGGTCAGCTGGTCGTGCAGCACTTCGAGGTGACACTCGAGCAAGAACCGAGGCATCCCTCGTGCGGCCAGGACGCGGCCCAACCAGGTGATCTGTCGCGTCGCCAGCTCCGGAGTTTCGCGCGACAAAGTTACGAGCCATGCGCTGTCACTGCGCGTGAACCGTAAGCCGCGCTCGCCGTAACGTGCCTGATAATAAGACCAAGCTTCACGTGATCGTTCGCCCGCGAGTAGTGCGGCATGCACTTCGCGCAGGTCGCGCGCAATCGCATGTGTACCCGCTTCGCGGTTCAGCGCACCGGCGAGGCCGTCGTCGAGCCGACCGGTCGCGATCGCATCGCGAATCGTCTCGAGCCATTCGAGCGCATGCTTTGCGCCGACGATGGCTTCCGTCAGCTCCGCGTCGCTGGTCAGGCTGCTCTCGAGCTCCGCAAGAACAGCGTTGTCTGCAGACGGGCGCTGCGTGAGTGCTGCAGTCGCGGGCGAGGTCTCGAGCACCTCGATGTATCCAACAAGTGCTGCGTCGTTGCGTGCGGCGTCGCGCCGAACGTGTTGGCCCAACACGAGTGCCTGCAACGCAGCCGCGTCGATCGCGTGCGGATCGTCACCGCGTTCGAGCAAATGGCGCTCGAGCTCGCGACGCCGTTCGGCGAGGTACGGCTGCGCGTTGCGGAGTGCTTCGCGAGTGCACGTCATAGTCGCGTGCTCCAACTCGCCGTACACGGTGTGGAGCGCGCGTAGAAAGCTGGCGTAACCCGGCGTCGTCGAAGCTGCCGTCGTCGAGGCGTGTCCAGATTCGAGCCGCGAGCGAAGCGGTCGTGTCGCTTCGCGAATGACTTGAAACGCCGATGGCGTCGGTCGCATGCGCGGAGCTTAGCGCGTGGCATGTTGGCGTGACCGATGAGGCGGCGCCGCGGCAATCCCGGACGTCGACACGATCTCATCGTGCGGCGACGTCATCGTGCGGTTCGTCAGAGGGCGAGGCCGCCGACCTATTCACGCCAACAGTTGTCCCTCCTGCGCCGTCGGTCGAAGTGATTGGGGGCGCTGGCCTCCGGAACCGTCCCGGAACCCCGCTGACCAGTAATGATACCTGCCCTCGTGGCCACCGCTCATCAGCGCCGTCGGAGGTAGCGGGACGAGCCACGAATGACGCTCTCCCGGTCTCGCGACCAGGGCGTGCGCAGCTTTGCCTGGATCATCGCTGCTGCAGCACCGCTCGGTTGCGAGCCTCGCTGCGGCGTAAGCAGCGCGTTCAGCATTGGCAAGCTCACCGCAGCGTGAAACGCGACCGTCGAGTGCCACTCTAACGCTGGCCGCGCCATACAGATTAGGTGACATATGTCCTGTTCTCGATCGCTTCTAACACGTCTGGAGTCGGTTCTGACGCCTGCCGCCGTTAGCTGCAGGGGCTGCAGAACGGCCACGGATCCTGCGTTCTCGCAAATATCGCGCCGCTACTACTGAACGTGTACACCCGCCGCGCCACCGGCTATCTGCACATGGAGACGCGATTATGCTTGAGGCTCCCCTGTTGAGGTTGCTAGTACGGGGTGCACTTAGAGCGAACGCTTGGATTTATCTTCTTGCAGGGCCGCATACGTCGTTGAAGTACGAGGAGAGCAAGTCATGAAACTTTCTGAAAGCGTTCGCGCGACCGCACGTGGGCAGAGCTGGAAGCATCAAGCGACCGGCATCGCGCTCGCCATCGGTGCCTTTTTGGTGGGCACCGGGCCGCTCGACACCCAGAGCAGCTCGCAAGGCGCGAGCGCGAACACGCAAGCGCAGGCAGCCGGAATCGCGACCGATCCGGGCTCGAAGAGCGCGGCTCGCGAGGCGAAGAAGAGGGAACGCGCCGAAGCCCGCGAGGCGAAGAAGAAGGAGCGCGCTTCACGTTCGAGCAAGTCGGATGACCGCTCGCTCGCAAAGGCGAAGTCGTCCAAGAGTTCCTCCTCCGGATCGTCGGTGGATCTCGGCGACAACGACCCGCTCGAAGGTTTGTGATCGCCTGCTAGCGCTTCGCTAGCGTCTGACATTCATACGAACTGAGCCCGCGGATCGTGTCGATCACGTGGGAACGCTGGACCTGCGCCTTGTGCGCGAGATCAGCGGCATCCAACTCACGACACGGGGCGCGCCGGTCGCTCGAGCAGGGTATTCCAGGATATCTCGCTTTGAGCGCAGGCGTTGTCGACTGGGCGGGTGAGCCACTTGAAACTTCACCTGCTGCGCGGCCTCATCAGTAAGTACTGAGACAGGCCGGGTGCAGCTCATGATTTCTCCACGTCTCGCTGAGTTAGTCGACGCTGCTGCCGTTGCGGCGGATTGGGCCGACTACGAGCGCCCGCTGTTCGGCTGGCTCGAGCACGCGGTCGGCTTCGATTTGGCGTTCTGCGTTCGTGAGGACCGTATCGGCCCGCACTCGCCGGGCTTCGATCCGAAGGTGCGGCGTGAGTCCGTCGGGCGTTTTCACGAATACAGTCGCGAATACGAGCCGATGAAGCAGAAGGCTCTTCGGGAGGCCGGTGTCGCGGTGGACGTGGAGTTCTTCGGGCGCACCGCGCTCCAGCGCACTCGGACCTATCACGATCTGATCCAGCCGCATCGCGGACGCAGCTCGCTGCTGCTCTTCATGGGCATACCGACGCAGCCATTGGCGACGCTGGTGCTCGGATGCACGCGTGGCGAGTTCACATCCGAGCAATGTGCGGCGCTGGCGGAAGCACGTTCACTACTGACCGTCTGCGAGCTCGCGATCGCGAGTCGTCAGACGACTATCGCCGGCGCACCGGACTTGAGCCCGCGCGAGCGCGAGTTGGTTCAGTATCTCAGGCTCGGCTACACGAATCGCGAGATCGCACTGGCGTGCGGCACATCGTTTCGGACGGTGCGCAATCAACTCAGTCACTTGTTCCAGAAGCTCGAAGTGTCGACACGCTCCGAAGCGGTTGCGCGCAGCTTCGAGCACTCGTTGCCGCTATCCTGAGCTGGCCTTAGTGCGCTCCGGGATAGGACAGGTGTCCCATCGCAGTCCGCGCCTGGCGCTCCTAGCTTCGGTGCATGGACATCGACTACGACCTCGTCATCGCGGGCGGGAGCATTGCGGGCGCTGCGTTGGGATTTGCTGCGCAGCGCGCCGGTGCACGCGTCCTCATCGTCGAACCCGAGACTGCGTTTCGCGATCGCGTGCGCGGAGAAATGTTGCATCCGTGGGGCGTCGCCGAAGCGCAGCGACTCGGCCTCAGCGAAGTGCTCGAACGGGCACCCGTCCACGCGGCGCACTACTGGGATACGTACATCGGTGGTCAGCGCATCGAACGGCGCGACCTCGCTCAGACGACCTCTTCGCGACTGACGGTGTTCAACGCGCACCACCCCGAGCTTCAAGCAGCGCTGCTAGCAGCGGCACGCGATGTGGGTGTCGAAGTCCGCACAGGCGCAAAGGTGGTTCGCATCGAACCTGGTTCGCCTGCAGTCGTCGAGCTCGCGCGAGACGGCGATCACGCGCGCGTCACAGCACGACTCGCCGTGATCGCAGACGGCAGGCAATCGCAGCTCCGTGCGCAGCTCGGTATTGCCGTGACGGGTGAGCGGATGCCGATGCTCATCTCTGGCGTCTTGCTCGAAGGCGTGAGCTGCGACAGCGAGGCCGTCGGGATGTTTTTGCCGGCCAAGTTCGGCGAGCTCGCGTTGGTGTTGCGACTCGCTCGAGACCGCGTGCGACTGTACTTCGTCGCTCGACGTGACCCAGATGGGCAAGACGGTTCGGTGCAATCTCAGCCCGGGCATGAGTCAGACTTGCCGTCCGACCGCAGCGCACAGCGGCGGGGATACACCGGCGCCGCGCAACTGCCCGCCATGTTGCGGCGTTGCATGGAAGTCGGAGTGCCCGAGAGTTGGCTCGCGCGAGCGCGCGCGATCGGGCCGCTCGCGACGTTCGAGACGACTTGTTGGTCGCTCCGCGATTTGGCGCTGCCGCCCGGCGTCGCGCTGATCGGGGATGCCGCGGGCAACGTCGATCCGGTGTTTGGCTGCGGCCAGTCACTCGCCCTGCGCGACGTGCGTCATCTCGTGGATGCAGCCGGCGCGTGTCGCGGAGATTGGCAGCTCGCGGCGGCGAAGTACCATCACTTGCGTCACGCCTACCACGCGGCATTGCTGCGCTGCGAATCGTGGATGTCGCGAATCTTGTACGCCCCAAGTCCGCGAGGCGACGCTATCCGTGCAGCGGCATTGCCCCGCCTGGACGAGCTCGGCATCGACTTGGTGGGTGCCGGACCCGATAGTCCGACCGATGACGCAACCGAGGCGCGGTTGTTCGCCGGTATTTAGACGATCGCTGCAGGGAAGCGCCGGCTGATGTATAGTCGAGCGAAGTCGCGCACCGATGCCGGATTCTCCGCTCGAAGCCATCGACGCTGCATTCAGCAAGACTCTGCAAGCGCTCGAGCCTGCTGTTCATCCGACGCCTGGTGATCCAACCTCTCGCATTCGACCACCTGCCCGTCTGAGTGGTGAGCGCGCCCTTCAGCTTTTCGACTCACAGCTGCAGAGCCGCCATTTGGACCTCGCGGCGCGGTGGCTACGCGCGCGGGGTACTGGTTTTTACACAATCGGAAGTAGTGGCCACGAAGGCAACGTCGCGATCGCTGCCGCGACCTGCGTGACGGATCCCGCGCTGCTCCACTACCGGTCGGGCGGCTTCTACGCGGAGCGCGCGCGGATGTACGTCGCGCAAGGGCACGCGCTCGACCCGATTCGCGACGTGTTGTTGGGTCTCGTCGCATCGACGGAAGAACCGATCGCGGGTGGGCGGCACAAAGTCTTCGGTAGTGCGGCGCTGCACATCATTCCGCAGACGTCTACGATCGCCTCCCACTTGCCGCGCGCGGTCGGCCTCGCGCTCTCGATCGAACGCGCGACGAAGCTCGAGATCGCGTGCCAATATCCCGAAGACGCGATCGTGGTGTGTAGTTTCGGTGACGCGAGCGCCAATCACTCGACGGCGACTGGCGCGATCAACGCCGCGTGTCATTGCGCGCACCAGCACTTACCGTTGCCGATCTTGTTCGTCTGCGAAGACAACGGCATCGGCATCAGCGTGCAAACGCCGGCAGGTTGGATCGCGGCCGCGTACGGTTCGAGACCAGGTCTGCGCTACTTCGAAGCGGATGGCCTCGACATCGTCGATGCGTTCGAAGTCGCACACGAGGCGGTCGACTACGTGCGGCACGAACGCAGGCCGGCCTTCGTCCGCGTCGCGACCGTGCGCTTGATGGGGCACGCCGGTAGCGATCTCGAGACGGCCTATCGACGCCCGGATGCAATCGACCGCGATATCCAACGCGACCCGCTCGTGCAGACGGCGCGCACGTTGGTCGCATCGGGCATTCTCACGCGTGAACAGGTGTTGGATCGCTACGAACAAAAGCGTGCTGAGATCCTCGAGGCGGCTCAGTGGGCGGAGCGCCGGCCCGTGTTGAAGTCGGCCGCGCAAATCATGGCGCCGCTCGCACCTCGGCGTCCGACCGATGTGCAGCTGGAGGCTGCGCGAGTCGCAACCGACCTGCAACGCCGCAGCTTCTTCGACGGCAAACTACCGGAAGAAGAAGGCCCCCTCACGTTGGCGCTCGCGATCAATCGAACCCTCGGCGATCTGCTCGTGAAGTATCCCGAGTTGCTCGTGTTCGGTGAAGACGTCGGGCGCAAAGGGGGCGTGTACGGCGTGACTCGTGGCCTGATCAAAAAGGCGGGCGCGGGTAGGGTGTTCGACACGTTGCTCGACGAGCAATCGATCTTAGGCTTCGGGCTCGGCGCCGGCCTCGCTGGGTTTTTGCCGATACCTGAGATTCAATACCTCGCTTATCTGCACAACGCTGAAGATCAGCTGCGTGGTGAAGCTGCGACGCTGTCGTTCTTCTCCGGTGGCCGCTATCGGAATCCTCTGGTGATTCGGATCGCCGGCTACGGCTATCAGAAGGGCTTCGGTGGACACTTTCACAACGACGACGCGGTCGGCGTGTTGCGCGACATTCCGGGCGTCGTAGTCGCGTCACCGTCCCGACCCGATGACGCGGCCGCGATGCTGCGCACGTGCGTCGCAGCGGCACGCGTGGACGGCAGCGTCTGCGTATTCCTCGAGCCGATCGCGCTCTATCACACACGCGACCTGCACGACGAAGGCGACGCGAGCTGGTTGGCGCCGTATGCAGCGCCGAGTGCCTGGAACGACGCGCACGTGCCGATCGGACGCGGTCGAACGGTGTTCGATGGCGACGATCTCACGCTCGTGACGTTCGGCAACGGTTTGTACATGTCACTGCGCGTCGCTCGCCGGCTCGAACGCGAACACCGGGTGCGGTGCCGAATCCTCGATTTGCGCTGGCTGTCTCCGCTGCCCGAAGCGGATCTGCTGCGCGAGGCGAATGCGACTGGCAAGGTTTTAGTCGTCGACGAAACTCGCAAGAGCGGCTCGGTTGCTGAAGGCGTGCTCGCGGCGTTGATCGACGCGGGATACTCCGGGCACATGCAGCGCGTGAACAGCTACGACAGCTTCGTTCCCCTCGGCGACGCGGCGCTCGAAGTGCTGCTGTCGGAAGACACGATCCTGCAAGCTGCGCTGAAGCTGGCACGCGCGAGCTGAGTGCTTGTGAGTCGAGCAATCGAGTCAGCTGAGTCAGCTGAGTTTCAGCAGAATCTCGGCCAGCTCCTCGGGCCGGTTGCTCGGGATCATGTGGTTCGTCGCGATCTCGTGATAACTCCACGCCGCCGGCGACGACTTCGCTCGTTCTGCTGCAGCCCAGAACGCCTGTGCGCCCGCTGCGTCCGGCGCTTCTTTCGTCGCCTTGATGTACGTGCGCGTGAAGCTGAAGTCCTCGAGGCGGCGGCGCAGGCGCACGGGTTCGACGAAACATCCGACCGGATGCGGCACCCGCCGCGCGTCCGAAAACGCGGCTTCCGCGGGGTCGTCGTACGTGCGCGGGGGCGGTGGCACGAGCCACATTTCACCGAGGGCAATCGTCATTTGAACGTCGCGACCCGCGCGCGCGACCAATGTGTCGCCGTCATCCGGCACGAACGCGTCGAGATAAACGAGGTGGCGAACACGCTCACCGATGTGCTCGAGCGCGCCGGTCACGACGAAACCGCCGTACGAAAAACCGAGCAGCACGATGTCAGTCAGGTCTTCGTACAAAATCTGGTTCACGACATCACGCACGTGAGTCGAGAGATTCACTTGCGGGCTCGCGAGGTGCACACGTTCGCCGATGCCGGTGAGACTGGGCGTGAAAACCTCGTGACCGGCGCGGCGCAGGAGAGGCCGCAGTTTGTGAAAACCATGGGCTCCACTCCATGCGCCGTGAACCAGTACGAACGTCGTCATCGTCAACCTCGGCTAGAACAGCCGCTGAGTGTACTGTTCCACGCCGAACTTCGCGACAGAATCACTTCTTGTCGTATTCGTCGTGACGCTGCCACCACTGATAGGGCGGGCTCTGCGGCCGGCCTTCCGGCGTATCCTCCCAAAGTTCCTGCCTGCCGAGCGGCGTCAGATCGAGCAGCGACCAGATCGTTCCGGCGGGCTCGAGGCCACGCGCCTTCGTGAAGTACGTGCGATAGATATCGTTGCCATCGCGCACGAACACGCTCAACCCGTGGTCTTCGCCTTGTTTGGTCGTGAGACCGAAGTCGGCGTTGAATGTGTTCTTCGCCGAAGACACCCAGGGGGCGTTCCAGGACATGCGCTTCTGATAGGCCAGCAGATTCTCGAGCGGACCGCGTGACACCACTGCGAACGACACATCGCGGTGTGCGAGGTGCGTCAGCGTGAACTGCCCCACGTTATCCATGTACATCGAGCAGCCGGGACAACCCGCGGACGGCCAACCGTCCACGCCTTCTGCAAACATGAAGTGGTACAGAAGCAGTTGCGGCCGGCCTTCGAACAAATCGAGAAGCGGGACGTCACCGCGCTGGCCTTCGAACGTGTACTTCTTCTCGATGCGCTCCATCGGCAAGCGTCTCCGCTCCGCCGCGAGAGCGTCACGTGCGTGCGTGAACTCTTTTTCCTTGGCGAGCAAAGCTTCGTGCGCCTTGCGCCAGTCCTCGTGGGAAACCACCTTTGGGAGGGCGGCTGTGGTGCTCGACATGGTGTTTCTCCTTGTGGGGTTACAAAAAGGTAAACCCGTCCGGCCCGCTCGTCCGGCAGGCATGATCCAAGGACGTTTTGCCCTCCCTTGGTTCGACAAGGTTGGACAAATCAGGAGCACTTTTTCGAGGTTGGCCGGCCAGGCCTCCTCACGAGCGATACGTGGCCGGCCAATCCCCCTCACATCGCTTCGTAGACGCTCGTCGGCACCGTGAAAAACAGCGTCGCGAGGCACATTTCGTTGTGCGTTCCCCAGCCTGGTTTCACCGGGAGCTGGACGCTCGACGTGTCGTAATCGCACGTCACCGAGAGCCGTGTGTTGGGTTTGATGATCATCGGCTCCGCGTAGAAGTACATCCGCTGCCAATGAAAGTCCCAGTTGTCGACGTTCGCTGCGCACTGTTCGGGCGCAGTCGTGTCACTGACTGTCATCTTGTACTTGCGTCCGAGCTGATGCATGTGCGGCATGACACCGTACAGCTGCGCTTCCGGCAGTGAATCGAGTCCGATCTCTCGGCCGCTTGCACTCCACGTGAACAGCGTCGACGACTTACCCGGAGGTAATGTCACTGGCTCATCGTCGAACAATGTGTCGAGCAGCTGATCTTGCAGCGCGAACAACCCGACGTTCTTCACCTCGGGCTCGATCCGCAAGCGCACCGTAGTTTGGTCGCGAGTCCCGCGACTCTGCGGATCAGCCAAGTTGTAGTGGACTTGAACGATGATCTTGTACTCGGGCCGCAGTGGCACGCCGCTGTCGTTCGGGTACTCCACGACACCTTGCCCGGGTGCCCATACGACGGGCTGCGCCGCGACAGTGAGCCCGTCGCCAGCCATGCCGAAACACGGCCAGCCGTCGCGGTCTGGTGACTCCTCGTCGAGCACGCGCATCTGTTGCTCATTCGTGAGCTTCGACGACTCCTCGAGCTCGGCCGGAGCGTTCGGATCGACCAACATCACGACTACGTGGTGCACGATCTCGGGATTCCCCGGCACGACATCATAACCCGTGATGAACGAGGTCGGACCCTGCGGCGCATCGAGCTCGAAGCATCGATACTCGTCGGTCTCGGCCAGCGCACCGCCTTGTATCTCCGGAAAGAAGTCGGGCGTTTTGAATTCGCGTGCGTTCGGCAGTGAGCTCACGGCAGGTACCGTGATCTCGCGTCGCGTGCCTTCGGCAGCGCCGCTGTCGGCCCATTTGGCGATGCGCTCGATCTCGTCGTCGTTCAGCGCTTCGGAGTTCGCGAACTCGCCACAACTGCCGTCCGAGGTCACGCTCCACGGTGGCATCGTGCGTTCGCGCGTCACGTGGGCGATCAAGGTCGAAAACGACTTCGCTTGCGCATAGTCGTCCAAGCGAAACGGAGCGATGCCGCCGTCTCGATGGCAACGCATGCAATGGTCCGCGAAGAGCGGCGCCATGTCGGCCCAATACGTCAGTGGCGCTGATGCTTCGCCGGGCGGGTCGGTCGCCGGTGAGCCTGGTTCTACCGGCGGACTGTCGTCATCGCCGCTGCACGCCATCCATAGACAACACCCCGCCATCGCAAGCCACACCCCGGTTCGCGTCATGGTGATCCCTCTCGGTTTTCTCTGGGTGCCCGAGAGGCGTGGGACCGTTCACGGCGATTTCAGAAATCGTGGCCTGGCCTGACTCGGCTACGAATCGCTAGGCAATCGACGCGGACTGCGGGCAGGATGCGGGCCCATGGTGCCGGAGTACACGAACACGACGGTCGAGCCGGACACGGCGAAGTTCGACTGGCGGGGCGCGCTCGCAGACGCCCGGTCGGTGCTCGGCTGGAGGCCAGTCGCGTTTGCTCTCATGGCGATGTTTTTAGTCGCGCAAAGCGTGTGGCTCTCGGATCTGACACTGCTGCTCAGTCCGTACTCGGACGAGTCCGTGCACATGCAGCAGATCCAGAACTACTGCGCCGGTGGTCGCGAGCAGAATGTACGGCTCACGATGTTTCCCGGGGTTCACGCGCTCGCAGCTACGGTCGGGACGGCCTTTGGAGATTGCTCGTGGAAGACCGTGCGCCGGTTCGAAACTGTGATGGGGCTCGCAG